>Ga0209272_10000603_pt1 | contig 28043 bp, 25 predicted proteins | sample tdDd002_FD_187125 | JGI IMG/M metagenome (GOLD analysis project Ga0209272, IMG submission 187125) | Marine sediment microbial communities from the Atlantic coast under amendment with organic carbon and nitrate - tdDd00.2 (SPAdes)... | ecosystem: Environmental > Aquatic > Marine > Coastal >... | reverse complement strand
TACTTATATAAAGCCAGGGAGAAATCCCTGGCTTTTCTTGCGTTAAATCAAATTAACGTCATCGGTAAACCACTTACTATTGAATGGGTGAAATTATCAGAACACTAACGACGTAATTCTCTCATTCCCTATTTCGAGTACTAACTGTTTATCCTTAAAACTACGTTTGTTTTATTATGGGTTATGTGTAATAAGATAACAACTTATACTATAAGTTTTCTAAATATTACAAAAATAGACGTTTCAATTGATATAAACTGAGCGAATTGCCCTATAAATGTAATACAGGCAGGAAAAACATGGGGAAATGCATTAGTACATTTAAGCACGAGGGGAGACATTCATAATGTTAAAAAGAATATTAGTGTTCACTTTAGCCGTTTGCTTAATAATTATGCCATTCAACGGAGTCAGCGAGTCATTCGCTGATGAAGAAGAAAAATTTGGTGACATTGAAGGACATTGGGCTGAAGCGTCAATAAACAGGCATATTAAAAAAGGAAGAGTCAGCGGTTATACGGATGGATCATTCAAGCCTGATAATGAAGTAACATTAGCAGAAACAATTACAATATTTAATAAGTGCTTAGGCCTTAACAAATCAGAGGCCATCTCAGAAGACAGTGATGTATGGTATGGGAATGAACTAGCAAAAGCGGAATATTACGGTTACATAGAAACTCTTGAAACACAGCCAAATGATAAAGCAAAGAGAATTGAAATTCTCACCATGATGAATTTACTTCTTGATTGTGAAGAAGAAAGAATCAAACAAGATCAACAGAACTTTAGCGATATTGACGGTCTAGACGGCGATGAGCAGAACATGGTCTCTGAGTTTAGCCAATTGGGATACATCGATGGTTATGGCGATAATACATTCCGACCTGATGGAACAATTACACGAGCAGAATTGCTGGCAATTATCGACAATGTGACAGGATACATTGTCGAAAGTCAAGAAGACCTCGATAATATACCTAATGATACTGATAAGATAACCATTATCGGTCATGATTTGGTGGTCAAAGATCTTGATACAAAAGCAGATATATACATATCTTCAGGTGCTGAAGGCAATATTAAAATCAAGGACTGCAAGATTGAAGGGCAGATCCTTATTTCTGGTGGAAATAAAGAACAGACCATTGAAGTTGAAAATACAGATGTTCAGAAAGTTGTAGTTACAAAATCTAAGGAAATCCCTCAAGTTGAATTTATAGGAACAAACAATATAGAAGAAGTGAAGACAAAAACGGAATCAAATATCGTAGTCACTGGTGAGACTTATATAGAAGACATCACAACTGAAGCTGCTACAGGACTTGTTCTAAATAAAGGTTCACAAGTCGTTACACTAACAATTCAAAGTGAGACAATAGTAGAATCAAATGAAGGCAGTGAAATTGAAAATTTGGAAGCTCAGGAAAAAGTTCAGATTTCAGGCGAAGGTCACATTAAGAGTGCAATTATTGAAAGTAATGATGTAGAAATTGAAAATAGACCAGAACATGTCCAAGTAGATGATAAAGTTGGTGCGGCTATTATCAGTGACTCTAAAATGGATAAAGAAAATGACGATGTAAAAGAAGCAGAGAGGGATGACTCTTCAAAAAACTCGGGAAGTAGCAGTAAGGATAAAGAAGAGAGGGATAGAACTCCACCATCAGGCTATACAGTAACAATCGATCAAACAGAGATTAATAGTGCAAACAAAGAACTCCTTTCATTTTCTATAGCAAATGCGGAAGTTCGTGCGAATTATCACTACAGTATTAATGACACAGATGACCAAACTTTGGCTGTATCTGGTGATGGGAAAATAACAACCAAAACTCAGCAGGTTACCAATATTGATGTGAGTCAACTTTCTGAAGGAACACTAACACTTACATTATCTTTGAAAGACAATTCTAATAATCAAGGAAATAGTGTTAATGACTCTGTAGAAAAAGACACATTGGCACCTGAAAACTACAATATTAATATTGATCAAGAGAAGATTAACAGCCTTAATGAAACTGAAATGTCCTTTATCTTTGAAGGGGCAGAGATTGGCGCAAGTTACATGTATTCAATTGATGATACAAATAGTGAAACAGATCCTGTAACTGGAATAGGAACTATTGCTACAGAAACGGATCAAATTACTTCAATCGATGTTAGTACTCTTAAAGATGACACACTTACATTGACCGTTTATCTTACAGATACATTTGGGAATCAAGGAGCTCAGGTTACAGACACAGTTGTTAAAAAGGCAACTCTAGTTTCCGGATACTCTGTAAGTATTGATCAGGGTCAAATTGAAAAGGGCAACGAATCGGCTCTGTCTTTTACGATTTCAAATGCTGAAATCGGAGCAGAGTATACATACATACTTGATGATATGAGTGGAGATACAGATCCAATTGAAGGAAGCGGGACTATCAGTACATCAGACGAAATGGTAAGTAATCTGGATGTAAGTGGTCTAAAAGATGGTACCTTAATTCTGAGATTATACTTAACGGATACGTCTTTAAATCAAGGCGTTGACGTGACTGACACTGTAATAAAAGACACGCAGGCTCCTGAAGGATACGTTGCGAATTTCGATCAGGACTTTATCAGCTCCGTCAATCAAAACGTATTGTCTTTTACATTCACGAGCGCTGAAGTCGGCGCATCGTTTAATTACAGTATTGATGACGATGACAATGTTACACCAGCGATTACAGGCAATGGAACAATAACTACGGCGTCGCACCAAGTCAGCAATATAAATGTAAGCGACTTGGAAGACAGCACAATAACACTGTCTGTGTCACTAACAGATAGCTTTTCAAATCAAGGATCAACTGTAACTGATGATCTGGATAAAGACACGATTGCACCAAGTGGTTTTTTAGTTACACTCGACCAAAGTGAAATAACTAGTCTGAATCAAACTGAGCTGTCATTCACGTTCGCTGATGCCGAGTTAGGCGCGAGCTTTGAGTACCGTATAGATGACGAGAGTGTGATTACTACGCCAGTTACAGGCAATGGAGCAATTTTAACAGAGACCGATCAAGTTACAGAAGTCGATGTCAACGCCCTAGAAGATGGAACACTCACTTTGACGGTTTCAATGACAGACGAAGTCGGCAACCAAAGTACAAATGTAACTGATACAATTCAAAAAGATGCAACTGGACCTACAGGTTTTGGTGTAACCATCGATCAGAGCGGAGTCAATAACGCCAACAAGCGAGAGCTTTCCTTCACTATGAATGGTGCTGAAGTTGGCGCATCTTATAAATACAGTATAGATGATAACAACAATAGTACACGTCCTGTAGTAGGCTCTGGGACAGTGTCAACAGCGACGCATCAGATTTCAAATATCAATGTGAGTGGTTTGGATGATGATACCCTCACAATAAGTTTGATATTAACAGATACTTTACTCAATGAAAGCGAAGCTGCAACAAATACTGTGCTAAAGGATATTATTACTCCATCAGGTTATAGCATCAGCTTTGACCAGAACCTAATCAGTCTGCAGACTCAAGAGAACATCTCCTTTAGTTTTACTGGTGCTGAAGTTGATGCTCATTATAATTACAGCATTGACGATGCAAATGGTGTAACTGATGAAATCACCGGGAAAGGTACGATCAGCTCGTCAACTAATCAGATTACTGGTATAGATTGCAGCAATTTGGACGATGGAACATTGACCCTTACAGCTTACTTAACTGACCCGAACGGCAATCAGGGAAGTAATGCAACTGATACGGAAAGTAAAGATGCAACAGCCCCATCAGGTTATAGTGTCAGTATAGATCAAACGGGCATAGACAGCAGCAACCAATCGACTCTTTCATTTACTTTCTCAAACGCAGAAAGAGGTGCATCGTACAGCTATAGTATTGATGATACAGATAATGAAATAGATCCGATTACAGGTGAAGGTACAATCACAGCGACCTCACAAAAGATCAGCAATATAGATGTCAGTGATTTAACCGATGGAACCCTGACTTTGACGGTTTACCTGACGGACGTCCCGTTAAACCAAGGGGCTAATGTGACGGATACAGTTATTAAAGACCTCACAGCTCCAAGCGGATACAGCGTCACGATAGACCAAGAGTACATAAACAACGGAAATAAAACAGCTCTGTCATTTACATTCGCAAACGCCGAGGTGGATGCAAACTATAATTATAGTATTGATGACAGCAATGATGTCACTGATACGGTCACTGGCAGCGGAACAATCACCTCAGCTTCAGAGCAGGTGAGCGCAGTTGATGTCAGCTCTTTAGATGATGGCACTTTGATATTAACTGTGTATTTAACAGACACGTTTGACAACCAAGGAAGCAATGTGTTTAGTTCTGTAACAAAAGACATTGTTGCTCCAAGTGGTTATAGTGTGAGCATTGATCAAAGTAAGATTATCAATAGCAATAAAACTGGATTGTCTTTCACATTTGCTAGTACAGAAGTAGGAGCAAATTATAACTATAGTATTGATGATGCGAATGGTTTGACCGATGCAGTGACTGGAAAAGGAACAATTAGCACAGCCACAGATCAGATCAGCATGATAGATGTAAGCGGTTTAGATGATGGTACATTGACAATAACTGCCTATCTGACAGATACGGCTAAAAATCAAGGGAGCAATACAACCGCTACCGTGGCAAAAGACGCAACCGCACCACTTGGATATGGTGTTAATATTGATCAAAGCTACATTAACAATAGCAATAAGGCCGCTTTATCCTTTACATTCTCTGGGGCGGAAATAGACGCAACTTACAATTACAGTATAGATGACACCAACGGTACTACTGATGCTGTTAATAGTAATGGAACAATAAGTACAGCCACAGATCAGATCAATACGATTGATGTAAGTGGTTTAGACGATGAAACGTTGACTTTAACTGTATATTTAACAGATACATCAACGAACCAAGGTAATAACATTACGGATACGGTTGTAAAAGATATCGTAGCGCCAACGGGCTACACTGTGAATATTGATCAAGGTATGATTCTTGCAAATAGTAAAACCGCATTATCGTTTACGTTTGCAGGAGCGGAAGTCGGTGCGGAATATAATTACAGCATAGATGATGCGAATGGTACAACAGATGCTGTAACTGGCAGTGGTACAATCACCACATCCACAGACCAAGTCAGCAACATTGATGTAAGTGGACTGGATGATGGCACTTTATCGTTGACCGTGTATCTGACTGACCCAGCAGGCAATCAAGGGTCGAATAACACAGATACAGTGGCAAAAGATGCAACCATTCCAACAGGCTACGGGGTAAGCATAGACCAAAGCAATATTAACAATAGCAACAATACAGCTCTGTCCTTTACATTCTCAGGAGCAGAAACAGAAGCGACTTATAATTACAGCATTGACGATGCGAATGGTGCAACGGATGCAGTGATTGGCAATGGCACAATAAGCACTGCGACAGACCAGATAAGCACGATTGATGTAAGCAGTCTAGATGATGGAACCTTGACATTGACAGTATACTTAACCGATACCAATACGAATCAAGGAGGCAATGCAACGGATACTATAGTAAAAGATCTAATAGCACCAACAGGATATAGCGTAAATATAGACCAAAGCAACATTAACAATGGAAATAAGGCTGCTCTATCATTTACATTTGCAGGGGCAGAAGTCGGTGCAACTTATAATTACAGCATTGACGACACCAATGGTACAACGGATGCCGTGAGCAGCAGTGGCACAATTAGCACGGCCACTGACACAATCAGCAGTATCGATGTAACCAGTCTAGATGACGAGACATTGACCTTGACCGTATACTTAACAGATACTTATACGAATCAAGGAACCAACGTGACAGACACAGTAGTAAAAGATGTGGTTGCTCCAAGTGGTTATAGTGTGAGCATTGATCAAAGCAAGATTATCAATAGCAATAAATCAACCTTATCATTTACATTTGCAAGTGCAGAAGTGGGCACAATTTATAACTATAGCATAGACGATGCTAATGGTGACACAAGTGCAGTGAGTGGTAATGGAACAATTAGTACGGCGGCAGATCAGATTAGCAATATTAATGTTAGCGGACTTGATGACGGTACATTGACATTGACCGTGTATTTGACAGATACAGCTGGAAACCAAGGTTCAAATGCAACCAATACGGTTGCAAAAGATGCAACCGCTCCAATGGGATACGGGGTGAGCATTGATCAAAGTGGAATAAATAATAGCAATAAGGCAGCATTGTCATTCACGTTCTTGGGAGCAGAAGTGGATGCAAGTTACAATTACAGCATTGATGATACCAATGGCTCAACGACTGCCGTGAGCAGCAGTGGCACAATAAGTACAGCCACTGACACAATCAGTAGTATTGATGTAACCAGTCTTGATGATGATACGTTGACATTGACTGTGTATTTAACGGATACATCTACAAATCAAGGAACCAATGTGACTGGTACTATTACGAAAGATATTGTAGCACCATCAGGATACTCCGTGAGTATTGATCAAGGTTTTATCAATAGCGGAAATAAAACAGCATTATCATTTACGTTTGCAAGTGCAGAAGTTGGAGCAACTTATAGTTACAGCATAGACGATACAAATGGTGGCACAAGTGCCGTAACTGGCAGTAGTACAGTATCTTCAGCAACAGAACAAATTTCGAATATCAATGTCAATGGATTAGATGATGATATGTTGACGCTGACAGTTTACCTGACGGACCCAGTAGGCAACCAAGGTAGCAATACAACTGATACAGTTACAAAAGAAGCAACAGCGCCATCTGGTTACAGTGTAAGTATTGACCAAGGTTCTTACATTAATAATTCTAACAAAGCTGCAATGAGTTTCACGTTTGCAAGTGCAGAGATAGGTGCGACGTATAATTACAGCATAGACGACACAAATGGTGGAACAACAGCGATAACAGGTAACGGAACAATAAGCACTACAACAGACACGATCAGCAGTATCGATGTAACTAGTTTGGATGATGACACCTTGACATTGACCGTATATTTAACAGATACGAACGCAAATCAAGGTGCAAATACAACGGATACAGTAACAAAAGATATTGTTGCACCATCAGGTTATAGCGTAAATGTTGATCAAGCATACGTTAACTATTCTAATAAAGCGGCGGTAAGCTTTACATTTGCAAGTGCAGAGACCGGAACGACTTATAATTACAGCCTTGATGATACTAATGGTGGTACAAGTGCTGTAACAGGTAGTTCTACAGTAAGTTCTGCAACGGAACAAATTACGAGTATTAACGCAACTAGTTTGGATGATGATACGTTGACATTGACGGTATACTTAACTGACCCTGCCGGTAATCAAGGTGGAAATGTCACAGATACAGTGACGAAAGAAGTCGTTGTACCATCAGGTTACAGCGTTAGCATTGACCAAGGTAATTACATTAACAATTCAAATAAAGCAGCAGTGAGCTTTACCTTTGCAAGTGCAGAAGTGGGCACAACGTATAGTTATAGCATTGATGACACCAATGGTGGTACAAGTGCAGTGACAGGTAGTGCTACAGTAAGTTCTGCGACACAACAGATTACGAGTATTAATACAACTGGTTTGGATGATGACACCTTGACCCTTACTGTTTACTTGACTGATACAGCGGGTAACCAAGGGGCCAATGCCACTGATAACGCTACAAAAGATGTAGTAGCTCCAAGTGGTTATAGTGTGAGCATTGATCAAGGGAGTTACATTAATAACTCTAATAAAGCAGCAGTGAGCTTCACCTTTGCTAGCGCAGAGACAAGCACAATATATAATTACAGCCTTGACGATACAAATGGAGGGACAAGCGCTGTAACAGGAAGTGCTTCAGTGAGCTCGGCAACGCAACAGATTACGAGCATCAACGGAACGAGTTTTGATGATGACACATTGACCTTGACGGTATACTTGACAGATGCAGCAGGGAATCAAGGTGGCAATGTAACAGATATTGCAGCAAAAGATGTGGTGGCACCATCAGGATATAGCATTAGCATAGACCAAGGTTCAATAACCAGTGCAAATCAAACTGTACTTTCATACACGTTTACTAGTGCAGAAGTTGGTGCGATTTATAGTTATAGCGTTGATGATACCAATGGAGGCACAAGTGCTGTAACTGGTAGTACTTCAGTAGGTTCAGCTTCGGAACAAATAACTGGAATCAATGTTACTGGCCTTGATGATGATACCTTGACAGTGACCGTTTACTTGACCGATGCAGCAGGGAACCAAGGTTCTAATACTACGGATACAGTGGTTAAAGACGCCACGTCTCCAGGCAACGTAACTGGATATCCAAAAGCAGATACTCCGTCAAAAACTGGCTTTACAGTGAGAGGAAAACTTCAAGAAACAGGAACAGTATACTATGTTGTTCTTTTGGACAATGCCACTGAACCAAGTGCTACAGAAGTTAAAAATGGTACAGCAAACGGCGGTGGTGTTGTAGAGGCGTCTGGTAGTTTTACAGTAAATGCTGAGACAGAGGGGACCGATGTAGTAACAGGTTTATCACCAGGAACAGATTATGATGTATATGTTGTATCAGAGGATTCTAGTGAAAACATGCAATCTAGTGCCGAAATTATTAATGTTACGACGAGTTTTGATACCCCAACTTCTATAGAAGTAAGTGCATCTGGTAGTGTATGGGATGCTGACGATTACTTTGAAAATGGAATGTATGATATGAATGAACCAGATTTCAATTCTACAGGCAGACCAAGATACAAAAATAGAATTGATGATGGCTTTGGGGATATATTTATATACTGGGACTCTGGAGTGTGGATAATTAAAGACAGCGAAGGACCACTTCATATAATTACGAGTAACGACCCAATCCCTCCAAAAACTGGATGGGATGCTCAAGATCCTGATATTAATGAAACTGTAGCAGTTTTATTGTACTAGACTGCTTTTTAGGAAATCCCAAAACCACTGTAAGATGTTATCTCATCTTGTAGTGGTTTTCTATGTGTCTCACCCCAAGGTTCACTCTCAATCCTACAACGTGGTATAATATAACAAAGTAGTGAGAATAAGACTTATGCAAATGGAGTAACACAGTCATTCAGAGGAGAGACATATCAATGCAGAAAAGTATATCTATTTTATCAATAGTCATAATTGTACTTGCAATCATAACATCTTCAGTGGGATTATTTTGGGTGGATGATGGTGATTCCTTCTTTGTTGAAAATGTAAATGGGGATACAGTCGAAATATTTGGAAATGGGTTATATGCACATGAGAGCTGCTTCAAAGCGCCCATTGATAAGGGCACAGATGCAATAATACTATTTATAGTACTGCCTCTATTTTTTGTTACAGTATTACTCTTAAAGAAGAATTTGCTCAGAGTGAAATTATTACATTTGGGATTATTATCTTGTTTACTTTATTATTCAGCATCCATAGCTTTTGGCGTATCATACAACATTCTATTTTTGGTATACATCATGCTTTTCGCAGCATGTCTATTCACATTCATAATAGGTATTTCGAGTATTGATCTTAAAAATGTTAAAGAAAGTATTATGCCCAAGATCCCACACAAGAGCCTAGTCATATTTTTAGTGTTTGCGGGCTTGTCAGTATTTGTATGGCTTATTGAGATTATAGGTTCTATAAAAACAGGAACACCTCCTGGTATCATAGGCATTAGCACAACTGAACCAACATTTGTACTAGATATAGGCGTAATAGCACCAATAGCGTTCTACTCAGCTTGGCTTGTATATAAAAGAAAAGCGAAAGGTTATGTATATTCGGTGGTTCTATTAACTTTAAATGCAGTGGTAGGACTCATTGTAATCGCACAGACGATCTTCCAAAACGCGTATGGCGTGATCGTTAGCTTAGAAGAGTTCATTCCATTCGTGTTGGTTTTTGTAGTCATGAGTTCTATCGCCACTATATTGAACGTGAAGGTATTAAGAAATATAGGGAATATAATACATGCAACTAAGGCACAATAATGAATAAGTAGTCATAAGACTCATATAAAAATGCCGGGGTTGTTCCTCGGCATTTTTGTGTTAATACACACCCAAAGGTATTAATATATTTCAAAAATTAGACTATAATTAAAGTGACAAGTTATTAAATCCTATTTGGAGGTTCACTTTGAATAAACATATAGATCTATACGAATATGGACTAACCGAGAAGATTAAACAAGAGTATGAAGCAATGGAATGTCATGGTTATCTTGGCCGTGTCACTGCCCAGTACACGAATATATACAGAGTTGTGACTGAAAAAGCTGAGGTTATTGCAGAGGTATCTGGCAAGCTTAATTTCAATGCTCACTCTTTGACTGATTACCCCGCAGTGGGTGATTGGGTGATTTTAGATAGGGACCAGAATGACTCAGGAGACGCTATCATACAAAGCATTATCCCGAGATTCAGTTTGTTCTCTAGACAAGTTTCAGGTAAGAAAAGCGATGAACAGGCCGTTGCAGCAAATATTAATACTATATTTATATGTATGGCATTCGGACATGATTATAACCTGAGAAGACTGGAACGTTATTTAAGCATTGCGTACAGCAGCGGTGCAGTACCAGTGATTGTACTCACAAAATCGGACCTATGTGATGATGTCGAAACGAAAGTGTTAGATGTTCAAAATATCGCTTTTGGTGTTGAAGTACTTATAGTCAGTAGTCTTACCCAAGTTGGACTGGACAACATTAAAGCGCATATTCATCCTACAAAGACCATTGCTTTTATTGGATCTTCCGGTGTGGGAAAATCCACATTGATCAATCTTCTTTGCGGTGAAGAAAGACTGAAAACCCGTGATGTAAGAAAAGATGAAAGAGGCAGACATACAACCTCTCATAGAGAACTCATAAAGTTACCTGAAGGTGGCATCGTTATTGATACACCTGGAATGCGAGAGCTTCAAATACACAGCGCTGATCTTCAGACATCATTTTCTGACATAGAGGAACTTTCAAAGTCATGTCATTTTTCAAATTGCAGCCATGAGAATGAACCAGACTGCGCTGTAAAGCTTGCAATTGAAGAAGGTCGTTTAGACGAGGAACGTCTGCTTAGTTACAAAAAGTTGAATAAAGAATTGGAGTACGATCAAGATCGAGCGGTGCTTCATCCTAAACAACTTGAGAAAAAGAAGATCATCAAAATGATGGGAAGCTTGGATGCCCAGAAGAAAATGAAGGATAAAAAACATAGGTAAAGCGTCTCATTTGAGAATACAGATTAACAATATAACTGGTTCTATAAAATACGAGAGGGTTGTTTCTATAATGCCAATTTCAATGACATTTTATAATGAAGTTCATCCCAAACTAAGGAAGTATATTAGATACTTTTGGCATACGACAGGTCAAGTTGATAAGAACACATATCAACAGCTCCTTCCTATGGATCATGTAGACCTGATTATTCGGAGCAAAGGATCGTTTCAATACATTATTGATAATGAGGCGGTCAAAACTGAGAATGTTTCCTTTGTGGGAATAAGGCAACATTCAGTAGATCTAGTGCATGACGATTATATCGAGTCATTTGGGGTTAGCTTTGAACCATGGGGCTTTTATCCTTTTATAAATACTTCATTATCAGCATTTACAAACAAGGCCGTAAATTTTTCGGAAGTTAATCCATCACTTACTCTAAATCTTGAGGAGTTGGTCCATGAAAAACGATCTATCAGTGACAGAATCAATCTCATTGAAGACGTGTTAATAAAACACCTTGAAGTTAATAAGACATATCTTGAATCAATTGAGGTTATAAAAGACTTCATCGATATTAATAGCGAAGTAGACAAAGTTACAGTTAAAGAGTTTTGCAATGAGAGAGCTCTTCAACGCAGGAAGCTTGAGAGAAATTTTAATAAGTATGTAGGCGTCAGTCCCAAAGACTTTCTGCGGATTAGACAATTTGAAGATACATCACGATTTGTCATGGATGAAAGTACTACTTTGTTGACTGAGATTGCATATGAAGGAGAGTACTACGACCAACCGCATTTTGCAAAAACTTTTAAAAAGTACACGGCATATACACCCAGTCAATTCAAGAAAGAAAGCCCAGCTCTAAAGTCTAAGATGACTTTCAAATAATGTCGCATTTGTACAAGTGGTCCCTCTGAGTGACGTGTTAGTATGAGTCAAACGAAAGGGAGGTACCACTATGAATAAGAATGGAATTCTTGAGATTGTTACGTTCGACCAAGCAGAGTCTGCAGACAAGGTACAAATCGTAAATGGTGTTAGAGTACTCGACAAGTTTTACAGCCAGTTCACTGGTTATCATGGCATTCAAGTTGGTGATCACGATTCAGGAAGTTGGACACTCATATTAAACTGGGAGTCAGTTGAGTCAGAAAAAGAAGCCAGCGCTTTAATGATGAAAAGTGATGAAACCAATGCTTTTAAAGCGGTAGTGAATCCACCATCAGTTAAGAAGGTTTTGTGTTGTAATCTCCAACTTTAATCAATAATACCATACAAATTATTGCAACCTGTTCACAAAGAGTACACCTAAATATGAGAAAATATGAATGCACACTCCTAGCTTAATTAGGGTGTGCATTCATATTTTATAACAAGAAAGGATCACTATGATTGAGATTTTACAGTTTATCTTATCAGCAATACTTTGTTTTCTTATATCAAGTGCAGTCCATGAACTGGGGCATGTTCTTATGGGATTGAAGGAAGGATTCAAGTTCTATTTATTTATAGCCGGTCCATTTGGCTTTAAACGAAATGAAAATGATAAAATCGTTGCCTATTTTGAAAAGGATATTTCTCTTTGGGGCGGCATTGGAGGTACAACGCCTCAAAATGAAGATGGTAATAATTTCAAGAAGTTTGGGCGTGTGCTTTTAGCTGGTCCTATAACTTCGTTGATATTTGGGGCCATCTGGTTACCGATGGGTATTATTTCTGACAACTTGTTTTTGATACTGCTTGGCGCGATGCCATTATCTATGGGGATTGCTTGTTTAATTCCTGCAAGAAACGGTGCTTTTCACACAGATGGTGGAAGATGGCTGAGAATGCACAGAAGTGAGGAAACAAGAGCCGTTGAGCTTGCTATATGGAATTTGACTCAAAATTCTATAGTACAAGGTCATTTCGCAAATGCTAATTTCGAGGAAATAGAGATATTAATAAACGATCAAGATGCACGAACGAAGTATATGGGACATTACTACGCTTATCGTTTTTACAAAGATAATAATGATCGTGTAAAACAGGAAAATGAAATTGATGTGTTGAGCAACTTGAAAGAAGGCGTACCGAAGCAATTGGTATCAATGTTCAAGATAGATTAACGACTTTTAAATCTGATAACAGTAGGTGTGGTGGATGATATGACAAAGAGAGAAATATTAGCAAAAATAGCTAAAATTGAAGCACAAAAAGGATTCCATGGTCATGTGATGGGACTAGAATCCAATATACAACCCATAGTAGATTTGTTTCCCAAATGGTCATTGGAAAAATGGGATAATAAATGGTGTGCAGCCTTTGTATACTATTGTTGCATGAGTGCGGGGTACAACTTTCCAATGAAGTATCCTGATGACAGTGTGACTTGTAATTTCGCAGGATGCATTGCATGGGAGCAGTGGGGGACGTTGTCTGAGAATAATTTCTACTATTCTGAGAGTGTGGAGTATTTCACACCAGAAATTGGAGATATTATTCTTTATAATCGAGTATTCTGCGAGGAGCCTCATGATCATATTGGAATCATAATTGAAAATCAGAAAGATTCGTTTCTTGTCGCAGAAGGTAACTTGAATAATGTGTCTGGAATTATCAGAAGAAAAAGAGATGAACACATCAGAGGCTACATACGAATTCCAAATGATTATAATTACTACTCATGCAATTATCGAGGTTCATATGAATAACAACACCGAGAGGGCACTTATGCGTTCTAAAAATAAATTAAAGAGGTTACATTATAAATGGTATAATATGTCTTAACTGAAATAATTATGTTGTTATCAGAAGGAGTGATCTCATGAGAAGTGAAGAACAAGTACTATCTCATTTTAATGAATGGGCAATAACAAATGACGCTGTTAGAGCAGCAATTATGACAAGCTCAAGAGTTTCTAAGGATGCAACTATAGACTTTCTATCAGATTATGATATTGAGTTGTACGTATCTGACCTCAATCTATTCAGACAAAGCGACGAATGGCTAGATGTGTTTGGTCCTGTGATGGTGCGCTGGCCACATAAACCAGGTTCTACATTCAGCGACGATTGGGTCACTCGCTTAATTCTATTTAAAGATGGTGTCCGAATTGATTTCCAAATAACAGATCTGAAGCATCTGGTATCTGATAATTACACCAATGGTTACACTGTACTAATAGATAAAGATGGCATGACTGAAGAATTGAGTGAACCAACATACTCAGAGTACATCATCAAAAAACCATCTAAAGAAGAGTACGATGCCTTGGTTCATGAGTTTTGGTGGGACGCTTATTACATACCAAAATATCTATGGAGAGATGAACTGCCTTTTGCTAAATATATGCTGGACTATACACTACGATATGAGTTTGTTCATAAAATCGTTGACTGGTATATCGGCAGCGAAAACAATTGGTCTGTTGAGACTGGTGCACTTGGACGAAAGTATAAAATGTTGTTATCAAAAGAGATTTGGGATGAATTTGAGAAAACTTACGTCGGTGGTGGTATTGAGGAAAATTGGGATGCTCTCTATAGAACAACTGATTTCTTCAGAAAGATGTCTAAAATTGTTGGCTCTAAATTAGGGTATACATATCCTGAGCAAGTTGATCAAGAGGTTATGGCTTTTTGCAAAAAGATTAAGGAAACTAGGTATTAACGAATGGAAAGTATTCACTTCATTTTGAAAATACTCGCTGGTTTATTCATCTGTTTGGTACTCACTAAAATTTGGATGAACATTGCAAATTGTATTGGAAAGCAGCTTGGGTTCAGTAAGTTTATTATTGCATTATGGAACAAAATAAGAGGTAAATGATTCACATTTCGTAGATTGATTTGGTTTACCACCTGACTAAAATGGTATAATTGCACTATATACCTTTGTTATCTATGTCTGTCAGGAGTAAATATGCTGAATAAATTTTCAACATGGATTGGATATGACTCCAAAATGCATTACCGAAGTCGTATCGCATATATTATCAATGGATGCAGTATGCTTCTAGCTGCGCTTTTTTTATTGTTTTATGTGTTTTTGATTAAGTTCTCACCAGCAATACCTGGAACAATGATCTATCTATTCAGTACAATATTTGTGTTTTATCTACTAAAAAAGAAACATTTCAAATTGGCAAACTTTCTAATTGTCTTTGGATTTTTAATGCAAGAAACATCCATTGTTTTTGTTCTTTTCCCACATGAAATTCATTTTAACTTATATTACTTTATCGTAGCACCGATCACGTTCTTTATTTATGACATTGAAGACCCTATCGAAAGAATAGGGATATACTTCTTCACCGGAGTGGCTGTGTTGCTATTTTTGGTAAGTGAAATGGGGGTTTACAGTCCATATGCTTATCAGCCTACAAGCGAGATCGTCAAGCTATTTAAGGGGATCTCTGTATTTACATCAATATTATCAATTACGATTGTATTCCATATCTTTACTAAAGAACTTTCTAAAGTACACAAAGAACTTTCGCAAATGGCAAACACAGACAGTTTAACCCGTATATACAATAGACGTTTTCTGTTTGACTTGGGTGACAGTCAATTTCATCTTGCTAACAAATATAACAGATCATTTGTAATGATTTTATTGGATATTGATTATTTTAAAAAGATCAATGATACTTATGGTCACCCCGTAGGTGATAGTATCTTGGTACAACTCACAGACTTAATCCGTAGTCAGATTCGAAAAGGTGATATTTTATCGCGTTATGGCGGGGAAGAGTTTGCGGTACTACTGAAAAATACGGAGTTGGAAGACGGTGTCCACATTGCAGAAAAAATTAGAAACTCAATTGAACATCATGAGTTTACAACTTCAAGTAATGAGCCATTGCGCGTAACGATCAGTGCAGGCGTCGTGGAATACGCTAATGATTACAGCTCATTTGGTGAGATGGTGCATGACGTTGACACTGCTCTATACGAAGCAAAAAATTCCGGTAGAAATTGCATTGTTCCTGCTAAAGACGCTAAAGCTCTTGCTAAATAACAGTGAAAGAAATGTAAATTTGAAAATAATTAAGGAATGATTTCTATACACTACAGAGATCATTCCTTTTATATTAAATATCACGCTTGTATAGGAACTTGAACAGACAGCAATCTTCTAAAATTGGTGAAGTTGAAATTTAGGTTATCTTTGTTGAAAAATAGAACTTGGCTTTCTCTAAGTTCCAGGTCTTTGCCATTGATCACTTGTTTTATTAACTGAGCAATTTTAATCCAATCAATTTCATCTTTGTTGTCAAAGACGAGTTCGAAGCACAAGTAATGTCCTCCCTGAATTACGATCATATCTTCTTTATTCAAACTCGGACATTTAACATCTTTCATCTGAATATACTCTGTGAACTCAAAGGGTGAATGATTGAAGAACAATTCAGACTCTACAGCATTAATGAACCAATCATCCAGATTCACTTGATAGGTGTTGAAAAAGTAAGTGTTTTCTTTGATTAAATCGCTTAACTCACCATTTAATGATTTGACCCTGTAAAAATATCGATCTTCAAGAAGTCGTTTCTCATACTTCATGTGTTCCTGCTCTGTATGACTATAATTCAAAATATTATCAATTTTACTAATGTTGCTTTCGTATGATTTAATCAAGTTTTGAAGGTCTGTCTTTTTTTGAGATAGAATACTCATAGGATCAACAGTGTCGTCATTCAGTATGTGTTCAATGGTTTCTATACTTAAATCGAGACTCCTTAAAAAGTCTATCTGACTTAGGCGTTTCATATCTTCTATACCATATTTTCGATAATTATTATCGTCAATATCAGGTTCTATTAATCCCATTTGTTCGTAATACCGGATCGTAGAACGACTCATTCCTAAAACCTTGGCCATGTCATTTTTCTTTAACTTATCACTCATAATAACAACCAACTTTCAAAAACTGATCACTCGACAATAGACATTTTATCAAAGGAAATTCGTTTAAGGTACTTGTAGGATACCATGATCATAATGCTTTCAGCAAAAAGAGTTCCTATCATTAAACCAACTTGTCCAAATAGGTAGATGCTTATATACGTTAGAACGGGAAGTAAAAGTATTGTTCTAACCACAGAAAACACTATGGACTCAAGAGGCCGATTGATTGCAGTAAAGAACATGATAGCCCCATTAGGTAGATTTTCAAAAAGAGTCGCAAAGCCATATGTCATAAATATATATGATCCGATTCTAATAGTTTCTATATCACTTATGAATAGTCCGAGAAGACTGCTTGAAAAAGGCACTACCATTATGAATATAACAAAAGCAATAATGTTGCTCTGTTTTACCGAGTAATGAAGAAGTGGTTTTAGGCGTTCAAACGCTGATGCTCCCATCATCTTTGAAAAAATTGGTTGCATGCCTTGAGCTGTTCCATAAAACACACTTGAAACAAAGATTATGATGAACATCGATACAATAGAGTACGCCTCCATATGCTTTGGGGTTAAGAAGGAAATAATAGCTATGTTGATAATGTACCGCTTCAAACCTTCACTAAACATACCCAGAAAATCACTGGTGCCATTATACATGATTCGATACAGTACCTTTCTTTCAAATTTAGGCATAACCAGCTTCAAGACCTGACACTTGAATAGAAAATAATAGCCTGAAGCGAATAAATGAAACACATTGCTTATTGTCGTTGCTATAGCTAGGCCAAATATACCCCAGTTTAAAACCGCAACAAAGACGATATTTAACGTCAAATTTAGGACAGTAGAAACAATGTTGATTTTCATAATAAAACCAGGATTTCCATCATTCATAATTAGCATATCAAGTGCAGAGGCGAGGACCATTGCCATAAAGCCCCAACTGACATAGTACAAGTATTCTGTGGTCAGAGTTAAAACTGAACCACGAGCACCTACAAAATAAGCTATTCTATCTGGATATGATAAGACCAGAAGTGTTACCACACCAATGATACCGGTTAGAATCAAAAGTATAGCGCTTGATGTTCTATTCGCTTTACTGAAATCTCGTCGTCCTAATAATAATCCAACATATGAGCCGAGACCACTCATAAACAATGTAGATATTGCATATATCATCAATTGTATTGGGCCGATTAAGTTTGTAGCAACCAATGCGTTAACACCAATAAATAGTGTCCCCACAATTTTATCAGCAGCCATCATCAATCCCATAACAATATTCTGAAATATTAACCGTAATGAGTATTCCTTAAAGTAGCTTTTATCTGAGCTAAACTCATTCATAAACTTATCCTCAATTCTTTCATTTTCGCCTGTTCGTATCTGAATCAATCACTATCTATAACTTAATGTTAAAGTATGAAGTCACAACACAGTCAAGAGGTGTTTTCAAATAATCCATATGGTAGAATAAAACAATAATGTGAGTAACATACGTTTATGTTTTTTGATATAAGGGGTGACAAAATGACAACAATTGAAGCAAATATTGAAGGCCAAAATGTTATTTTGAAATTTGCGCAGCTTACTGATAAGAGAAAAAGTTATGAAATGCTCATATCGCCTGAAACTCAAAAGTTCATGTTTGATGAGAAGCATCCAGCTCCAACGTGGGAAGAGTTTAATGAAGAAGATGATTCCTATTATTCTGGGAAAGCTTCGAAAGACGGATGCTATCTATTCATTGAATATAAGGGCGATGTGATAGGAAGTATTAGTTATGCATGTGAGTATGAAAAAATCCCATATGCTGAACTGGATATTTGGATGAAAAGCACAGCATATACAGGTAAGGGACTCGGAACGGAATCTATCAATATTCTCATTGATTTTATTCACAAAACTTACCACGTGAATCACTTTTTAATTAGGCCTTGGCGAAAAAACATTAATGCTATATCAGCCTATAAAAAATGTGGATTTAATGAAGAGATCAACTTTAAAACCGAGGATTACTATAGTGAAGAGAACTTACGTAAATATGGTGAAGGTGATTATGGAATCGCTGAAACTATGAATTTAGTGAAACGTATTGAGGATGACAATAATGCATAAGAACAAGCTCATACTGGCCATCCTAATATCCGTTCTGTTAGCTGGATGCAATGGTAATAGTGCGGAACTGGCTCAACATGAGCAAGAACAGATTTTGCTCATGAACGAAGTTGAAGCTTTAAAACAAGAGCAAGCTTTACTCATTCGCGAAATAGAATCGTTTAAAAGTATAAATATAGAACTTGAAGAAGAAGTAGCTAAATTAGAAGGTTCAAACAAAGAATACAACTCAATTATTGAAGTACTTGAGAATAGTACAGCAGATCCTATATTCAGAATGAAGTTGGCGACAAATATCGGAATGGAAATGGATTATTTGGTTGAATCAATAAGTGATGGTGTCGTTTATTATCAAAGTTTTGACTATCAGCATAGCGATTCACCTGAAGAAACGTTACAAAGTATGACCATTCATGAGTTGTTTGGAGTAGAAGCGTTTGGGAATGAGAATATTCAAAAATACATACTGGTGCTCTACTTGGATTACGGAGAGTTTACTTTAAACCTAGCCCCAAACCAAGGGTTTAATAAGATGTTTAATAATGACATGGATTACAGGACAAAGATAGCAGACGCGTTAAATAAGCCAGCTAATAAAAATCTAGCCATGCAGATTAATCATTTGATTCAGTAAGAAGATGAAAGAGCATGGTACCAACTTTGCTTATGTTGGCACAGGTGAAAAAAATGTCGCATCACAGGTATTGTACTCAAGTGTAGGATTTATTGAACATGGAAAGAAATTTGAGTGGAAAAAGAACTTATAAACTAATGTGAGGTGTATTAAGTGGATCGTATTGAAATTAACATGCAGCAGTTGAATAAAGTCGCTGAAAGCATATCAAGTATTGGTATAAGCGATGAACATGCAAACCGACCATTTATAGTTTTTGAATCAACAAAAGAATTAAAGACAAAAGCTTATTTGTTCTGTTCAGCAATTTGCCATCAAACACACAGTTTGAGAAATGAAAGCAAGAATCTCATTGGCTGGAATTACCTCGAGTATGTATTTGAACATCTTGCTAAGAAAAACAGTCCACTTCTTGATATTGATTATATTTGTGAATCGCCTTCAGATAAACTGGAGAAAGAGTATGCTCAGGAGTTCCCACTAAGCGACTCAGATACACAATCGAGCTTAGATAAAATATCAGAGAGAGTTGAACTTATAAAAGACATTGCTCAATATATCAAGAAAGCAGGTTATGAAAGTGTACTTGATATGTTTAATCAGTCTGAAGGCAAGCTTATAGGTCATGACAGTGGCTTATACTCACAACTATCTAAAATGAGAGCTTTCAAAGATCCACTTAGAAAGAAGAGTACCTTGTTCATCAAGCTCATGAATCAATCAGGACTTATTCAGGTCAAAGACCCTGAAAATATTGAAGCCTTAATGGACTATCATATGCAGAGACTGCTGTTAAGAACAGGGTGTGTAGAAGTTAATGATCCATCCCTAATGATGCAGCTTAAGAATAAAGAACATCTTCTTTCTGATGAAGAAATTAGAAGGACATGTGTTCAAGCCATTAAACGCATCGGATTCGAATCTAAAAAATCAGTACTAGAATTAGATGACCTCTTTTGGGCAATTGGCAGAAGTTGTTGCAATGAGAAAATTCTGTGTGTCGACATGGTATGCAATAAAACACCTTGTACACTTACTATGGTGTCAGACATTACGAATCATAAAACATGTGTCTTCGATGGTCAGTGTAAAGGCAGTACCCATCAAGAATACCGTGACTATTGGGAGCCAATGGTTGCGACAGACTTTTACTAGGGGAGGGCGTTCAATATGGAGAAGTCACGACTTAAAAGCAAGAGGATTATAGAATTAGAAGAGAATATTCAACATGGAAACCATCATGCTATGGAAACGTTTTGGTGTGAATTGGAGATATCTGATAAGCCTAGTGAAGCAGTTATTGGCGGCTTGAGCTTAGGTGGCTTAACAGCATCTTATATGGGACTCAATCACTCTGATGTTTTTGGCAATATACTGTCACAATCCGGCTCCTATTGGTATCAACCTGAAGGCTTTGAAAATGAGGAAGGCCATTGCTGGATGAGTACTCAGTATCTAGCAGCAGATCAATCGCCTCTAAAGTTTTACTTAAATTCAGGCGTTCTTGAAACGAAAGATAGAATTATTGATACAAATAATAATTTGAGAGATGTGCTCATATCCAAAGGACACACTGTTGATTTTGAAGAGTTTAAGAGCGGGCATGATTACCTGTGTTGGGGAGAAACATTAGCCCATGGATTGATTTCTCTAATTGGGATGACGAGTGAATAACAAATTCAAATTTAATTGTGCTTCAGTGACCCTCTACAAACCGTAGAGGGTTTTTATATGCATACAAAGTTTATTAGATACAGTATGAATATGAAAGAAATGAAAGTTAAAAATAAGAAGTGTTAAGTCACAAAACAATTGTTGCGCACGCAACAACAATGCGTTATACTCATTACTAAGGTGGTGTTTTAACTATGAATCCATACAAAATCGAATGGTGCTTATCATTACTGAGTAAATACAGTGTTCAAATACTTGAGAATGATTTTAAAGATATTAAGCTGACGAAGACACAGATGCTATTTATTATTCATCTGAAGCAAAGACCTGGGATTCACCAGGATCACTTAGCAGAGATATTCAAGATGGAACGATCTACTGTAACTCGAGCAGTTCAAAGATTGATCCAATTGGAATTTATAAAAAAGGAAGTGGACGAGAAAAATAGGAAAGCGAATTGCTTGTTTTTAACGACTGTGGGAGACGATGTTTACAACCAAGTCATGACAAAATTATTGGAATGGACAGGCGTACTTACAAAAGGGATGACAAAAGAAGAAATCGATATGAGCATCAGACTGCTTTCAAAAATGGCAAGCAATGCGTGTCATCATCTTGGAGACGATAAACTGGCAGAGCTGATAGGAAAAGGAGTTTAGCATGTTATTAACGATAGCAATAGTATCTATGTTCATTGCAGTGACAGCATATACATCAGCGGTATTTTCTGAGAAGAAAGCTTCTATGCTTCACAAGAAACATTTGATTGTTTTCAGTATTGGCCTGGTATTCGATACCATAGGAACAACCAGTATGGGCGCAATAAGCGATGGCTTCTCGCTAGACATCCATGGTTTAACAGGGCTACTCGCACTCATCTTAATGCTTGTACATGTGTTGTGGGCCATACTCGTATACTTCAAGGGTAGTGAGTCTCAGAAAAAAGGATTCCATAAATACAGTATGTTGGTATGGATCTTGTGGCTGATACCATTTAACTCAGGTATGGTTCTAAATATGTTCAAATAAGTATCATTGAACAGCACCCCAATTCATAAACACTGATAAAGTGTAAAATGAGGAGGGGTATTTTTATATTTGAAATATGGTAGAATATAACATAAAGGATGGTGTCATATGACCAATGTGAAATTTAAAATCATGAGTATCGTAATGGCTGTTCTTCTCATTTCTCAAGGGACTTATTATTATACATCCTTCAATAAGAAAGCCTCAGAACTTGAGTCGTATAAAACACAACTCGAGCAGTCACAGACTAAACTCGAGCTAACTCAAAATCATCTGGATCAAAAACAAATCCAACTAGACATTATCCAAGAAGATAAAGCCGTATTGGTGAATAAAATCGATGAGTTGGAGTCCATCGAATACAGAATCATAAGTACCGAAAAAGCTGAAAGTAGTAGAATACAAGGTTATACATTGCTTGAAGAGCACCTGATAGATGTGGACCAAGACTCAGTAGATGAACGCGTAGAGCTGTATTCTGATGTTGAAGTAACAGATGATGGTGTCTATTGCTGGGATGACGGACAGAGATGGCTTTTACTTGTAAGGGACGAAGATCAGGTTTACGTTCTATTTGATGATTACGTTCAGCTTGGCAGACTGGAACTACTCCTCTACGAATTCTACGAAAGTGGAGAAGTTAATATAACAACGATTCAGATCATGAGCGCAGGACTCTTTATTAAAGATTATGCGCTAGATACTGAAAATGCTCACTTTGTAGAGCGTATCGTTCTAGATAAACGCAATATTATGAACATCTCGGATTTATAGTATTAAAGCGCTGAACCGATTCACAAAACACAATCGCGGGTACATATATATTGATAGAAACACTCAACGCAATTTCAAAACGAAACAGTATTAATAGATGAATCAAAGAGGAGGATATTATATGTTTATATTTGGAGTTCTGCTATATATACTGCTTATTATGTTTGCAGGTATAATGAGTGGGAGTGTTTTACATTTTATAGATATACCGAGTTTTATTTTTGTATTTGTAGCAAATATTGCGATTTTGATGTCAACCAAAAGCTTCAAAGACTTCTGGTACGGGATTCGCGTAGTAAGTCTGAAAGAGGTAGAGCTTGATGGCGTAAAAATAGAAAACAGCATACGTGTGTTTGCTCTCCTTTACAAGTCGTCTTTCGGAATTGGTGTATTTGGATTTTTAATAGGACTAATCAGCGTCCTGAACTATTTAGATGATCCATCACACATTGGCCCTGCAATAGGAATTTCACTATTAACCGTTTTCTACAGTATATTATTCGCTCTTGCGGTCTTAATCCCAGGTCGATTTGCGTTAAAGAAAATTGAAGTCCCAAAGAAAAAATCAAGTAAATCAAAATAAGGTACATACAATGCACCTTATAAGGAGGGAATAGCAATGGTATTTTACTCCAAACGAGATACGTGGCTAGGCATTCTATTATTTGGTATAACAATTCCTATATCATTCAGTACATTCTTAAGACTCGGACTTTCATGGGCCAGTTTAATGATGTTTCTTGTGGTCGCATATATTATTTTGATTTGGTTCGAAACAAAATATGTAATCACGGATGAATGGCTCATAGTGTCCTGTGGATTCACACGTATTAAGATAAAAATATATGAAATTATAACCATAGAAAAAACCAGAAATCCGATCTCTGCTCCAGCTTGTTCAATGGACAGGATGGAGATCATATCGTTTAAAAGAACCGTCATCATTTCACCAAAGGATAAAGCTGAGTTTATAAAGTGTTTGAAAGAGAGAAATCCTGATATTATAATAAGGGGATTCGAGCACGCTCTAGATTAAAAAAAGTGTAATACGACTAGAACGCAGGAGGACATATATGAAATTCACAATAATAGGCAGTGGTGGGTGTGTTGCACTTCCAAAGCCACTTTGTAAATGCAACGTCTGTAAAGAAGCCCGTGAAAAAGGAAGACCCTATTCACGATATGGGTGCAGTTTTTATTTGGAAGATGCAAATCTAATAATTGATACACCTGAGGATATTGTTCATTCTATAAATAACAGTGACATTTCACAGATTGATACAGTTTTATTCAGCCACCTTGACCCAGACCATACTTTAGGGTTTAGAGTCTTTGAACAACTCAGATTAAACTGGTTTGATGTTTCAGAAGGAAAGGAATGTACAAATCCAATAAACGTGTTGGCAATGCCACATGTCATGACAGATCTAAATGCCATCCAATCAAAATATGGCGGATTCCTTGATTATTATGAAGACGTGAGAAATCTAATTAAAAGAAATGAGATTTGTGAATCTACAATCATAAATGGCATTAAGATAACATTCGTAAGAATAGACACTGCAACGATATTCGTATTCGAAAAAGACAATAAGAAAGTGATCTACGCACCATGCGATGTAAAGCCATTCCCAGATGAAATGATATTTGACAATGCGAATCTAATGGTTATTGGAAATACCATCGTAGGAGACGTATTGAAAGATGGATACGTAATGACAGAAGACAACTTCATGCGCAGCGAGCTGTTCAGTATGTCGGAGATAGAGCAATTGAGAGATAAACATAAAATCGAATCAGTTGTGATTACCCATCTGGAAGAAGATTGGGGCAAATCTTATGACGACTATATTGAATTAGAAACGCACTATGAAAACATCAAATTTGCGTACGACGGAATGGTTCTTGAAGTGTAGTTAAAAAGCCAAAACGGGCATGTTTCAACATGCCCGTTTCAAAAAGTGTTAACGATCCACCTACGGATACAGCGGATATTGAGTCACCAGTGATAAAGGCCTTTTTCGATGTAGCAAAGGGTGTAGATATTCGTTGAGTAAATAACAAAACACAATTTGAAATACCTCTTGATGAGATGAATGACAATCAAGAGGTATTTTTTCAGCGATCATATGGTAGAATATAACATAGAAGAGAAATATATGTTGACGTTTTTATCATAAGGCGGTGAAATCATTTGCATTCCTCAAATAGAGTCACACAAATAACTATAGCGATGATGCTACTATTCATCTCATTTTTTTCAATTCAAAACAATAAGAGCAACGACAGCACTTCATATGACATAACTTTAGAAGAAATAGAAATGGAAGTTCCCACTGAGTATCAATTAGAAGACAACGAATATTCTAATATTTCAATGGTGCTGTACTCATCAAGCGATCATACATATCAGGTCTACAATAAAAGCCAAGCCCATAACCCACTCTCACCGTGTTCAACATTTAAAATACCCCATACATTGATTGGTCTAGATTTAGGTGTTTTGAAGAAAGGTCAGAATCCATATGAATGGAGTGGAGAGCAGTACCACGTAGAAAGCTGGAATCGGGATCATACTCTAGAGTCAGCAATAAAAAACTCTGTAGTATGGTATTTTCAAAGAGTATCCAGTGCAATTGGTCCACAACGAATGCAAGAAGCACTTAATAATATAGGTTATGGAAATGCCAATATTTCAGGCGGTCAAGATGATTTCTGGCTTAAATCCAGTTTGAAAATATCAGCTATGGATCAAGTAGATTTTTTAGAAAAGCTCTATAACAAGGATTTGCCATTTACAGAGGAACATCAAAATTATGTAAAAGAAATGATTCTATTAGACAGACAAGATGATAAAACTCTTTATGGAAAGACTGGGGGGGGCGAAAACATCGGATGGTTCATAGGCTTTATTGAAGACGAAAGCAAAACAACATATTTTGCACTTAACATAATAGATCATCCGAATTCGAGTGGTCTTAATGCCAAAGAGTTATGCATCAATGAATTGGAAAACAGAGGTATCTATTAACGTGTAGATAATTATTAAACTAGATAGGATTGATGAGAACTATACATATATTTTGAACCACTGGAATTTGAAATAGAAGAGGTAAATTAATGGAGTTTATTCGTAAAGACATAAGAACAAAAGAGAATGGACTCGTAAAGGTTTACGTACCAACCTTCGTTCCTGAACAACTTAGAGCGATGGACGTTGTATCATATAACCGTGTTATTCTAGGCAATGCAGAGGGTTATAGTTTTTTAAGAGAGGTTTTTCTAATTGCAGGCGCAACAGAAGATAGTAATGTCATGTTTTACATACCAGATCACTCAAGAAAAGGTGAACGCTATCAAGAATGGTTTGACTTGGCGACCTTAAATATGGACATGGTCATATTCAATTATCACTGCTTTCAGGCAAAGCCCAAAGACATAAAAAGAATAGTCGAAAAATCAAAATCAATACCTGGTCAAATTAAACGGTTAACGATTAAAGCAGATATTACAAAGGATATACCACACTGGGAATACGGGTCAAAGTTAAACTTTAAAACATATAGTAAGTACATGATTATATCCTCCAATAGGAATGGTTTTATTGAGTTGGCCCAAGATGCTGATGATTATACGCAGTTTGAAGATGAAGAAACGTATGAGTGTAATGGTCATGCACATATCGGTGGATGGGAACATAGAGATCGAGTCGCCACAGATTTCTGGTATTATTATGAGTCGAACATCAATGAAATGAGTGATAAAGACTCAACTCAGACTTAAACTTAAAAAGGGAATCCCTTTGGTCAATATCATTAAAAGAGTAGAGTATGATAATCATACTCTACTCTTTTTTACATTTGTAAAACCAAAGTCATAGAACTGTAATATTATGTTAATACTAATCATTTGGAAATATGCTACAATTATCTATGTTATTGGAAAAACACCGTTAGGATAATTTATGACCATTCCGTCATAAATATTATATTAGGAGGGCATCAAAATGAGTAAAAAGATTATTGCCACATTGTTACTTTCCATATCATTGAGCACGACTGCAGTCTACGCAGATTACGTCGACAACAGCAATAGAGCACATGCAGATGAATCAAACGACATTATTAGTATGTCATTTGTCTCAAAAGGCAATACGGTTGTCATCTATTTGGATAATCCAACTGGAATCAATTATGAGCTCGGTTCAGAACTTGATAACTACAGTATCCCATTTGTAAAAGTAAAGTCTGTTGAACTGGAGAAACGTAAACTCGACGACAGCCAAAAAAATGAAGTTCAGTCTGATTACTACAATAAAATCACTTTAAAAACAACTTCTTCAATTCATGAAAAACAACGTTTTGTAGTGATTAACAAGTTTGAAAACGGCTCAGAAAATCCAGAGACTGAGGAAAACCTGCTCCATTCTATTGCACCTCGTGGTGAAGTAAAACAACCCAAAATCACGAAAGTGGCTTCAACATCTTCAAGTGATTCGAAAGCAGAAGTTGAAACATCTTCAGATCTTCAGCCCAAAGCTTCATATGATCATATCGCAAGCTGCATTGCTATAGATTCAGAACATGTGCGCATTGACTTCAATGACAATGTCCAACTTGACAAAGATGCCGTAGAAAA
>Ga0209272_10000601_pt1 | contig 28107 bp, 26 predicted proteins | sample tdDd002_FD_187125 | JGI IMG/M metagenome (GOLD analysis project Ga0209272, IMG submission 187125) | Marine sediment microbial communities from the Atlantic coast under amendment with organic carbon and nitrate - tdDd00.2 (SPAdes)... | ecosystem: Environmental > Aquatic > Marine > Coastal >... | reverse complement strand
GCTGCTTGCTTTAATAATGAATCTGCCATGATTATTTCTCCTCCAATAATTCGTTAAACTTCTTCTTTAATTCCAAAACTGTAAATGGTAATCCTTGTAATTTATTGTATTGGTGAAATTTAATATCCTGGAAACTGCTACGTAAATATTCGGCAAATTGTCCATCATTCAATTCACAAACAATAACTTTTTTATATCTACTTAATACCTCTTCGGTATTCTTTGGCAATGGGAAAATATAATGAAAATGTGCAAGTGCGATGCTTTTACCTTCTGCAATTAATTCTCTTACTGCAGTAGTTAGGTGACCATAGGTTCCTCCCCATCCCACAACCAATACATCCGCATTTTCTTCACCTTTTACTGGTAAATCTGGAATAAAATTGGCTACACGTCGAATTCTTTCCGATCTAATATCTGTCATTACCTGATGATTCTCTGGCACATAAGAAACTGTACCAACTACATCCATTTTCTCTAGTCCACCAATTCTGTGTTCTAATCCTTTGGTCCCAGGCACAGCCCACTTTCTTGCAAGTTTCTCTTCATCTCTTGCATATGGCAGATAATCTTCGCCTTCTTTTGCTATAGGTACAGTAATATCCGATAAATCTGCCATTTTAGGAATTCGCCAAGGCTCAGCTCCATTTGCTAAAAATCCATCGGTAAGCAAGATTACAGGAGTCATGTGTTCCAAAGCAATCTTACTTGCTCGGTAGGCATATTCGAAACAATTCGAAGGTGTGCTTGCCGCAATAACAGGCATTGGACACTCACCACTTCTTCCGTGAATTGCCTGCATCAAATCTGACTGTTCTGTTTTGGTTGGTAAACCTGTTGATGGTCCACCACGCTGAACATTTACAATCACCAATGGCAACTCTGTCATAACAGCCAAACCAGCCGCTTCAGTTTTTAATGCTAAACCTGGTCCTGATGTAGTTGTAACTGCAAAATTTCCGGCAAAACTAGCACCAATTGCAGTACAAATACCAGCAATTTCGTCTTCCGCCTGGAATGTCTTTACACCCAAATCTTTTCTAGCGGCTAACTCCTGAAGAATTTCAGTTGCAGGTGTAATAGGATAAGATCCACAAAACAATTCCAATCCTGCTTTCTCCGCAGCTGCAATCAATCCCCAGGCAGTTGCCTTATTACCTGTAATATTTCTATAAGTACCCTTTTTAATTTTCGCAGGAGCAACGCTAAAATTATACGCTAAAGCCTCAATTGTTTTAGCAAAATTGTATCCTGCTCGTAAAACTTTTTTATTAGCATCTACAACTAAAGGATACTTCTTAAACTTACTACCTATAAACTCTTCAGTATGATCTAATGGACGATCAAACATCCAGTATACCATTCCTAAAGTAAACATGTTCTTGCTTCGGATGATACTTTTTTGATCCAGTCCTGAATCCTTTAAACATTCTTTTGTTAGAGTAGTAACCTTAGCTTTAATTAGATTGTAATCCGCAAGCATATCATCCTGCAAAGGATCCGAATCATAACCTGCTTTTTCAAGATTCCTCTCTGTAAAACTATCTTCGTTTACAATAATAGTTCCACTTGGTTTTACCCATCTTAAATTTGCTTTAAGTGCTGCTGGGTTCATTGCTACCAAAACATCGGCAAAATCACCTGGTGTATTCACCTCGCTGTGACCAAAATGCAATTGGAATCCCGAAACACCACCTACTGTACCTTGTGGAGCTCTAATCTCCGCAGGATAATCAGGAAAGGTTGCTACATCATTTCCGAATAATGCGGAAGTATCAGAAAATTGGGTTCCTGTTAGCTGCATACCATCTCCGGAATCTCCAGAAAATCGAATTACAACTTCTTCCTTTTCAATGACTTTTGTCTTTTGACTCATGACTGTTTGATTTAATCTTAGATTAAATTCTTCTGTTTTATTAGTTTATTGCTGTTGAATTTGTTAAACAACTAGGTATGTCTATCATGTTGTTTAACATGGATAAAGGTAGCGTTTCCCCAATTTTAGACAAGAAAAGAAAAGAAATTTTACTGACTTTTTGCAAACGTTTGTATAATAAAAAGTTACACCAAACTTATGTATACAATTCGCATTGATTTTTAATTGATTAAGTCTGAATAAGCTCTGCTAAGGAATACAGAAAGTCAATCCCAACCCAATATACGGTTATATCGGAATTCTTCAGAAATATTAAAAATTAGAATCAACTATAACAAGTAAATAAAATTGCATAAAAAAAGAGGTTATCTTTCGATAACCTCTTAGTATTACTTAAAAATCAAAACTACAAAGAAGCAGTTGGATTTGGATTCATTTTTGGATTTGCATTCACCTCATCAATTGGAATTTGATACAACCAATTTTCATTCTTTACAGAAGGTTTAGGTTGACTAAATCCTTTTTGGTAACGAGTAGGCTCAGCACCACTACCTGTAAGATCTAAAGCTTCATCGTAACGTAAAAGATCTAACCAACGGTGACCTTCACCCCAAAGTTCGATTCTACGCATTACTTTGATCTCTTCTAGTAAACTTAAACCTCTAGCCGCTACATTATAAGCAGGTGCACCTTCACGCAATCTAGCATTTCCTAATTCAGAAATAACAGTTGTTGCAGCAGCATCCTTACCACCTTGGCGAGCTAAAGCTTCAGCTTCGATCAAATACATTTCAGATGCTCTCATATACAAAACATCATCAGGATTAATTGTACCACCATCAGCATTCAAAAATTTAACTGCCATATATGGGTGAGTATAAAAGCTTTTGGTCATATCATATGTTTCAATAATATCTTCCCAAGCTGCCCAAAAGTCATCAGAGTTATCGTAATTATCGTCTGATTCCCATCCTGAATGTACATTTGGAGCTTTTTCAAGCCACATATCCTGACGGAAGTCATTTGCATCAATTTGGCTATAAAGATTGATATTGATCTTCTTAGGATTACCTCTATTTTGAGAACCATTATTATTTGTACCAATATAATAGAACCAAGACATGTACCAGTTCGTTTGGTCATCAATAATTTGAGCGCCCCACATGTATTCAGGGTTTGTACAAGAATTAAATCCTGATTTAAAATCTTTTTCAGACATTAAATCATATCCCTGACGAGCAGCATTTGCATAAGTTGCAGCATTTGCCCAGTCTCCTTTTGTAAGTGCAATACGAGCAGCAATACCATTAGCGATATTTAAATCGATATTTGATTTGTTATCTGCATTAGAGCTTACACTAGCATCATCAGCCAAATAAACAATTGCCTTTTGAATGTCCGACTCACATTGTGCATAAACTGCTTCAACTGTAGCTCTTTCCTGTCCTTCGTAAGGAGCTTCCGTTTTTAACATGATAGGTACCCCATCATCAGTAGATGGATTTCCATAAGCAGGATTCTTAGCATATATTGAAACCAAACGATGGTGACAAAATGCTCTGTATGCATAAGCTTGACCCAAAACATTATTCAATAAATCAGACTCTACCATACCCTCAGAACCATTAATGATAGCATTTACACTACCAATAATGTGGTAGTATTGCATCCAAATAAATTTTGGATCAGATGAATTAGGGTTTGTATGTCTATTCCATTTAACATGATTCAAAAACCATCCGTTACCATCAGCTGAAAACAGCATATCTCCAGCATTTAATTCCATTAAAGGTAAAATATATGATTCCCCAGCATAACCTGGCTCATAACCATCTAATGGCGATTGAGAATACATTTCTCTGTGCACACCATTCAATGCCACCATCATATTTTCTGGTGTTGACAAAGCATCTTCAGGAGATACACTATCAGTTGGATAAGTCTCAAGGAAACTGTCTGAACAGCTTACCGAGCCAATAACCATTACTGCTAACAATAATTTATTAATATATTTTTTCATAATTCTATTTTCAATTTTATTCGTCAAACAAGATTAGAATGATACGTTAACACCGAATGAAACTACACGTGATGGTAGATATACATTACTTGTTGTACCAGCAAAACTTTGCTGAGGATTCATACCTTTTCTTTCAGTTAGGATGAATAGGTTTTCACCTGAAGCGTACACTTTCAATGAATTAATTCCAAAATCTTTAATTGCTTTTTGGTTGAAAGTATAGCTCAAATTCACATTCTTTAATGACAAATAAGTAGCATCAGTTAACCATCTGTCAGACATAGATGTAGCAAGGTGAGTGTTACCATTTTCCATTCTTGGAATATTTGTAATATCACCATCTTTTCTCCAACCTTTTTTCTGATCTACGTGAATAGCTGAACCATAATTACCTTCACCCATTAGAGCAGCGTAAGAGTAGTCTAATACTTTACCACCAATACCATAAGTAAACATGAAACTCAACTGAAAGTCCTTATATTTTAAAGTATTTGAAACAGAACCGAATAAATCAGGAATAGAAGAATCACCAGTATAACCTTTTTCTGAATCTAAGTAATTCTCTGATAATTTAGCAGAACCATCTTCATTATATGCTTTATGTGTTCCTAAACCATCTGCATCTTTTTCCCAAACCTGGTATAAAGTAGCACCTGTAGTTGGATCTACACTATGGAAATCATACAAGTAATAATCGTATACAGAGTGTCCTTTAGCCCATCTTTTAGATCCATTAACGAATGGTGTTGGAATGTCGGTAATTTCATTCTTAATGGTAGAAGCCTGAACTTGGATATCCCATCTGAAATCATCATTTTGAACAAGAGTACTACCTAAAGAAATTTCGAAACCTTCATTAAATAAAGTTGCAATATTTCTTGGCTGAGATGATAATCCCATACTTGGAGCAAGAGGCATATCATACAATAAGTCTTCAGAAGTCTTTTTGTAGTATTCAACAGCACCGTGTAGTTTACCGTTAAATAATGAAAATTCAACAGCTGCATCAAAAGAGTTGTTAGACTCCCAAGTCAAATCAGTATTTCCAGTTGTTTTCCAACGTAGACCTGGAGTACTTGCATTTGGGAATGGCTCATAAAGAGCTTGGTATGCGTATAAATCAGAAGTTGCTGATCCAAGGTTATCATTACCAACCTGACCATAAGAAGCACGAACTTTTAACTGATCGATCCACTCAATACCTTGAATGAAGTTTTCCTGATCCATTCTCCAAGTAGCACCTACTGAGTAGAAACCACCCCATCGAACGTCATCTGCAAATACTGATGAACCATCTCTACGATAAGATCCTTCGATATAATATTTGTGCTGGAAATTATATTTCAATCTAGCGAAATATCCTTCTGTTTTCTTATCTGTAGTATAACCTGACAAAGAAGAAGGAGTAACGAAGTTATCAAACTCGTTAATTCCCTTAACGATTAATTGAGATTTCATACCACTCATAAGAGAATACTCTCTGCTGAATGACTCATGTCCTAATAATACTTCAATGTTGTGATCTTCACCAATTGATGTATTATAGTTGATCAATTGATTCCAGTTAACACTTGTTCTAGTATAACGATCTTCGCTATAACGACCAGTTGGAGCACCATCACCTACAATCTCATTCTCAAATTCTTTCGCATTATAATTCTGAATATCAAGACCTACGTTAGTAGAAACCTTAAGACCTTCCATAATTGTGAATTCAGCGTAAGATCTATTCGAAATATTGTTTCTCTTTGTCTTGTTATAATTGTAATTCTGCTCAGCTACGATATGACGACCATTATTTGCATCTGCTGGACGTGCATTAATACCATATTCGGTATAACCACCACCTAAATCATATTGCTTTTTACCTTCTGCATCAAGAATATATTCTCCTGTTGTTGGATCAACAATATACACAGGGTAAATTGGTCCCATAAAACGAGCGAAGTTAAATGGATTTGCATATCCTGTATTACTATCTGAAGTATAAGCTTGTCCTTGACTACTCATAGAAGCAGACAAATTAGTACCTAACTTCAACCATTTTTTAGGATTAGCATTAAAGTTCATACGAGCATTTAAACGTTCGTAATCAGAGTTAATCATATATCCTTCTTCATCAAGGTATCCAAGAGAAACAAAGAAATCATGCTTATCACCACCACCTGAAGCAGAAAGGTTATAGTTTTGTCTGTAACCAGTTTGCTCCAAAGGATCATACCAGTCTAAACTTTTTGCAATAACCTCAGCATTAGGATTAATTTTTCCATCAGTACCAACGATATTGTCATTTGCTACATTAAAAGGATTATACTTAAGCTTATTAAAGATGTCTTTTGCTGCAGTTTCTGCTGCTACACCTTCAGCTTGTCCATCACCATAAACTAAAGAGTTTTTGTATGACTGGAACATTAATTCATAGTAATCCTTAGCTCCAACAGTTTCGTAATATGGGATAGCTTTTGAAACAATACCACCAACTGCTTTAAAGTCAATTTTTACTTTTCCACCTGATTTTTTTCCTCGCTTAGTGGTAATCATTACAACACCATTAGCTGCACGAGCACCGTACAATGCGGTAGAAGAAGCATCTTTTAAAATTGTTAAAGATTGAATATCATCAGGAGAAATATCAGCTAATGAACCATCAAACTGAGCACCATCAACAACATACAATGGCTCTGCATTACCGTTTAAGGTACCAAAACCACGAATACGAATTGCTGGAGCCTCACCTGGCTGACCTGATGCTGCAGCAACCTGAACACCAGTAGTAGAACCTTCAAATGCTTGCGTAACTGAAGTCAATGTTCTTTCTGCTAATTTCTCAGCACCAACTACACCAGCAGAACCAGTAAAAGATTCCTTTTTTGCAGTACCAAAAGCTACAACCATAACCTCATCTACACCAATAGATTCAGATTCCATTATAACATTCATTGTAGTACCTGTAATAGGAAGTTCTTGCGTTGTCATACCAACAAATGAAAACACAAGTGTATTTTCACCTTCTGGAACATTTAACGCGTATTTTCCATCGAAGTCAGTTGTGGTACCGATGGTTGTACCTTTAATAATAACGGAAACTCCGGGGATCGACAGCCCATCTTCAGCTGAGGTAACCACCCCTGAGATTTCTCGACTTTGAGCTAGAACGCCCTGTAATCCTATAAAAAATAGAATTAACATCGAAACTAAACTTTTTTTCATAAATTTTTAGTTAGTGGTTAATTAACAATTAATACACATCTATAATATATCCTACTCGCCTTTAATCATTATTTAAGACGCTAGAAAGAATATGCTCCCTTTAGAATAAATCCTATATATCGATTCATATCAACATATAGAGTCGAAATTTAAATACCCCTATAAAATTCCGACCCGTCAAAAGTGTAAAAAAATCTTAAATAATCAAACCATCTTTTTCCGCAAACCTTTTAATTTCAAATAATCAACAAAACGTAAACTTATAAATTGCAAATAATAATATCAAATCAGAAACAATTTGCAACCATACTAATCATCTCATTATCAATTTTAACATCGTTAACGTTTGCGTATTTTTTACAATCTTAAATTCTATAGTAATTGATTAATATGTCTGCTATTCCTACATCTATTTAGACTCACACTAAATAACTACGTACACTGTATTTAAAATTCTCTATTCTATTTTAATAGTACATTACTAGCACACGAATCGATTATACAGCATTAATTAATAAGTAAAGATAAATTAACGGGATAATTACCTTATAACAAACAGAACAAGTATATCAGTTTTACAAAACTTAAATTAGTAATCTACATAAATCAGGGAATCCAATCATTCTTTCTAGCGAAAGCCTCTCCCTTTAAAAGCTCTAATCGCATGATAATTCAACAAATAAATTGGAGCTGTTAAAGAACTAATTTCTGAAATTACATACGCACATTGCCTTTAATAATAAAATGAAATTATTAAAACCCCTTGTATACATTAAACACCCGAATCTTTTTTTTAATTATCTTTGTATTTATAATCAAACTAAATAACAATGGCTATCATTAGAGATTTGAATGGAAAATCCCCAAAATTTGGTGAGAATTGCTTTTTGGCAGAGAATGCGGCAATTATAGGAAATGTTGAGATGGGGAATGACTGCAGTATTTGGTACAGCGCAGTATTACGTGGGGATGTACATTACATTAAACTAGGTAACAACGTTAACATACAAGATAACGCAACAATTCATGCTACATATAAAAAATCACCAACTAATATTGGCAACAATGTATCTATTGCACACAATGCAGTAGTTCACGGCTGTACAATTAAAGATAATGTTTTGATTGGAATGGGCGCAGTTGTTCTAGACAATGCAATCGTAGAAAGTAATTCGATAATTGCTGCAGGTGCTGTAGTTACTAAAGGTACACACGTTGAATCTGGAAGTGTTTATGCCGGATCTCCAGCAAAAAAAATTAAAGAAATTAGCCCTGAATTATTAGAGGGAGAAATTAACAGAATTGCAAATAGCTATGCAATGTATGCCAGCTGGTATCAAACTGACGAAAAAATTGCCGAATAAGAAATTTTTCTTATCAAGTTTACAAGTGGCTTGACACAATTCATACATTACGCAGAAACCAGTTGAAATTATTCAACTGGTTTTTAGTAACTAATATGTTGAGCTTTTAAATTTTTATTCAAAAATCGACTTGCTTTCTCTTCAAAACTATCAACAAATTCGGTTGTCAAAAATTCTCTTTCCCCATTTTTAGAACAACGCACCTCCATTTCAGGATGACGTTTCAAGTAATCTTTAAGGCTTTTTGCGACAATTTCACCTTGAGCTATTAGATTTACACTATTAGGCAAATAACGTTTGACCTCATCCTTTAAAATTGGATAATGCGTACAACCTAAAACTATGGTATCAATCTGTGAATCCTTTGAAAGTAAGTTCTCTATATTTTTCTTGATAAAGTACCTTCCTCCGGAAGTAGTAAACTCATTGTTCTCTACCAAAGGAACCCACATAGGACACGCTTCCTGCACAACCTCTATTTCAGGATAAAGCTTTTCGATTTCCATAGGATACGAATTGGATCGAACCGTTCCTACAGTACCGAGTACACCTACATGTTTTGTTTGAGTTAATGCTCCCAACTTTTCCACACTAGGTCTAATCACACCCAAAACCCGTTTACTTGGATCAATTTTTGGAAGATCTTTTTGTTGAATAGTTCGAAGGGCTTTTGCCGAGGCAGTATTACAGGCTACAATAATCAATTCACAGCCCATCGAGAAAAGCTGTTCAACGGCCTGTAGAGTATAATCGTAAACAACATCATAAGAACGCGTTCCATATGGACTTCTAGCATTATCTCCCAGATAAAGAAAGTCAAATTCCGGTAATTCTTTCAAAAGCTCATTTAAAATGGTTAAACCACCATATCCTGAATCAAAAACTCCAATGGGTTGTTTATTATCGATCATATAATTTTTGCTTACACTAATACATCATGATGCAAAATTAAAAAAGGTGGTATTAAAATACCACCTTTTTAAAATATATCTTGTAAAAGACTATTGAATTCCCAATTTAGCTTTAACTAAAGGCATTACATCAACACTATTATCAGAAAAATGTAAAATTACTCCAGTACTAATATCAAATACGTAAGTAAAACCATTTTCCGCACCAACATCTTTAATCGCTTTCGAAGCTTTATCAAAAATAGGCTTTAATAACTCATTTTGAGTTTTTTGAAGTTCTTGCTGTGCAAAACCATCAAATGTTTGCATACGATTTTGTAAATCCTGAATTTCTTTTTCTTTAGTTGCTCTTAAAGCTTCAGATAGAGTTTCTCTTTGCTCAACATATGAATTAACAAGAGTTTGATACTCTTCTCTCATTGCCTTAATTTGATTATCGTATTCTGCCGCTTTAGCTTGTATTTGCTTTTGAGCTTCTGCTTTTTCAGGCATTATTGATAATAACTTATTAGAATCGATATGACCAAATTTTGCTGTTTGTGCAAAAAGGTTAGCTCCTGTAAAAAGGAAAATGGCTACTAATGTAACTTTTAAAAATTGTCTCATAGTATACTCAGTTAGTTTTTTATTTGAAATTTTAATTAGTTCTTATTCCCAATTTATACAGTACTTTATCACTCAAATCAAATTTAGAGTTACTGTATATTATTGCTGGTCCATTAGCACGATCAATAATCATACCATAACTTCCAGACTTCGCTATCTCTTTGATTGCCTCATAGATATCATCCTGAATTGGTTTCATTAACTCCTGACGTTTCTTATAAAGCTCTCCATTACGACCAAAATATCTTTGCTGAAGTTTTTGAGCCATCATTTCTTTATCATGAATCTCTTGCTCTCTTTGTTGTCTCATTTCTGATGATAAAAAAACCTCATCAGCTCTGAATTTTGCATGAAGATCTTTTATCTCAACACTGATAGTTTCAATTTCTTTTTGCCACTGAATGGATACTTTATCCAATTGCTCTTGAGCATTTTTATAGTCTGGCATCTTATTCAAGATGTATTCAGTATCAACAAATCCATATCGGGATTGAGAATACGAACTTCCAAAACTAAAAAATAAAACTGCAAGTAAGAATAGTAAACGTTTCATAATAATTTGTTTTGCAATCAAACTCTAAATTAACTTAAATTAATTCAGCTCCCAAGAGCCTCTACTTAAAATATGTTAAAATTGTTGACCAATTACAAAATGGAACTGACCACCGTTCTGTCCGGCTAGGTTAGCATTATCAAAACCATATCCATAATCTATACCAAGTAATCCAAACATAGGTAGAAAAATTCGAAGACCAACACCAGCTGAACGTTTCAAGTTAAATGGCTGAAACTCTTCAAAATCATACCAGGCATTACCCGCCTCTGCAAAAGCCAATGCGTAAATCGTAGCCGACTGGCTTAGTGATAATGGATATCTAATCTCAGCAGTAAATTTCGAATAAATATTTCCTCCCTTACGGCGACCGTCAGAAAATACCGGAGTTAATGAACCATTTTCATATCCTCTTAAACCAACATTGTCACTTCCGTACATGCTATATCCCGACATACCGTCACCACCAACTTCGAATCCTTCAAATGGAGATCTTTTGTTTTTATCGTAATACCCCAAGTAACCAAATTCGGCTCCTGTATATAATACTAACTTATCATTTTTTGACAATAGACCATTGTACATTTTTCCTTTAAACGTCCACTTATGATATTCAATCCATTTGTACAATTCTTCCTCGCTAGCACGAGAATAATCCAAATCTTCGAATAATGAATATGGAGGTGTAAATTTTAAACTTAGTGAGAATGAAGATCCTTTACGTGTATACAATGGATTATCAATCGAACTTCTAGATAAAGTTGTAGTGAAACTAAAGTTATTCGATGTTCCATCAGAAATCAGATAGTATTGCCAGTTCTCCAAGTTGAAATTTTGATAACTTACCTCATTGTATAATGAGAAATAGTCATCTGGCCATTTTAATCTACGTGCTAAACCTACACTTGCTCCGAAAATTTTCTGACTCTGATCAGAACTATTCCCATATGTAGTATAATAGTTATAACTACTGCTATATCCCGACTGCTGTGAATAATATATCGATGTACTTAATGAAGTTGGTTTTTTACCTCCCAACCATGGTTCTGTAAACGATATACTATAGGAATTATAATAAGAGCCATTGGTTTGCGCTCGAATACTTAAGGTTTGTCCATCACCAGTAGGAAGTGGACTCCAAGCTTTTTTATTGAAAATATTTCGTATCGAAAAATTAGAAAATCGAAGCCCAACAGTACCAATAATCATACCAGCTCCCCAACCTCCGGAAAGTTCGATCTGATCATTTGCTTTTTCTTCCAATTCGTAATTGATATCAACCGTTCCACTTTCAGGGTGAGGTTTAATATCAGGATTAATAGCCTCAGGATCAAAGTGACCTAACTGAGCAAGCTCTCGCACACTACGAATGATATCTGATTTACTAAATAATTCGCCAGGATATGTATACAACTCTCTACGAGCAACATGTTCATGAGTTTTTGTATTACCAATTATATTTACACGATCGATTGTAGCTTGCTTCCCTTCAATTATTCTCATTTCAAGATTAATCGAATCTTTACCAATAACTTTCTCAATAGGGTTTACATTAAAAAACAAGTATCCTTTATCCAAATACCAATTACTTACAGCATCATCATCAAGACTTAATCTTTCATCCAAATAAGTCTGATTGTAAACATCACCCTTCTTTATCTTTAAAACACGCTCTAAATCATAAGATGTATATACCGTGTTACCAACCCATGTAATATCATTAAAGAAGTACTGATTTCCTTCATTCAATTTTAAATAAATATTAACACGATCTTCTGATACCTGTTCTACACTATCAGTAATAATAAGAGCATCTCTATACCCATTTTCATTGTACTTAGAAATTAAGGTAATCTTATCTTCCTTCCAATTATCCTCAATATACTTTGAAGATTTAAAGAAATTCCTCAGTCTTTTCTCTTTTGATTCTTTTATTGCCTTTTTTACTTTCTTATCAGATAAAGCAACATTTCCTTCAATAAAGATATTCTTAATCTTAATCTTATTATTTCTATTCATATTGATATCGATGATAACGCTATTTTCCTCCGTAAGATCATCACGCTGCAACACATTTACATCAATATTATAAAAACCTTTTTCTTTAAAGTAATTTTCAACGATAGTTTGAGTATTTGCAATTAAAAAATCGGTTACCTGTGTTCCTTTTTGTAATTTCAATCGCTCTTTTAACTTATTTGTTTCACTTTTAGAAGTACCAATGTAGTTTACCGAAGATAACCTTGGACGTTCCTGAAGATGAATATTCAAATAAATTTTCTTATCAACTATTTTTGTAGCAGCAATCTGAATATCAGAAAACAAACCTTGCTTATAAAGTTTATTAATTGCCTTTGTTACCTTCTCCCCTGGCACTTCAATTTCCGAACCTTCCCGTAAACCAGATATTTGAACAAGCACGTTACTTTCCAAATGCTTTACTCCTGTAACCGTTACTCCTCCCAATTCGTATTTCTTGGGTGAAGAATAATGTAAAGTTGGATTAAAAATTGTATCTGTTTCCTGCGCTATGGCAGTGATACTTAAAAATAGAGTAAAAATGAAAGTTAATCGTTTAATCATTACTATAGTTATAATGGTTAATGCTTAATTATCGTTTAATTGTTCACTTGTTTTACCAAATCGTCTTTCGCGACTTTGATAATTCAAAAGTGCCTTATATAGCTCTTCCTTTGTAAAGTCAGGCCAAAACAGATCCGTAAAATACAATTCTGAATATGCTAACTGCCAAAGTAAAAAATTACTAATTCTATTCTCACCACTGGTTCTAATCATCAATTCCGGATCTGGAATTCCACTGGTTGTAAGATGGCTTTCAAAAATAGATTCATTGACATCCTCTGGAGCTAAATCACCAGAATGAACCTTTTCTGCAATCTTACCAACTGCATTCATAATCTCCCAACGAGAACTATAACTTAAAGCTAACACCAAGGTTAAGCCGGTATTTTTCGCTGTATTGTCAATTGTTCCTTGTAATTTCTCCCTTACCTCTTCTGGTAAACTCTCTAAATCTCCAATTGCCTTTAATCGAACATTGTTCTTCATTAAAGTTGGAGTTTCGTTCTCTATCGCCTCAACAAGCAAAGACATTAATCCCAAAATCTCATCCTGAGGACGATTCCAATTCTCTGTGGAAAAAGCATAAAGAGTGAGATAAGAAATTCCTAATTCAGCAGCACCTTCAACTGTTTGGCGTACTGCCTCAACGCCATTCTGATGTCCAATTATTCTATGTTCGCCTCGCATCTTTGCCCAACGACCATTTCCATCCATAATTATTGCCAAATGATTCGGCAATCGTTCTTTTATGATTTTATCTTTGAATGACATATATTATTTTACAAATCGACCGTATGAATGACACTCCTCATTATCTGGAAACAGTTTATAACTAATCATGATTCCGAAAAAGGATGCCCAATCGTTATTGTGCATTAAATTGCTTTCGTTAAAATTATTTGGATCATCTAAATGATCCAGATCATCGGTGAAAGTTTTTCTAAAACTCCATTCCAATGCTGCAGTCCATCTTCCTCCAAGATTGTATTTAAACCCAGCTCCCATAGGTATGGTAAACGAGGATTCTGTACTACTTGGAGCTATATATCCAATACCTGCTGTTACATAAGGCACCAGCCTTTTTGTTTTCGATTTTCCTGGTGACCAAAATGGTTGAAAATTAAATTCACCTTGTAAGGACAAATCAACCAAATCAGTATCAAAAGACGCTCCTCTACTTTGCTGGTATTGATTTTTAAAATCTCTATCTTCACCACTTAATCCAGAGAAAATCATTCCAGCTCTAAGAGAATATCGAGAATTAAAATTGTATCGATAAATTCCTCCTATAGCAACTGAGCTTGAATAAAAATGGTATGTTGGATTGATATCGCCCATATAATAGCCAACACCTCCATAAAAACCTAATTCTGCTTTGGTTTGCGTAAATGCCGTACTACTAACGACTAAAAACAGTATTCCCAAAATCAGTTTATGCATGAACAGCAGTTTGTTTTTTTTCTCCATGTAAATGAATTCGTTTTTCATGTTCAAATCCCTATAACCATTGATATGATTAGGATACAATCACCCTAAATTCATTCACAAGCTACAAAAGTAACATATAATCTTAAAAAACCTTATTTCAGAAGTAAAATTAAATGAGTCTTCCGTTAAATTTTGTTAAAATGAAAATCAATGTATTTGAGATTATTAATTACGTTTATCAACACCCCACATCAGTTTATTTCTCAAGGTTCCGTAAAAACTGTGAGTTTTCAGTTTCAACACCTTTATCTGGAAATCTGACCTTTTTATTTTAAGTTCAATTGAAGACTCAAAAGTGCAAGAACGAGAATCTAAGGAAGCCAGATAAGTATCACTTCGTCCTTCAACCCTTAGTGTTATTTCATGATGATTTGGAACAACAATTGGTCGCACTGTAAGATTGTGTGGAGAAATTGGAGAGATGATAAAATTTTGTGTATTAGGAATAAGAATCGGACCGCCAACACTTAAAGAATAAGCAGTAGATCCTGTTGGAGTTGCAATAATTAATCCATCCGCCCAATAAGAATTTAAGTATTCATTGTTTAGGTAGGTATGAATAGTTATCATCGAAGCCGAGTCCTTCTTATGAACTGTAAATTCGTTTAAAGCATAATTAAACTCATCAAACAATCCATTTTTAGAAGTTTCCAATTGCAATAAACTCCTCTCCTCAATAGAATATTCACCTGTAAAAATATCGGTTAATGCCTGTGGAATTTCATCTTTAGCTATGTCAGCCATAAATCCTAGTCGCCCACTATTTATTCCAACAATAGGAATCTCTGAATCTCGAACAATGGTTACAGCATCTAAAAAGGTTCCGTCACCACCTATCGAGAACACGAACTTCACATCTTTATCAAGGCTATCAAAACCATTAAAATAGCCATGAACCGGTGGTTTAAAATTTATTTCTCTAATTAAAAAATCGTAAAATGGTTGATAAATGTATATCTCCACATCATGCTTCGAAAATACATCAAACATCAGCTTAAAACTTTCGGTAAAATTTTCATTAAACAATTTACCAAACAAGGCTATTTTCATCGTTTTGTAGTTTGATCGTAAAAGTGTTCTTTTTCTTATTAATAAAATAAGTCAACAGCAAATATAAATGATTCTACAAGTCTTCAAAGACCTAAACGGATAAAAGCAGTTTAATATTGGTTAGATGTTCAAAAAACGCATAAAAGAATTGTATCGATCTTCCAACATGTCCTTCATATCATCCTCGCGAACATAAGTTGATTTGATCATATAATCGTAGCGTAGAAAGGTTTGAATGATAGATGTGAGGTTACTTCGGTTGACCTTAATCGTTAACTCTATTTTTTTTGAATCAGTAGAAGATTTTACATACAGACTTAAAATTTTTGCATCGTTACTTTCTACTATCCTTGATATTTCGCTTAATGAATAATCGACAGAATTTAAATCGAGAACTATAATTCCACCAGGTTCTCTTACTGAAAAGATTCGCTCAATATATTGCATCAAATCGTTTAAAGTAATTAAGCCCAGGTAGGTTTTCTCATCTTCCAGAACTGGTATAACAGTAAGTTTTAATCTTGAAATAATTTCAATAACATCATAAATATGATGATTCTCCATTACATATGGACTAAACAAAGAAAGCTTTTGGTCACCAATTGGTTCTTCTGCCTTATTTAGATCGTAAATATCATTATCAGAAATTAAACCCAGAAACTCATCGCCCTTTACAATTGGCAAATGCGATACTCTGAATATTTCCATCCAGTTTAACGCTTGTATGCCAGTATCAGTCTCTCTTAGTACCGGAACAACATCAGAAATTAAATCTTTTGCTATCATATATACCTGTTTTCTAGGAATTACTTTTATTTTTGCCGCAAGGTAAGATCAGTTTCATGGCAAAATGAACTAAATTTACCTGTCATTCTATTTATTAAGATTTCATAAATATGACCAGACTTAGTGTAAATATAAACAAAATTGCGACATTAAGAAACGCCCGAGGCGGTAATACTCCTAATGTATGCGAGGCTGCAGTTAACTGCGAAAGATTTGGAGCTGAAGGAATTACAATTCACCCGCGTCCAGATGAAAGACATATTAGATATCAGGATGTTATTGATTTAAATCCTTTGGTTAGTACTGAATTCAATATTGAGGGATATCCTTCAAAAGATTTTATTGATATGGTTATCGATATCAAACCTGATCAGGTTACATTAGTTCCAGACCCACCTGAAGCCATAACCTCAAATGCAGGTTGGGATACGGTTAAGAATAAAGATTTTTTAATTGAAGTTATCTCTAAATTTAAAGCCGAAGGAATTAGAACATCCATTTTTGTAGATACAGATTTGGCAAATATCGAAGGAGCTGTAGCTACCGGAACAGATAGAATTGAGCTATACACAGAACCATATGCAACTAACTATCCTATTAACAAACAAGAGGCAATTCGCCCATTTGTTATTGCTGCACAAAGAGCTTCGGAACTTGGATTAGAAATTAATGCCGGACATGATTTGAGTTTGGAGAATCTTAATTTTTTCTACAAAAACATTCCTAATTTAGCTGAAGTGTCAATTGGTCACGCACTAATATCCGACTCTCTTTATTTTGGATTGGAAAATACAATTCAGATGTATCGCAAGTGTCTTAAATAGGATACACATTTGATAAAAATATAAGGATGCTCAAAAGGCATCCTTTCTTTTTTGATTTTAAAGATCTGTTATATCTTTATTCTATGAAGCTTAATTTTAGAAAAATTGGAGAAGGTTATCCTCTTATTATAGTCCACGGACTTTACGGTTCGTCAGATAATTGGTTGAGTGTAGCAAAAGATCTCGCCTCAAATTTTGAAGTTTACATTATCGATCAAAGAAATCATGGAGCTTCTCCACACTCCGATTCTCACACTTATCAGGACTTAAAAGAAGATTTATTGGAATTCATGGATGATCATGAAATTGAAAAAGCAACATTAGTTGGTCATTCGATGGGAGGTAAAACGGTAATGTTTTTTGCTGCCGAGCATCCCGAAAAAGTAAGTAACCTGTTAGTGGCTGATATTGCTCCAAAAAACTACAGCAAAATTTCTGATTACGCTCCACAAACTATAGATCACAACACCATTGTTTCTGCAATGCTAAATCTTGATTTACAGAATTTTAAATCAAGAACCGAAATAGATCATAAATTATCAGAGAGCATTCAAAGCGAAAGGGTACGTCAATTTCTCTTGAAAAATTTAAAAAGAGACGAAGAAAAAAGATTTACCTGGAAATTAAACATTGAAACCATCAGTAAATTCCTTCCTCAAATAATGGATGGAATGAATAAGGATGACTTTACACATGGAAAAGGAATTACAGGCTTTCCAGTTCTGTTTATAAAAGGTGCTAAATCGAACTACATTACCGATGATGATCACAATTTAATTAGAACCATTTTCCCTTATGCCGAGGTTACTACAATTCCGAATGCAGGACATTGGGTTCATGCCGAACAACCAAAATTATTGGTAAAAACCATTGAGTATTTTGTTCTTGATTAAATGATACAAAAAACTCCGCTTAAAGCGGAGTTTTTGATTTATATTTCTTTGAGATCTACCAAACTCCCGCTTTAAAAACGTAGCGAGTTGCAGCCTGAATATTCATCTCCTTATTTGAACTGTTATTCGGATCAATATCGTCTTCATATTTAAAACCAGTAATTTTTACAAAGTAATCTTCACCAACTTCCAATTCACTTAGAGCTTCCAATTCATTAGCAATTGAATTGTCTATAGTCAACACCTTATCTTCTCCAGCAACAGCAGGTTGACGTGTGCTTCTAAATTTAGGTTGATACTCATTACCATTCTTATCTAATATTTCAACGTAATAGTAAATATTATCTTCGTCGATAGCCTTCCAATTAATTGTAACACTTCCACTAGCGCTGGCATGCGTAGCAGTTGTAGAAAAATTATCCATGGCCGTGATGGCTTCACTATACATTTGATCTTCCAACTTGTAATTTTCCCCGTTTGCTTTCAGGAAAAACTTTACAGTCTGACTCCCTGGATAAGCATCGAAATATTCCTCTCTATCGCTCTCTTTTAAATAGTATACCTTCTCTCCCTGAAAATCTGTAAAATCTTCCAATTCAATAGTTGTTGATTCGTTGGGTAAAACTTTTACCTGACTTAATTCTGTTCCATAAACAGCATACTCATAACGAAACGATGATTCATAAGTACCATTCACCAAACGAAGATCGTTTACAACATAAGCATCAGCTGTAATATCATTCAAACCTTCTATTTCCGTATAAAACTCTCTTGTTCCGTTTGTACTATTTAGTTTTAAATAAGTACTTGTTGATTTCGATTGAATAAACCATTCTTGACGATCAGTTGGTGAAATAGATTCATCCTCAATCACAAGTTCATTATCTACAAGACTCCATTCTCCAACAACTTCATCTCTGCGACCACTAAACTCCTGCTTTTTTAAAACACCACCACCTTCAAATCGATAAACAATTAATTCGTCATTACGATCATAATCAGAAGACAAATAAGGATTAGCATACCAGTATTTGTTGGTTAAATCAGACGATTTAAATTCAAAATCCTCATCATCGCCACCGCTACTGCTACTTCCGCATGAGTACATAAACATACTTCCCACAATAAGTGCGGCAAATGATAACCTTTTATAAAATGAACGATTCATTTCTAATATCTTTTAGTTTAAACTTTAGTTCAGATAAAAATATATTACCCGTAAGACTAACACGAAAAAACTCAATTTATTGTACAATAACAAGAGGATTACAATAATATTCTTTCGAAATTTTCTTCAGGAATCAACTCTTGTCCCTGGTATCTTAAAAACAACTGTGCGGTTGCCAGAATATCCTTTTCACAATAAATTGCTATCCGCTCAATATCCTTATCATTCCAATACACCTCACCAACCATTGAGCCATCAATATCATCTTTAGGAGTAGGAATATCAAATACTTCACACAAAAGAGCAAGCGATGTGTAATGTTTGTAATCTCCAAATTTCCACAGTTCCATAGTATCGACAAACTGTACTTCCCAAGGTTTCTTTCCAGCAATATCAAGCACTTCTGGCAATTTCACTCCATTAACCAACATGCGCCTTGCTATATACGGAAAATCGAATTCTTTACCATTATGGGCACATAAGTTTCGGTTTGGTTTAGCACAAAATCGAGTAAGCATATCTGCAAAATCTTCCAGCAATCTCTTCTCATCATCACCATAAAATGATTTGGCAATAAACTTTCTCTCTCCATCTTTTTGTGCAATCATTCCGGTAGAAATACACACTATTTTTCCAAATTCGGCATAAATACCTGCACGCTGATATACATCAGCAGCACTCTCCTCTTCCGATCTGAAATAGTTGGATTTTTTCTCCCAAAGCTCTTGTAGCTTTGGCGATAAAGTTTCAAAAGAATCTTGACCCGACACCGTTTCGATATCAATAAAGAGTAAACTCTCAGCTTTAATTTTATTCAGCATGATTAAGATTTATCATAAACAAAATCAAAAGTTATAAAAAAAGGAGACATTTACAAAGCCTCCTTTACAAATCTTATCAACAGTTTACAATTCAACTTTTAAATTTTTCTGAATGTAATGAGTTAAGATGTCAATCGCCACAATATTGTTACCTCCTTGTGGTACAATAATATCAGCATATCTTTTTGTAGGTTCAATAAATTGTAAGTGCATTGGCTTAACCGTTTTTTCATATCTGTCTAAAACCTTGTTCACCGATCTCCCTCTCTCTACAATATCTCTTTTTATTACTCTATTCAACCTGTCATCGGCATCACAATCAACAAAAACCATAATATCCATCAAATCGCGTAACTCAGGTTGTGTTAAAGCCAATATACCTTCAACAATTACAACCTCCTTTGGCTCCACCTTAATGGTTTCCTCAGAACGCAAGCAAGTTAAATATGAATAAATAGGTTGATCTATGGCTTCACCTTTCTTCAACTGCTTTAAGTGTTCAACTAACAATTCAAACTCAATTGAATGAGGATGATCAAAATTCATTTCTTGTCTTTCTTCTAATTGAAGGTGAGCATTATCTCTATAGTAAGAATCTTGTGGCAAAACGGCCACTTCTCCTTGAGGTAATCTTTCTATTATTTTTCTAACTACTGTAGTTTTCCCGGAACCGGTTCCTCCGGCAATTCCAATAATCAACATGTTGTATGATATTTAGGTGTTTGGTACAAAAATGATAATTTTGCATTAAATTAGGCCGGAAAGTTACTAATTATTTAAAAAAGAATTGAAATGATTAAGCACATCGCAATGTTTAAATTCAAGGCTTTCGGGTCGGAGGAAGAAAAGAATAGCTATAACAACAGGTTGATAGAAGCATTTGAAGGATTGGAAAATAAAGTTCCCGAAATTAAATTCTTACAAATAGGATTTGATGAATTACATTCAGATGCATCATTTGATTTTATTGTAAATGTTGATATAGAAAATTTAGACGCTTTATCGGTATATGCCAATCATCCCGAACATGTAAAAGCCGCTTCGGTAATAAAAGAGATGGCAGCAGACCGTAAAGTGATTGATTACGAATTTTAGTGCCAAAAGCCATATAACATCAAATTAATTAATCGTACAAAAAATGAGTTTGTATCCATTAAAATTTCAACCTATCCTAAAAGATAAAATTTGGGGTGGGAACAAATTAAAAACTGTGTTGAATAAAGATTTTTCTCCTCTGCCAAATGCTGGTGAGAGTTGGGAAATTTCTGGAGTTGAGGGAGATATTTCTGTTGTAAGTAATGGAAGGCTTGCTGGTAATAACCTTGAAGAGTTGGTTGAAATTTATATGGGTGACCTTGTTGGTGATCATGTATTCGAAGAATTTGGACATGAATTTCCATTGTTGATAAAATTTATCGATGCCAACGATGTTCTTTCAATTCAAGTTCATCCTGATGACGCAATGTCTAAAGAAAGACACAATGCTTTTGGTAAGACAGAAATGTGGTACGTTATAGAAGCTGACAAGGGATCTGAACTAATTGTAGGCTTCAATCAGGAAGTTGATAAAGCAAAATACGTAGCCAAATTAGAAGAAGGGAAGTTGGAAGAAATCCTTAACAATGAACCTGTTGAAAAAGGAAGTTGTTTCTTTATTCCTGCTGGTAGAGTTCATGCTATTGGCAAAGGAATTCTTTTAGCTGAAATTCAGCAAACTTCGGATGTTACCTATCGAATGTACGACTGGAACAGAACAGATGATCAGGGAAATCCTCGTGAGCTACATACTGATTTAGCTGTTGATGCCATCGATTATAGTTACGAGAAAAAATACAGAACAGATTACGAAGCTGAGATCAATAAAACAAAAGAATTGGTTCGTTGCCCATATTTTACCACCAATACTTTAGAATTCGATAAAGCAACAGAAAAAGATTATTCTGCTTTAGATTCTTTTGTAATTTACATGTGTATGGAAGGTGATTTTACCATTGAAAGTGAAGGTGGAATTTCAACCTCTGTGGTAAAAGGTGAATCGGTATTAATTCCTGCGTCTTTGGATAGTATTACCTTAAAACCAAAAGGAAATACACAAATTCTGGAAGTCTATATTAAATAGATTTAAAAAATATATAGTTAAACCTCTTTTTGTTGATACAGAAAGAGGCTTTTCTTTTCCCGCCAAAATCATTAAAGTCAATTGAATTAATTCTATCGATTTTCGGATAAATGTATAACTTTGCGGTCGAAAACAGAGAACCAATGAATATAAATACAGCAGAATTTGTGATGTCCAACTCGGACGTAAAAAAATGTCCTAAACAAGATAAACCAGAATTTGCGTTTATCGGACGATCTAATGTTGGTAAATCATCATTAATCAATATGCTGACCAACCATAAGAGTTTAGCAAAGACTTCGGCGAAGCCTGGTAAAACTCAGTTGGTAAATCATTTCATGATTAACAAAGAGTGGTATCTGGTTGATTTACCAGGTTATGGTTTTGCTAAGGTAGCAAAATCAACTCGTCAGCGATTTTCGAAGTTGATTTTTAATTATATCGAAAGTCGTGAGAATTTGGTAACTCTTTTTGTTTTAATTGACGTTAGACATGAACCTCAGGCAAAAGATACAGAGTTTATGGAATGGCTAGGGATTAATGAAATTCCTTTTTCAATCATTTTTACCAAAGCAGATAAACTTACCAAGCGTAATCTGGCTGATAATCTGGCTGCCTACGAAAAGGAAATGCTGGAAATTTGGGAAGAAATGCCTCCATTTTTCGTAAGCTCTTCGAATTCTGGAATGGGAAAAGAGGAGATTTTGGATTACATCCATAACACAATGAACACATTACAAGAATAAAAGTAAAAGAAGATCTCTGCAAAGAAATCTTCTTTTTTATTTTAAATACAAGTTAAGATCAAAGAAATCAATTGGTCAAAATTTTTGCGACAATGAAATTTATTTAATTTTTTTGAAGCAATAATTCATAAATTTGCAAAGGAAAACTTATCTGATTTATAAATAAATAATACTTTAATGAAAGCCCCGATTAAAATTTTTGCTGGTTCAAACAGCGAGCATTTGGCAGGTAAAATTGCAGAAGCAGCAGGTTTAAGTGTTGGAGAGTCGAGTATCGTTAGATTTAGCGATGGAGAGTTTGAAACTTGTTACGAAGAAACAGTTCGTGGATCTCACGTTTTTATCGTTCAGTCAACTTATCCTCCAACGGATAACTTGATGGAATTATTATTAATGATTGATGCTGCAAAAAGAGCTTCGGCTTATAAAGTTTGTGCGGTTATTCCGTATTTCGGATTTGCTCGTCAAGACAGAAAAGATCGCCCAAGAGTTGCTATTGGAGCAAAATTAGTTGCTAATTTGTTGATGGCTGCTGGTGTTGATCGTGTTATGACAATGGATTTACACGCTGATCAAATACAAGGTTTCTTCGATATTCCAGTTGATCATCTTTATGGTTCTTCTGTATTACTTCCATATATCGAAGAGTTAAAACTTGATAATTTGGTAGTTGCTTCTCCTGATATGGGTGGTAGTAAAAGAGCTAATGCCTATGCTAAATATTTAAATGCAGGTTTAGCTATCTGTCACAAATCAAGAGAGAAAGCAAATGTAGTTGGGGAAATGACTGCAATTGGTGAAGTTGAAGGTAAAAATGTAGTTATTGTTGATGATATGATCGATACTGCAGGAACAATTACCAAAGCTGCCGATATGCTGAAAGAAAAAGGTGCTAAAAGTGTTCGCGCTATTGCATCGCATGCGGTTCTTTCAGGTCCTGCTTACGAAAGAATTGAAGAATCAGCTTTGGAAGAGGTAATTTTCACCAATTCTATTCCATTAAGAAAGGAGACATCTAAGATCCAGGAATTGACAATTGCTGATATTTTTGCTAAAACAATTATGAATGTTTACAATTGCGAATCAATAAGTTCCAATTTTATTTTATAATTCTTATATTTGCGCCGAATTTAGGTAAAACATATTTATAAACGTGTGATGGGATGTTAGCAGAACCTTTTTTACCGGGTGTTGAAGATGACATTGAGTAGCACAAAATTCATATCAAATGAAAACTTTAGAATTAACAGGTTCTTTAAGAACTGACTTAGGAAAAAAAGCTACTAAAGCTTTACGTAGAGCAGAAATGGTTCCATGTGAATTGTATGGTGGTGGCGAGAACGTTCACTTTGCAATTAGCGAAAAAGACATTAACAAATTGCTTTATACTCCTGAAACTTTCATCGTAAAATTCGATATCGAAGGAAAAGAGTTTACTGCAGTAATGAGAGATGTTCAATTTCACCCAACTACAGACAAAGCAATTCACGCTGACTTCTTCCAGGTATTCGAAGACAAAGCTTTCGAAGTTCAGATTCCTATCAAAGTTGAAGGATTCGCAAAAGGTGTTCAGGCTGGTGGTAAATTAGCTGTTAACTTGAGAAAATTAAAAGTTAAAGGTTTAATGAAAGATCTTCCTGAATTCTTACCTATCGATGTTACTGAATTAGGTCTTAGTAAGAGTACTCAGGTTAAAGAGCTTGATTTTGCTAACCTAGAAATGCTTAATGCTAAGAATGCCGTTGTTGTACAAGTTAAGCTTACAAGAGCTGCTCGTGCTGCTGCAAACGCTACTACAGAAGAATAGCATATTCTTTAGCAAAAAATATAACCTCCCGAGCCATTGGCATGGGAGGTTTTTTAATATCAGATAATAAGAGTTTAAGCTTTTCGAACAAATATTTTACCTTTGATTCTGATATGATTCAATTCTTGAAAAATATATTGGGGATTTCAACATCCTCCAATAAGGAAATAAACAATAATCACATGAAATATCTGGTTGTGGGCTTGGGTAATATTGGTGCTGAATACCATAATACCCGTCACAATATTGGTTTTAATATTTTAGATGCTTTAGCCGAAACAGCTAAAATTGAATTTAAGGATGCGCGTTACGGTGCCATGACTGAATACAAATTTAAAGGGCGAACTTATGTTTTGGTAAAACCAAGCACCTATATGAATTTGAGTGGTAAAGCCGTAAATTATTGGTTACAAAAGGAAAAAATTGAAGTTGAAAACATGATGATTCTTGTTGACGATCTTGCTTTGCCTTATGGAACCTTGCGACTTCGTCCAAAAGGCAGCGATGCAGGTCATAATGGTTTAAAGCATATCAACGAAACCTTAGGACATCAAAACTATGCGCGATTGCGTTTTGGGATTGGTGATGATTTTCACAAAGGTCAACAAATAGATTACGTATTGGGGAAATGGAGCGAAGAGGAATCGGAGAAGCTACCGGAATTGTACAAAATTTGCATCAACATGATTAAGGGAATGAGTACAATTGGTATACAACGCACCATGACAGCCTACAATACAAAAAAAGTAAGCAAATAATTTTCTAAACCGCACAACATGGACGAGAAGGTAAGAGTTGACAAATGGATGTGGGCAGTTCGGATATTTAAAACCCGAAGCATGGCAGCCGAAGCTTGTAAAAAAGGTAAGGTAAGCATCAATGGCGTTTCGATAAAACCATCAAGAGAAATCAGGTTGAACGAAAAAATCGACATTCGTGTTCCTCCTATCACTCGAAGCTACCAAGTAAAAGCGATATCCGGTAAACGAATGTCGGCTAAACTTGCAGTTGATTTTGTGGAAGATATTACAGCTCAGGATCAATTGGATTTGTTAAATGCAACCAAATCGTATGGATTTGAGCATAGACAAAGAGGAGCTGGTCGTCCAACAAAGCAGGAAAGAAGATTAATAGACAAATTGAAACAGTAACTGATAACTGATAAACATGATAATTGCACAAGAGAAAAAGAAAACCAACTTAGCAGAATACATTTTGTACATGTGGCAAGTTGAAGATATCATTAGAGCATATAAGTTTGATATCGAAACCATCGACAAAAATGTAATTTCTCAGTTTCAGCAAACTGCCGAAATCAGTAAAGAGATTCGTGATTGGTACGAGAATTTAATTGAGATGATGAAAATTGAGAAGGTGGAAGAGCGTGGTCATCTTCAGATTCTTAAAAACAATATTAACGAGTTGTACGATTTTCATTTGCACCTGCTAAACAATACCAAGGATGCTGCCTATACTGGATTTTTTCAACAAGCAAGTGGTAACATTTCAGAATTCCGCCAAAAGTCGCAGGCAAAAGAAGAAAATAACGACATTGAAGTCTGTTTGACTGCACTATATGGAATCTTAATGTTGAAACTACAGCAAAAAGAGATCTCGAAAGAAACTATTGCTGCTGTTACCACTTTCAGCCAGCTGATTTCTGATTTAACAGCCAAGTATAAAGCCTTCGAAGAAGAACAAGAATAACAAACCCCTCAGCCCAAATCAAATGAATATTCCAAGCAAATACAACAACTGGTTCTTACTTTTATTGGTATCATTTATTTGGGGAAGCCCTTATATATTAAGGGAAATTGCATTGGAAAGCTTCAGCCACAACCAGGTGGCTGCTTTTCAGGTTTTCATGTCGTTTCTACTATTCCTTCCCTTAATATTTAAGAATTTAAAGAAACTCTCCAAGGATAATATATTACCACTATTCCTTTCTGGAGTGACTGGAAATATTGGTCCCTCCTACTTTTTTGCTAAGGCCCAAACGCAAATCAATTCATCGGTTGCCGGCATGCTAAATGCAATGTTACCCATGATTACCTTGTTAATTGCCATTGCCCTATTCAAATCAAAAAGCAACAAAAAAGTAATAGGTGGCATTCTTCTGGGATTTGCAGGTACACTGATTATCAGCTTCTCGGGAGATTCACACGGAGAGTCTTATTTCTGGGGTGTTTTCTATGTATTTCTGGCTATTCTTTCCGTGGCAATAAGCATTAACATTGTGAGTTTTGCCTTGCCTAAATTAACAGGAACGGAAATTGCATCGCTGGCATTTTTATTTGTTGGACCTATGGCTGGTTGCTATCTTGCATTTACCGATTTAAGTGCTCCTTTAGCTTCTGAAGTTTTCTCGAAAAGTGCATTAATGCTTTCTCTTCTTGCTATTCTAACTTTTGCAGGAGTTATATTTTACAATCGTCTCATCAAGCAATCATCGCATATATTCGCGGCATCAATCGCTTATGTAATCCCAATTGTAGCTATTTTCTGGGGAATTGTAATTGGTGGCGATCACATTTCTCTGGCACAAATTGCATCAATAATCATTATATTAGTTGGTGTTAATTTAACGCATCGCTAATTGTGAACAAAAATATTCAACTATCCATTTTATCAGGAATTTTACTGGGAGCACCTTTTTGCATACCTCAACTTTTTTTCTTGATATTTTTTGCCTGGATTCCATTACTATGGATTGAGAAAAAAGTAAATCAACATCCAAATCCATATCTCTTATTCAATTATGCTTTTTTAAGTTTTGCCATTTGGAATGCCATGGCTTATTGGTGGGTTTCTCAAGCTGAACTGATAGGTGTCATCCTCATCATTTTAATTAATTCAATGCTGCTTGCGCTGATATTTTGGATGATCAGTAAAGCAAAAAATATTCTTAAAATATCTATTTTATTTCCCTTTCTTATTATTTGGTTGGGATTTGAATATTTCCATACCCGCTGGGATTTAGCCTGGCCATGGCTTAACCTGGGAAACACCTTTGCATCAGCTCCTCAATGGATACAGTGGTATGAATTTACCGGAACCAGAGGTGGTAGTTTGTGGATTATATTGGTCAACATTAGCCTGTTTGCAATCATCAAGCGAACAAAAGATTTTCGCTACAGACAAATTGTATTTTTAATCCTCTTACTTGGAATTCCTCTTCTTTATTCTTCCATTCGTATGGATAGTAGAGAAGTAGTGTTAGAACAGAAAACCTTTGCCCTCATCCAACCCAATTTGGATCCTTATACCGAAAAATTTGTACCC
>Ga0209272_10000600_pt1 | contig 28206 bp, 25 predicted proteins | sample tdDd002_FD_187125 | JGI IMG/M metagenome (GOLD analysis project Ga0209272, IMG submission 187125) | Marine sediment microbial communities from the Atlantic coast under amendment with organic carbon and nitrate - tdDd00.2 (SPAdes)... | ecosystem: Environmental > Aquatic > Marine > Coastal >... | reverse complement strand
CTGTAGATACATTTTATAGTAGATTTAAATCAAAATCGTTTTACATAAACATTTTCGAGACTAGGGTGGAGCAGCTTCCAAGATAGGATCTCATATCGCACAGTGCACATTTGAAACTTCGGATTGGTGATGATAGATAATTGCATGGATATAGGTCAATGTTTTTATAGTATTGATGTGAAAATTATGCAACTCGCTCTAAACCGATTGAATGGTTTTCATGCTATAATGGGTGTAGATGTATTGATGTAATAACATATTACAAATTATAGAAAATGAAATACTAAACTAAATTGAATGACAAGGAGAAATCATGCGAAAATATAAAGATTTTACCCTTAAGACTAGTGAAGGAGAAGAGGTTACTCTTAGTGAAGTCATAAAAGATAATAAAGTATGGCTGTTGTTTTATAGAGGTGCATTTTGAGGTGCTTGAGCGAAAGGATTGGTGCAGTTGCACCAAATGTATGATCAAGTAGTTGAAACAGGAACAAAAGTTTTAGCAATATCAGTAGATGGTCAGACTAATGCGAATGTAATGAAAGAGAAAACAGGTGTTAGCTTTGATATCTTATGTGATGAGACTCTAGATGTTATACGACTGTATAATCTAGAAGACGATGAGTTAATGTTATGGGATTATATAGATGGAAAGTCTAGAAAATCAAATGAACCAAGAACGATTTCATTATCTGCGAACATCCTGATTAATCAACAGGGTACAATCATATCTGAGTGGAATGGTCACTATAATTATAGACCAAGTCCAGAGCAAACCTTGGAGATTCTTAGAAGAATATAGAACAAGGATATATTATATATATGTCTTCAATGTCTACAGATGTAGAGTGTTACCCACTACTCACAAGATAATAAAATATTTGGAAAGACATTTCATTTAGAAATGTCTTTTTCTATTCCTTTAGAAACTTTTGTTCTGCTACACTAAAGTTGTAACACTCGATAGTTTGATATAATTCAACTATTGAAAAGGAGTTATTTATGTCAAACAAAAAATATGATGATGCTATAAGAATAAAAGCTTTACGACTTTACCTTGAAGAAGGAAGAAGTGTAGCTAGTGTCACTAAAAAATAACATCTAGGCAAAGGAATGCTATCTTATTGCGTAAAGCAACATCGTGAAGAATGCAAAACTGATCCAGAAATAAATGAACAAAGAGATCTATTGACTGAAAACCAACGGTAGAAGAAAAACTTGAAGAACAGGAAAAGGCAATCCAATTCTTAAAAAGCGTTTCAGCATTCAACCGAAAGAAATCGAATAGAAACTTACCAATTTATCCAAAAGCAATCTTCAGAATTTGGCCTTAGATAGCTACTGAGAAGACTCGGAATTCCAACTAGTATCAACTAAAATTATCTAAAAAATCGCAAAGCTTCTTACTAATAAATAAAGAAAAATTGATGAAAATGAGTTTACTAATCAATGTTTTTCAGAAGTGCTTTTATAGAAATTTGATACAAGTTTCTATTGGTATGCCAGGTTTGTGAAGAATCTGCACCACCTGAAACATATAATTGATCATTGTATTCAACAGCTCCCAACGCAACTATTCCTTTAGGTAGTGGTAATCCTTTTCTCCAAGTGTGTGTTTTCAATGAGAAAATATCTACACGTGCCTCAGGTGCATCTGTATCTCTGAAGCCACCCAAGATAATAACTTCATCACCATAAACAACAATGCCACCATAGAAAAGAGACGTAGGCATATTACCTATGGTATCCCAAGTGTCAGTTTTTGTGTCATATACTTCAATAGACGAATTTGAGCCCCAAATACTTTCACCATCAGCATCGTAAACCCCACCTCCAAAAACATAAATATTATCATCATGTACAATAGAAGAGTAGTTGTGTTTACCTATTGGCATAGAGGCCATCTCAAGCCAAGAATCTGTTTTAGTATCGTAAACTTGATTTTTGTTTGATACGATAGACCAGGTTTCAAGACCACCCATAACGTATATTTTACCGTTGACAGCAACACCCTTCACATGCTGAACGTTTGTTGGTATAGGCGCTAATAGTGACCATTCATCTTTAATTGGATCATAGACTTCGTGGACATCTAAAAAAGAATCACCAGCAATTGCATGAATCTTACCATTGGTTGAAACAAAAGCAGTATTCATACGTTTAGTTTGCATGGATGCTTTTTGTGTCCATTGATTTGTGGTAGGTTCATATTTATAGGTGGAACGTAGGAAACCATTATTCGAACCACCTCCAATACTGTATAGAGCGTCATCGCATGATACAAAACCACCCGCATACATTTCATTAGGTGTCTTAGCATGGGATTCCCATTCAACAGTAGTATTACTCTGTGCATAGATGCTACTGTATAAGGCCAACAACATTAACATTAACTTTACTATCATATCTTCCTCTTTTCTAAAATACATAACAGTGTAAACTGAAGGCATGTTCATCAATACCTTATATTAATTCAAAATTTCTCTGAAATAGCCTGATCTTGAAACCTATCTTGAAGTGATGATTTAATCGTATTTATGGTATCGTGGTTTTGGAGTTTTCTTTTAGTGTATAATTACATAAGTTATAAATTTGATATATATTTAGTACAGTTAAATCACCAAAATCATCAACATCCTCTGGAGTTAAATTCAGAAACAATCTTATTGTAAAATTCCACCATAATTATATTCTATTAAAACAAGTTACAGACCAAATATCTAAATTATCTTCTTTTTAATATATCTTTTCATTTCTACTTCATACCCCTAACCATTTGTCGGAATATTATATTTTCTTAATATTGTAGAAATTTGTTCTAGTGTTAACAATATATTGTAAAATTAGACTTCACAAATAAAACATGTGATATGTAGAAGACAATTATATTTGGTTTTACACAAGCTAAACCTTGAGTTATTTTGTTATCTAAAATAGATGGTAAGTGTATCTAGCTTAAATTTCTTATAGGATACTTACCACCTGCTACTTACATACTTACACCTTAAGAATATTGTCTAAGCAAGTGTTGACATTCCAAAGATCTTGTAAAGGTGTCTTTTATTTAGTATCAGTAAAAGGTATTTGGACACATAGTAATGGTTCTATATCTAGAAAACCAGGAGTTCCATCTGTATACTATTGTATCTATATTTGATATATCGTATGATAAAAAATGAATTTCAAAATGAAAGATTACATTGAATTTTGATACAGATTGTAAAGTAAAGAGCAGGCTGATAGAGAAAAAAACGACCATTCCTGGGTCAGGGAGCCTTATACTTTAGCAGTTGTTAAAGCATATATAACAGTTAATAAAAGTATCTGAACCGACCAGCTCTAAATGTACCTTATCCAAACGATAAGCGAGGATTACTATCTAGGAGATGAAAGATTTCTTAATACTTTTCCCGGTAGAAAAAGGTCTTGTGACCGATCGCATGATATATATGATTGCATATTGCGATTTCAACGATATAATAAAGATATATAGATAGTATTTGAACTTAAAAAATAAATTTTGATTCCTTAAAATCGAATTACATGAAGAGGTCAATAGATGATAAAAAGAAAATTAAAAAAGACAGATAAATCTTATAATGCCGCTTCTATCAATCGAATTATCCTTATAATTGTCACTGGTGCAATTTTGATTCAGGGTGCTATTTGGTTGGTTGATAGTATTTACTTATTCAACTCAGATGTTGAGGGTGTGAATCAAATACAAACCGATTACATTAAAGCTGAACTGAAAGAACGTGTAGCATCTGTAATAGATTATTCTGATTATAGAAGTCAGGAAACTGAATCAGTTCTAAGGGATGAACTTCTAAGTAGAACTTATGAGGCTTATGCGCTCATGGACAGTATTTATGAGAATAATAAGGATTCAAAATCAAAAGAAGAGATTACAAGGATAATCAAAGATGCACTTCGAGAAATAAGGTTTAATGATGGACGAGGGTACTTCTTTGTTGATACTTTAGAAGGTGATGTAATCCTATATCCTGTATATCCTGACGATGAAGGAAAGAATTTGATTGATCTACAAGATGATAAGGGTAGCTATGTGATTAGGGAAGAAATCAAGTTGGTTCAGTCACAGGGTGAAGGATACATAGAAGGTTACTGGAAAAATCCTAATGCTGGCGATGACAAAACACATAAAAAAATCACGTTTGTAAAGGCTTTTGAGCCATATGGTTGGTATCTAGGTTGTGGGGATTATCTAGATGAGATAACCAAAGAAATTCAAAAAGAAGTAATTGATTACGTTTATAGTATTCAATATGGAGAAGACAATGCTCAATATGTGTTCCTCCATGACTATAACGGTATTGAATTAGCGAATGGGGTATATCCAGAAATGGTTGGTGTCAACAATTATGACTTAGAGGATGTAAATGGGTCAAAAGTATACCAAGAGCAAATAAATATATGTTTAGAAGAAAATGGAGGGTATTTGACTCATTATTGGCCAACGATAGAAGGGGATCGCCAATATGAAAAACTTACCTATGTTGCACCACTTGCAAAATGGGAGTGGATTATTGGAACTGGAGTGGATGTTACAGAATTAGATGAATTGATTAAAAACAAGGAAGCGCAACTGAGAAATTTCATATGGTTAAGAGTTTTTATTATCCTCTTGGTCTTATGTATACTTATTGTAATATCCATGATTTGTATAAAAAGATTTATGTTGAAAGTGAAGAAAAATTTCAGTGTTTTCAGAGACTCTATGATCTCAGCTAAGATGAAATTAGTTTCTATTGATGTAGATTCGTTAGATTATGTTGACTTCTCAGAACTGGCAGAGGTGACAAATTCTATGACTGACCGTATTAACCAGCTATTGCATTTTGATGAACTGACAGGGATTCATAACAGAAGATATATTATGGATATATTAAAAAATGTCCTTGCAGATTGGCCTAAGAAAACAGGCATCATACTTATGGATATTGATTATTTTAAAAGGATTAATGATAATTTTGGTCATGAAATCGGTGATAAGACACTTGTGATTATTGCCAGTTTAATAGAAGATAATACCCCCGTTAGAGGATCTGTAGGTAGATTTGGTGGTGAGGAGTTTATCGTTGTACTTCCTGAAACATCGGTAGAGGAAACGATAGAAGTGGCTGAAATTATTCGTAAGAGTATTGAAGTTCACTATATAGATGCTATAGATGGTCATGTTACTATCAGTGGAGGCATAGCTCATTCAAGCTGTTGGCAGAAAGAGGAAGTGTTCAAACAAGCAGATGATAAGCTGTATTTGGCAAAAGAATTAGGTAGAAATAGAACGGAGTTTTGATTTAAGCTAATCATGTTGTTCAAAATTATTTGATAGGTTATTATGAATTACACAGTTGATATATGTTGAATGGTTTTGCTCAAAAAAATAAAATTGGTTTGAAGGTATTTCATTATTGGGATACCTTCTTTTATTATTACATGTGGAGATTAGTTTGCTAATCCTTTTTTGTTTATTCAATGCAGTTTTGATACTTTAGGATGAGCATCTAATTTGGATTATATAGTGAATCTTACCATGAGTAGTGATAAAAAAGGATTCTCGTTGTAACCATTTAATGATTCAATTGATTTAAATTTTTAATTCGTGATTAAGCAACATTACTAGACATACAGCGCTTATACAGGATACATAGATATTTGATTAGTTATTGAGGATCGATATTTAACATGATATGATATAAGTACAGATTATCATATATATTCAGTAACTGGAAAAAGGTGAAATAATGCTTGATACACGTTTATATTTATACTTTTATACTTTACTAATTCTAATATTCATATTGGGATTTACATTATGGAATACATCAAAACGAACGGCAACAATGTGGCTTTTCGCTAATTCAATATGCTGGAATATAGCTGTGCTGATCTGTGAAGGTTCATCATGGATAATTATGCGTTATACAGATCTATGGGCAGTTCGTTTAAATTTTACAGTAAATACTATTTTGTACAGTATAAATTTGTTACCAATGATTTCACTGTTTCTCTATTTTGACTATAGAGTAATTAGTAGCAGGCTTACAAGAAAACGACGGAGTGTTTTATACGCGTTTTTAGTGGTAGCAATGTGGATGTTGAATATCAGTAATTATTGGACTGGCATTTTATTTAGAGTAAACGATGCTAATGTTTACAGTCGAGGTCCTGGAATGTATTATACTGTTGTTATTTCTTTGACTGTATTATTGTTCTACGGGATTATGATGATTAGGTATATGAAGTCCGTGGAAGGTCGTCTTTTCGGTATCATGCTTTCTTTTACAATTATGCCGATTGTAGGTGCTGTTATTCAAGCATTTAATTACGGTATACCTGCGATGTGGACTATGTTCGCACTTCTGTCATTGTTTATATTTATCTTTATTGAACGTGAAGATATGATGAGGGATACATTGACAAATTTAGTGACAAGAGGTCAGTTTGAGCAGCGTTTAAAGAAGAAGTTGAAAAAGTCTAAAGCTTTTACATTGATAATGATTGATATGGACAAGTTTAAAAGAATTAACGATACATATGGTCATGACGAAGGCGATACAGTCCTTGTAGTTGTTGCAAGTATATTGGAACATTCCATTAAACATGTTGATATGGCCAGCCGATATGGTGGAGATGAATTTATGTTACTCTTGGAATCCGAAGATATAGAGGCGGGCAGATATGTAATGGATAGGATAGATACTAATTTGTCAGCTTACAACGATAAGGATATTAAATCATATGAAATCCAATTGAGCATGGGATCATATTTTATCGAAGAACCCCAGAATGCACATTACGCAGATGTTCTCGCGATTGTTGATAAAAATATGTACAAGACAAAAAGGACAAAGTGATTTGAATTACTTTGTTCTCTTGGTTTTTTGAAGGTGAAAATTGACTGAGTTCTTTTTTGGACCTTTATATACAAAATTATAGCTTGGTGAAAGTCGACGAATCGTAAATGTTATAGATTTAATGCAATAGAATTGAAATCTGATAGTTAAATATATTTACTTGAATTATGAAAGTATTCCCAATTAATGTTTGAGGAATATCAAATTGTATAATATTATCTGTGGCTCAGTTACAACACATGTGGAGACTGTTGTGAAGCTTAAACTAGCATTATAAGTTAATATAGATTATGATTTCAAGTTCTGAGTGTAGTTATTGCTCAGAATTTGTTGTTTCATTTTTGATTATACTTATACATATGTAATATTATGGACTGAGTAAAAGTAGTGTGTATATCACGGATCTAGGTCCATGGTTTGGATGCTATTGTTGTGAAACTTATGTAACTAGCTTCTCAACAGTTTGAATAATTTTCATGCTATAATGATTGTAGATGTATTGATAATTCTTGATGTAATAGCATGTTACAAATAACAGAAATAAAATTAGATGAAACAAGTAGTTAATCTACTATAGTTTCATTATACAAGGAGGATTCATGCGAAAATATATAGATTTTACCCTTAAGACTAGTGAAGGAGAAGAGGTTACTCTTAGTGAAGTCATAAAAGATAATAAAGTATGGCTGTTGTTTTACAGAGGTGCATTTTGAGGTGCTTGAGCGAAAGAATTGGTGCAGTTGCACCAAATGTATGATCAAGTAGTCGAAACAGGAACAAAAGTTTTAGCAATTTCAGTAGATGGTCAGGCAAATGCGAATGTTATGAAAGAGAAAACAGGTGTTAGCTTTGATATCTTATGTGATGAGAATCTAGATGTTATACGAATGTATAATCTAGAAGACGAAGAGTTAATGGTATGGGATTATATAGATGGTAAGTCTAGAAAATCAAATGAACCAAGAACGATTTCATTATCTGCGAACATCCTGATTAATCAAATGGGTATAATCATATCTGAGTGGAATGGTCACTATAATTTTAGACCAAATCCAGAAGAAACCTTGGAGATTCTTAGAAGAATATAGAACAAGGATATATTTTCTATTATATGTCTTCAATGTCCACACAGGGTAGTGTTGCTCACTACTCAAATTAATAAAGTAGATTAAAGAGGTATTTCTTTTGTAGAAGTACCTCTTTTCTATGTTTTAACAAAATTCTGATTCGTAATATGTAAGTATAGGTTAATACCTTTGCTTATTTTTTTTATAATGAAGTGATTGGCTAACGTAATTTCCGGTTAGTGTTAATAAACGGAAATTACTATTTCATTCTAGGTATACTCAATTCCCTGTGAAACAGTGTCTGTTAAAATACTTAATAGTACAACGTGGGAAAATATTACATAGCAATGTATAGTATGATATACAAGCTAAATTGCTGCGATAAGATGAATGAAAAATAAAACTGCAAAAATTACATAGTTCATTAATGTTCTATATATAAAAGAAATAAACATCATAATATAATCCAAAGCTGGTCCTATGAGAATGATGCTGGTTTTAATGACGAACCTTTGTCTGAAACTACATAGATGTATAAAAAACATTATGTGAATCGACATTGAATGGAGTTATCTACAACTGTATGATTGAGACAAATGAATATCTCCCGTTTTTGAGTCAGGATATCAAAAGTATAGATCAATATGATGGAGGAATTACAATATTTAAGATGCTAGCTTTAAGTCATGAAGATACTGTGAAACTATTGGATATGGAAACGGTTTTCAAAATGGTCGAAACAGTTTATACGCTGAAACACAAAAAAAAGCAGCGCTTTTCCCGATGATTTTCCATGAGTTTGAAGAGGGTGTTGCAGATATGGACATTAAATCGGATCATTTAATGGGGGCTGATATTTATGGTCTCAAACTTGTTTCATGGTTTGGGGCAAATGCAGATATGGTCTTCCTCAACTGGTTGGGACAGTTATGTTTTCCAATGGTTCAACAGGTGCACCAAAAACGATTCTAAGTGCTGAACATGTAACTTGTATGCGGACGGGCGCAGCGGGTGCTATTGGTGCAAAATACTTGGCCCGTAAGGACTCGAAAACGTTAATGTTGGTAGGTGCTAAAAACCAAGTGCTTACCAAATTGCTGCAACTCTGATGGTGATGCTGAATATTGAAAAAGTGTATCTCTATAATCCAATCAATCAAAATGAAGCAGAAAAATTTAGTAATACGATTGAAGAGAGATTAAATGGATAGCTTTTGGAACAGTACAACGATATTGAAAAGATTAAAAGCTTCAAGAAAAAATTCGATATTGCATTTGAAGTGGTAACAGACATTGAAAAAGCTACAGGTGATTCAGATATCATTATTACAGTGACACCATCTTGAAAAGCTATAATTCAAAAAGATTGAGTCAAGCTTGGAACGCACTTCAGTTGCGTCGGAGCGGATATGTCAGGTAAGCAGGAAATTGACGAAAACTTGTTTGCTGTTGGGGTGTATTCACAGATGATATTACACAAAGCACCAATGTAGGTGAAGCTGAGATAGTTGTTAAAAAAGGCATTGGATCAAAGTTTGTTTTGTAATATTTTATAGGCATCGTTTTTCTAGCAGGATAATGATTGGTAAAACACGCATTAAGGAGGAGTTAAGAATGAAGATAAAACCATTTGGTGTAGAAAGTTGGATGGATTTGTACGAAACAAAATGTAAGTATAACATAGCAGAAACATGTGTGGATTCAATTTCATTAAATGAATTTGAAGAACTCATCTCTGAACCAGGTTATTTTTCAGAAAACCTGATGGGGAAACGCTTAACTTACGGTGAAATTCCAGGAAGTATAGATTTTAGAAAAGGTGTATCTAGTTTATTTAAAGATGTTAATGTAGAAAATATTCTTTCAACAAATGGTGCTATAGGCGCCAATTTTCTAGCTTTGTTTACATTGGTGGAGCCAGAAGACGAAGTGGTATCTATAATTCCAACATACCAACAGCATTATAGTATCCCAGAAAGTCTAGGTGCGTCAGTTAAGATTGTGAAGTTAAAAAAAGAAAATCGATTTGTCCCAGACTTAGATGAACTTCGACAAACAGTAACCGGAAAAACTAAATTGATCTGTATGAATAATCCTAACAACCCGTCGGGTGCTTTAATGAGCGAAGAGGTTATTACTCAGATTATAGAGATTGCAAAGGAAGTGGATGCATACATTTTATGCGATGAAGTATATCGGCATCTAAATCAGGAAGATGTATACGCTCCATCAATTGTAGACCTGTATGAAAAGGGTATTAGTACAGGTAGTATGTCGAAAGTATTTTCGATGGCAGGATTGCGATTGGGATGGCTTGTTGCACCAAAAGAAGTGATTGAGAAAGCCTATGACATGCGTCATTACAACATGATTAGTTGTGGAATGCTCGATGAAGCCATAGCCGCAAAGGTGCTTGAAAATAAAGACAAGATATTAGAAAGAAATTTGAAGATTGTAAGGGATAATATTGAAATCGTGGATGCGTGGGTTCAAAATGAGCCGCGAATCGACTATATTCGCCCAAGGGCTGGTTCGACAGCACTTCTATATTTTGATATGGACATAACTTCAACAGAACTTTGTCACCGTATGATGGCCGAGGAAGGTATTATGCTTGTACCAGGCGATTGTTTTGATATGGGAAAATGTCTGAGAATAGGTTATGCGTTTAATCCAGATGAGTTGAAAGAAGGGCTTAGTGCTTTAAGTCGCTATTTAAGACAATTTGATTAGACATATTTAGCGGTATGACATAGAAGATAGATTCTATTATAGAAAAGGAGAATATTATGGGAAATAGATTGAAGATACTACTAGTAGTAATTATTGTTTTATTAGGTGCGTTTGCTTTTGCAAATTCAAGTATGGCTTATGACTTGTATCTGGATATAACTGAAGGAGTTGCCGATTTTGTTGTTGTTGGTGATACTGCTCAGATGAGCGGTGTGATAACGACTCGGACTGTTAAGGATGTTAAAAAACTTCTTGAAGAATATCCGGAACTTAAAACCATTGAACTGATTTTTGTACCTGGCTCTGCTGATGATGATGCCAATCTGGAAGCAAGCAGGTTAATCCGTGAAGCAGGAATTAATACACATGTCCCAGAAGGCGGAGACATTGCTTCGGGTGGCGTTGACTTCTTCTGTGCGGGTGTTATTAGAACTGCTCATGAGGATTCTTTTATTGGTGTTCATTCATGGGGAGATGGAAAGGTTGAAGATGCAAACCTGTTGCCGAAGGATCACCCTATTCACAAGATTTACTTGGACTTTTATAGGGAGATGAACATCCCTGATGATTTTTATTGGTTTACTATTCAAGCAGCTCCTGCAGATGGCATACACAACATGACACAGGATGAAAGGGTTAAGTACGGATTAATAGAAGAATAATAGCATTATCAAGGGATAATCCTATATAACGGATTATCCCACTTGGATTAAGTTGAGTTTTGTACTTGTAGCATTACACATAAGATCCTTGATAATTTTGGTTTGTGCAACGTTGATTATACTATGGCACAAATGATAATCTAATTGTAAATAAAATCAACCTTGCATTATGGTGGCAACATCTACGAAAGTGGAAAAAAATGAAGGAACTTATTAATTTTTACACGTTGTAGCATTTGGTGGCATGCTTATGAGGGCAAGGATATATTATTTGCAGCGCCGTTGGCTGTACTTATTTCATTATTTTTATACATTCATCGGTGATGCTGTTTTCCTCAATAAAGTTATATTACTGTGGATATAATTAAGTATAATTTTATGGTGTTTATAGCAGTTGGTTCTATTTTGTTATTAACTATTACAGTGTGGAATAGATTTATTCCGTTATATAAATTACCTTTATCAGACAATGTTAGGCTTGTCAAGGAGCTGGTATTATCTGAGGAGGATCAAATAGTCTAGGAGGTGACTAATAGATGTTTAATTATAATGATGTGCGTGATGCATACGATAGGATTCAAGGGAAAGTGTTCAGAACTCCTCTGCATAAATCGATCTTTTTAGGTAATGATAAGATGAACTGTTACTATAAAATGGAATCTTTGCAGCCAGTTAAGAGCTTTAAGATTCGAGGTGCGTTTAATAAGCTAATGTCTCTTACAGAAGTCGAAAAAGAACGTGGAATAGTAGCAATTTCTTCAGGTAATCACGGTATAGCAGTTAGCTATGCTGCAAAAATTCTGGGAATCGAAAATGTGGAGATTGTAGTGCCGTTTAATACGCCAAAGAGTAAGTTGAGGGGCATTCAACATTATGGAGGTGTAATTAAGTTAATAGGTGAGAACTATGATGAGGCACATAATTTGGGTGTGGCATATGTAGAGGATCAAAAGAAAACCTATATTGATGCTTACTTTGATGACGAATTAATTTATGCTGGGCAAGGCACCATAGCTATTGAAATACTTGAGGAAAGACCAGAAGTGGATACAATTTTAGTACCAATTGGCGGTGGTGGTCTCATTACAGGTATTGCAGTCGCAGCAAAAGCTATAAATCCCAATGTACGGATCATAGGCATACAGCCAGAAGCTTGTCCAGCTATGTTAAAGGCAATGGAGGATCATGTATTTTATGAGAATTATCCCTCAGAGGATTCTATATGCGAAGCATTGGTGGGTGGAGTAGGTAAACTTTCATACGAGTTAGCCCATACTTATATCGATGAGATTGTGCTCGTAAGTGAAAAAATGATCAGCCAAGGTGTAGCTCATATGGTTAGGAACGAAAAGTTCGTTGTTGAACCATCAGGAGCAATATGTACAGGAGCAATCCTGCAGTATCCTAATAGGGATTGGGGGCGCAATGTAGTAATGGTCATGACTGGTGGTAATATTGACGGCGATTTACTGCTAAAGATATTGAAGAACTACTGAACTAGGCAATTAGATTAGGCAAATGAAACATTTAATTAATATATGTGAATTATAGATATGGGAGGCCTACAATTGAAGTTTTCATGGCCTTGATATGTGGTTATCTAACTCAAAAGTTCTCTAATGTGAGTCTTTTGAGTAAGCTTACCTTCATACCCCCTTGAAGTTGAACGGCTGGATATTATTGCCATTATTCTAGCTGTGTTTCAATTAATAGGGTCTTTTGTTGTGTCCATTTTTATCCAATTATTGGTTTAATGATATAGTAAGTTATTGATGATTTTCTTTGAGGAGGAGGTGCATAAAGTGAATAAACTAAAGAATTTTTTTTAGGGGCAATTGAAAACATTCTCCATTATATTGGAAATGATGCTATTTTTGACTGGTTCCTAAGTATAACAGAAGGAGTTGCTGAATTTGTTGTTGACGGTGATAAGGCTCAGATGAGTGGCACTATCACGACACGTACTTTTAAAGATGTTGAACGATTACTTGAAGAAAATCCAGGACTTAAAACCATTGAAATGATTAAAGTACCTGGTTCTGCTAATGATGAATCTAATTTGAAAGCGAGTCGATTGATCCGTAATGCAGGAATTGATATACATGTCCCAAAGGGGGGGTATATAGCTTCAGGGGGTGTAGATTTTTTCTGTGCTGGTATTACTCGTACAGCACATGAAGATTCGTATTTTGGCGTTCATTCATGGGCGGATGATAAAGTTGAAAGTGCACATACTTTGCCTAAAGAACACCCGGACCACCAGATTTTCTTGGACTATTATCGTGAGATGGATATCCCTGATGATTTTTATTGGTTTACACTTCGGTCAGCAATCGCCTCAGAGATGTATAACATGAGCCCAAATGAAAGGGTTCAATATGGATTAATAAAAAAATAATAGCATTATCAAGGGACAATCCAATATAATGGATTGTCCCTTTTGATTGAAACCTAAACCTAATTTTTGAATGGATATTTAACCTTCGATTGTTGTAGTTCGTAAACTTTAATGGCTATAAAGAGTTCTTCATAGAAATTGGGATCATCGTTATTGAAGCATAGGAGTTCTTTAATTTTATTGATGCGATAACGAACCGTATTAACATGCTGGAACAGTTGGTCAGCTGTTTTCTTGAGCTCCCCATTCATAGCAATATAACCTTGAGCTGTTTTAAGCAATTGAGACTCGGTATTGCGGTCATGATTTAGTATAGGATCAATGAAGTCACTGACATAAGATTTGACATGTTGAGAATCCATTATTGGAATTAAAAATTTGTAAATTCCTAGATCAGAGAATTGCATGTAAGACTTCTGTTGATCCATACAGAAGCGGGCGGCTGACAATGCTTCGTTAATTCCCTGGGCAATGTTTACATGTTCGTGATGCACTGTACTAAATCCCATAATAAAATCATCATGTGACATACCTATATTTCTACAAAGTGTTTCGACATGATAATTCGGATTTGAATCTTGTTTATTATATGTGTGGATTATAAGAATTCCACCTTTGTACTTGAAAATAGAATTGTTGACACTGCTTATCCCCATGATTTTACGATTTCTTAGTTTATTGATAATTGAAGGCAACTTGCTTTCAGCAGGGGTTTTGGGTGGATGTTCAACACAATAAAGGCACAAAGAGTGGCTTTGGAATGAGCTGTTGATTTCAAATAGACTATCAACAATTACCTTTGAGTTGAATTCGTTCTTCAAAATGAGATCAACTTGTGACTCATAATATTTTGTATGTTCTTTTCTACGGATTTCGTCAGTGGTTGTGACGATAATTTCCTCAAAGGTTGTATCATCAAAAAAGAAAATGGGAACTTTTCTTTGATTGGCTAACATGATGGTTTTCTCAGATAAACTGTCATAGTAGATTTTTTTTATACCAATGGCACTGACACCACGATTGATGGTTTGGATGAGTGCGTTTTCAGCAAGTTCGGGCTGTTTTTTTGCGAATGCTAAGGTTGATAGAATAAAGTCTCCACCGTGAAATAGGTCGAATTGTTCTTCAAGCGCCTCGTAATCAAGAATACCAACACTGTTAATTTCTTTATTCATTCCATTGTGTCCACAGTATAATTCGAATGACAGGAATGCCTCTTTAACTATTAATTCTTTTACTTTAACCATGTCGTTTCCTCCTCGGTTGTAGCATCGTACAACGAATGGATAGAAAGTTTGTTTCACACTACGTTGAATGTATTATAACACAAATGGTAATCTGTTTGTAGAAGAAAATAAACTGGTTATGTATGTGAGGACATCATTGATAGAGGAGGAAAATGGAAGTGTCGATTAAACTCTTACTGTTTAGCATTTTTATAGTTACCAGTATGAACATATATTGAGTAAACAGTTTTGTAATCAGTAATATCATGTTATCAAATTTTTGAGTTAATCTGTCTAATATAAAAAGGGAGGTATTGGTTTGAAAAAAAACAGTGAAACAAAGATACAGAAACTAGATTTATCAGAGCAAGCTTATCAGGAATCGATAGGAACGTTAAAGGTTTTAATAGAAGCCAAATTTCCAGAATGCGAAACGGATAATCAAAGGCAGCTTATTAATTATTTCAGGACTCATTTTAAGTTTCAGGTAGATATCATGACACTGGAGCAGGAGCTTGGAGATGATTACTTTAAAAACTACTCATTTGAAGAACTCATGGAAAAGAATAGACAGTTATATAAAGACATCAAACCAGAAAATTATGAACTGAGCTACTGCAATCCATCACATGCTGTTCGGAAATTGAGTGAAGCATATGGAGGGTTGTTTGCAACCATATCAACAGAGATTAGAAAAGGAATTGAGTATGCATTTATGCACCGAAAAAGTGCTATTCTATCAAAAAATCAAATGCTTATCGAACTTTATGAGCATGTAATGAGCCAAGAGTATGATTATGCTTCACTTTTAGCTATTTATCGTGAACATAAGTTGTTGAATCATTTGAGTGAAAAAAGACGAAGCTTACTGGAGTTATACAGTCCTTCTTTTGATTTCTACACGAAGATACATCAATGTGATTTATCGGATCTTAGATACCTGTTTAGAGCAGGAAAGCAAGTGACTGAAAATGAAGTCAAAATTGCCCAAAAGATGGCTACATATTCAGATGATGAACTTAGTGTCATTGCAGAGAGTATTGTGGAGGCTTATAAAAAAGGATTTGAGGTAGACCGAAAAGATATTAGTTTACGTTCTTACGTTGCAATTTCATGCAGTCTAGGTCAGGAGAAACTTGTAGAGAAGGTCATTGAAGCGTATGAAAAACATGGACTTCAAGGATTTGTTTCCAGCCTTTTAAGCACACGGGTAAACGAACAGTTTGATTACGACCATAGATTTGATGGAGCTTTGATCTTAGACGAGCGGTTTATTGAATTTAATGATGAAATGATGAAAAAATCAGCTAAATCACTGGAAGCAAACTTGAAAGCATTTTCAGGAAGTTTGGATATGGAACGCTTTGGTGAGGAGCCGTTTTCTCCAGTAAAGAAGAATGAAATGATTGCATTTAATGAAGCACAAATGGACTTTGAGGATATTCTTAAGACAGATGAGCAAACCATTCTGGAGATGTATCTACCTGAAACAGAAATTAGCTATTGTATGGTTGCGTTTCCAACTCCAGAAATAGGACCAGATTTTGAGCAGATTTTTGAAGATGTTTTACGCATTAATGCGTTGCCTAGTGATAAATGTGAACAAATACAGCAAATTATGATTGATGCCCTAGATAAAGGAGAATATGTCTGGATCAAAGGTCAGAAAGGTAATTTAACTGATCTTAAAATTAAAATGAATGATCTTAGAGATTCATCAGTAGAAAGTAACTATATGAATTGTGGTGCTGATGTCAATATTCCAATCGGTGAAGTCTTTACAACACCTGTATTAGAAGGAAGTAATGGTGTGTTGCATGTAGAGGAAACCTATTTGGACGGCTTTATGTATAAGGATTTTAAGTTGGTGTTTGAAGAAGGAATGGTTACAAACTATGAATGTAAGAATTTCGATGATCCTGAAATGGGGCGTCAATACATTCAAGAGAATCTGCTATTCCCACATAAAACCTTACCTATGAGTGAGTTTGCGATTGGTACCAATAGCTTTGCATATATGGTCGCTCAAAAATACCAGATACTTCATCGTATGCCAATATTGATTGTAGAAAAAATGGGACCTCACATTGCAATAGGGGATACGTGTTATTCGTGGCGTGAAGATTGGGCTGTTTACAATCAAATCAATAAAAAGGAAATTGTCGCTAAAGACAATTCTTTATCAATCAAGAGAAAGGAAGATGTCCATGCAGCATATACTAATAGGCATACAGATATTACTCTTCCTTTTGATGCACTTGGACTGATTTCCGTCATACTACCTGATGGTGGAGAAATTGATATTATTCGAAATGGTCGGTTTGTGTTAGAGGGGACAGAAACTTTGAATGGACCCTTTGACAAATCGGAGGGAATGATATGAAAAAATATTTATTGACGCGAATTGTATTAATGGCCTTGACTCTCTGGATGGTTATTACCATTACTTTTGTTTTAATGTATGCCGTACCTGGCGGACCATTTACCAAGCAAAAGAAAATACCACCAGCGATCATGGAAGCACTTAACGAAAAGTATCATTTAGATGACCCGCTTCATGTGCAGTATATTGACTATTTGAAAGGTGTTGTTAAGTTTGATTTGGGACCTTCATTTAAGCATAAAGGTCAAGATGTTAAAGATTTTATAAAAAATGGATTTCCTGTATCTGCAAAACTAGGTTTGATATCCATTAGCTTTTCGATAATCTTTGGTGTTTGCGGTGGTGTTATAGCTGCAATAAAACAAGGTGGATGGCAGGATTTCTCTTTGCTGATAATGGCAACTTTGGGTGTGTGTATACCCGGGTTTGTCATTGCAACTTTGCTCATCTACGTATTTGGATTAAAACTTGGTTGGTTGCCGGTATATGGTATTCAATCTTGGAAGGGCTTTGTTTTACCTGTAATGGCTTTGTCAGGGTATACTTTGTCTTTCATAACACGATTGGTACGATCTAGTATGCTTGAAGTGTTGCAACAGGAGTATATCATGACGGCGCGTGCCTACGGGATGTCTGAAATAGTCGTAATTTTCAAACATGCACTTAGAAATGCAATTATACCAGTGGTAAGTTTTGTGGGACCGATGATATCGATTGTTCTTGCAGGGTCATTTGTTATTGAGCGCATCTTCGCATTGCCTGGTATGGGCAGGTATTTTGTTGAAAGTATTACAAACCGAGATTACACCACGATTATGGGAATTACCATTTTTGACACAGTGTTGTTGGTTTTGGCAGTGCTGTTGGTAGATATTTTATACGGTTGGATCGATCCACGCATCAAAGTTCATGATTAAGAAAGGGAGACATATGGATATGCACATGCAAGAGTTAGACATAAGTGAAGATCTGTGGGAAAAATACGAATCGACTGAAAGTACAGGTGATGCTATTAGCAGACCTAGTTATACTTACTTTGAGGAGTCGTGGCGGAGTTTAAAAAAGAATAAACTAGCAATGATTGCAATCGTGATTATTGTTCTGATGATTGGTGTAGCATTTTTTGGTCCAATCTTTAGCCCTTACAAGTATGATGAACAGAATTTAGATTACGCAAGTTTATCCTATAGGATGCAAACGTACCACTTGAAAGAAGACATATATATACATTTAGCCAACGGTTTACGCATCTATCAGGTGTCAAAAGATGGTGAAGTTGAGTCTTTTGTAGAACCTGTCGAGACTGATATGGTGAAAAAAACAAAAACATATCAAATCAGCGGTGAGACATTTCATATTGACTTTAACAAAAGGCCGATTCAGATTATTAATACACAAGGTATTCATTTAGAAGAAGCTGGTAAAGTTTTTAATAAAACTCACCTGCTTGGTACGGACAAGCTTGGTCGTGATATGCTTGTTAGATTGATGTACGGTGCAAGAATTTCATTTACTGTTGCCATTATTGCAACAACAGTAAACGTTTTAATCGGAGTGATGTATGGAGGAATAGCTGGTTACTTTGGCGGATGGGTTGATAACTTAATGACTCGTACGGTAGATGTTATTTCAGCAGTTCCTATGATGCTTTATATTATTCTGTTAATGGTTGTAATTGGTCCTGGTTTAAAAACCATAATAATTGCAATGGGGGTTGTATTTTGGATTGGTACAGCTCGATTGGTAAGAGGTGAGATACTAAGTCTCAAGTCAAAAGAGTATGTCATGGCAGCAAAAATGATTGGTGTCAGTGATTTGAATATTATCATTAGGCATTTACTGCCTAATGCCATGGGACCGATTATGGTTTCGCTGACCTTTATGATTCCAGAGGCAATTTTTACGGAAGCTTTTCTGAGTTTCATTGGCTTAGGCATACCTGCTCCGCAGGCATCCTGGGGAACACTTTGTGAATCAGCGGTTGAAGGTTTGCAAACTTATCCATATCAATTGTTTTTTCCAGCAGCAGCAATTTCCATAACCATATTAGCTTTTAACATCTTGGGTGATGGATTGAGAGATGCTTTGGATCCAAGATTACGTAATTAAATAGGCCGGAGGGAATCATGACAAAACAATTATTAAGTGTCAAAGACTTACACACATCATTTTATTGCGATGTAGGTGAAATTCAAGCAGTACGTGGCATGAGTTTTGACCTTGAAAAAGGTGAAGCGATTGGTATCGTAGGTGAGTCGGGGAGTGGTAAAAGCGTGACTTCCCAAGCTATTATGAATTTAGTTCAAAAACCAGGACTAATTAAAAAGGGAGAAATCATATTTAAAGAACAGAACCTTGTTGATAAGTCTCAAAAGGAAATGAGAAATATTCGAGGAAATGAAATGGCTATGATTTTTCAAGATCCGATGACATCACTTAATCCCGTTTACACCATAGGTAATCAAATAGCAAGTGTTATTAAGCTTCATCAGAAAGTGACTCCGCAGAAAGCACGTGAAAAGGCGGTTAACTTACTTGAACTTGTTGGCATACCTTCGCCGGATGAGCGTATGAGTTCTTATCCTCATGAGTGTAGTGGTGGTATGAAGCAAAGGGTTATGATTGCCATGGCTTTATCTTGCCAGCCAGACCTGTTGATAGCTGATGAACCTACAACAGCTTTAGATGTAACCATTCAGGCGCAGATTTTGGAGTTGATGAAAGAACTTAAGGAAAAGTTAGGAACATCAATCATTTTGATTTCTCATGATTTGGGTGTAGTGGCAGACGTTTGCTCCAGAATTATTGTAATGTATGGTGGTCAAGTTATGGAGCAAGGAACCGTTCAGGATATTTTTTACAATCCTAAGCACCCATACACACAAGGACTCTTGCTGGCGATACCTAAAATTAATCTAGAGGAAAAAAAACGTTTGATTCCTATTCTTGGTACACCACCAGATTTATTGAATCCGCCACCAGGTTGTCCTTTCGCACCTCGCTGCGAACACACCTTGAAGATATGCGTTGTAAAAGAACCTCCATACATGACGGTTTCAGAAAATCATAAAACAGCATGCTGGTTACTCCATAAAGAGGCTAGGGAATTAAACATAAGCAATGAAAGAACATGTGGAGGAACCATATGAAAACCACTGAAGATAAAGTACTTATTCAAATTGAAGGACTTAAAAAATATTTCCCGATACACAAAGGATTTTTAGGACGGCGCAAGGAACATGTCAAAGCTGTTGACGGCGTGAGTTTTGACATTAAGCGTGGTGAAACTTTTGGCCTGGTAGGAGAATCGGGTTGTGGAAAGACAACCCTTGGACGAACCTTGGTTCGTTTATATGAACCCACATCAGGACAGGTGTTATACCATGGAACTGATATTACAAAACTTCCACCAAAAGAGTTTAAGCATTACAAAAAACTCATTCAAATGGTATTTCAGGATCCGTATGCGTCTCTAAACACAAGAATGTCAATTAAAGAGATTATTAAAGAACCACTGAAAGTACACTATGACTTATCAGATAAATCGATGGATGAAAGAGTAATCGAATTACTCGAAATGGTGGGATTGAATCGTGAGCATGCTACCAGATATCCGCATGAGTTTAGCGGCGGACAAAGACAGCGTATTGGAATCGCAAGGGCTTTAGCAGTGCAACCAGAGTTCATTGTTTGCGATGAACCAACATCTGCTTTGGATGTATCAGTTCAAGCACAAATTGTTAATATGCTAGAGGATCTTCAACGTGATATGGGATTAACTTACTTATTTATTGCTCATGATTTGGCAATGGTACAACATATAAGTAACCGGATTGGTGTTATGTATTTAGGAACTTTGGTAGAACTCTCGGATTCAGATATGTTATTTAAAAATCCTAAGCACCCTTATACACAAGCACTGATATCATCAATTCCTATTGCTGATCCTAATAAGTCAGCGCTTATAGAACGCGAAGTATTGTCTGGAGACGTACCAAGTCCTATGAATTTACCTGAAGGGTGCCGTTTTAGGACACGATGTAAATATGCTTTTGATAAATGTAAGACCTATGAACCAATATTAATTGATGTAGGATGTAACCATCATGTTGCATGTCACTATGTGCAAGATGGTCATGCTAAATAATATTACTTAAGAGGAGGTACTAATGTACAAAAGGAAAAGTTTTCTATGGTTGGTTTGTATTCTTGTGTTTGTGTTTATGATCGGATGTTCGAATACAGCAACAGATCAAGTATTAGATGAGGGTGAAACAGCTTCGCTAGAGTCGCGGGCATTTGTTTATGCCGTACCAGGAAATCCTGAAACTCTGGATTTAACCTTGGCTTCTGAAAACGTATCTATCATTGCTATAATTAACAGCTTTGAGGGGCTTGTGAAAGTGGATGATGATGGGAACGTTTTACCAGGAGTAGCAGAGAGCTGGGAAATTAGTGAGGACTTAACAGAGTATACATTTCATTTAAGAGAAGATGCTAAGTGGTCTGATGGCGAATCGGTAAAAGCTGCTGATTTTGTTTACTCATGGCAACGTGCTGCTAATCCTGAAACAGCAGCTGAATTTGCTTATTTCTTATTCTACTTAAAGAATGGTGAAGCTATTGTCGATGGTGAAGTTGCTGTAGAGGAGCTTGGCGTTGAGGCAATTGATGAAAGAACGCTTAAAGTAACACTTGAAGCACCAGTTAGTTACATTTTCAACATATTCGCGTTCCCAACTTATTTCCCATTGAGAGAGGATATTGTCTCAGTCGATCCTGAAAAATGGACGTTGAATCCTGAAACTAGAATTAGTAATGGTCCATTCGTTATAAGCGATTGGAAGCAAAATGAAGTTGTAATACTTAAAAAAAATGAAGCCTATTGGAATCAATCAAATGTATCGATAGATGAAGTTCATCTACAAATTATCAGTGATTCAAGTACGGCATTAGCGGCTTATGAAGCTGGAGGTATTGATGGTACTTACGTGGTGCCTGCTACAGAAATACCAAGACTGATGGTTGATAATGATGAGTTTGCTTTGGATCCAGCGCTCATAATGAGTTACCTTGAGTTTAACTCAATGGCTGCACCGTTTGATGACATTCGTGTTAGAAGAGCCTTAACATTGGCAATTGACAGATCGGATATCACAGATAAAATAACCCTTGGAGGCGAAAAACCAGCAGTAGGCTTAGTTCCTTTCGGTATCGAATTAGGAGGGCGTGACTTTAGAGAAGATGGTGGTACCTACGGTATCGTGGCGGATGACTCTAGAGTAGCTGAAGCTCAAGAACTTCTTGCTGAAGCAGGATATCCTGATGGTGTAGGTTTCCCAAAGATTACTCTACATCTTCCTTCTGAGTCGAGAAACCAAAGGGTTGGTGAAGCTCTTATGGAAATGTGGAAAACTAACTTAGGTATCGAGGAAATTGAACTTTTACCTCAAGAATCAAAAGTTCATTATACAGATATGGGTGAAGGTGATTTCCAAGTAGGTATGGCAGGTTGGTTAGGTGACTATCAACATCCAATGAGCTTCCTTACTATGTGGGAGTCGGGTAGTGGTAGTAACAGCACGCAATACAACAATGAAGAATTTGATATGTTGATTCGCGATGCCAAGAAATCACAAGATGTTGAAGCCAGTCTTGAGTTAATGCATCAAGCAGAAGATTTATGGATGGCTCAACATGTGGTATGTCCACTATTTTATGAGTCTCAGACAGTTCTTGTAAAAGAATATGTAAAGGGATTCAACATGTCGGCGACATCATTAGCATTTTTCGATAAAATTACGATAGAAGAATAACAAATGTGGTAAATAAATCTGGATCGGTTAAGTCACTATTATTGTGTCTTAACCGATCTATAATTGAGTACGTTTTTTTAAAGTTAGGTAGGGCGGTCTTATTCAGAATCTCATTGATTTTATAATATTGACTACAATTTATGACACACGAAGGATGTGAGTTTATGAAATCAATTAGGTGGACTTACAGTCAATTTATTAAATATGTAATACCATCTATCATCAGTATGATGTTTATATCTCTATATACAGTGATAGATGGGTATTTTGTTTCTAAATATGTTGACTCAAATGCTTTGGCATCAATCAATATTATAATGCCATTGAATAATCTGGCTTTAGGTCTAACGATTATGTTTATATCTGGCGGCAGTGCTCTTATCTCTATTGCACTTGGAGCGGGTGAAAGGGAGAAAGCTAACAGATATTTTTCTTTGGTGACGTTGGTTCTCGTTGGATTGGGATTCACCATGTCGATCATTGGACTATTAAACATTCGATGGATTATGAGACAATTGGGGGCATCTGATGCACTGATGCCGTATTGTATTGACTATGGAAAGATTATCATTATGGCGATTCCATTCCTGATTATGCAAGTGAGTTATGAGTATTTCCTAAGGGTGGATGATCAACCTCGTTTAAGTATGATGTTAACAATATTTGGAGGTATTATCAATATCGTTTTCGACTATATTTTTATTGCTAAATTTGGTTGGGGAATAAAAGGCGCTGGTTATGCTACGGCATTGGGAATTATTACAGCAGCGCTTGGTGGTGTCGTTTATTTCACGGGTCGACCAAAGTATTTACATTATCAGCGACCACGATTGGACTTGAAATTTCTTAAAGGTGCATGCCTCAATGGATCCTCTGAGATGGTTGGATCATTCTCCCGTGGAATTACGACATTCTTGTTTAATATCACCACTTTTAAGTATGCAGGGGAAGCAGGTGTTGCGGCCATATCTGTGCTGATGTACCTTTTTTTCATGTTCAACTCGTTTGCCATTGGTTTAACTTATGGAATCCAACCTGTAATCAGTTATAGCCTAGGAGCTAAGAACAAGTCTCTCATCCGCGATGTGGTTAAGAAATGCTTTATAGTATTAAGTGTTATGTCAGTAGGTTGCTTTTTAGTGGTTCAAATATGGGGGCGATATGCTGTTATTTTGTTCTTAAAGGATGATGTTTATGCAATGGAGATAGCTACAGAAGGGATGAGGATTTTTAGTTTTGCCTTATTGATGATAGGGACCAATATTTTTTGTTCAGGTTATTTAACGGCGATTAACAAAGGTAAAATTTCAGCGATCATTTCATTTTTACATTCGTTTATATTAGTTATCCCATGTATCCTGATCTTGCCTCAGTTTTTCGATCTTAAAGGTGTTTGGTTAAGCACTCCTATTGCTGAGCTAGGAACGCTGGTTCTGTCACTTTACTTTATTAAACGTGATAAGCTGTTAAATGAATCTAATGGGAAGTACAACACTCTTATTTATGGAAAGGTGGAATTGTGATGCTGTTTACTAGAAGGCAAGCTTTGAAATCAGAGAATGATATTATATTTGAATTCTTAAAAGAATCAGCTGTGTGGTTAAATGAAAAGGGGATAGATTATTGGCAAAATTGGCTTAATCCAACAGACGATGATATAAGTTGGATAACTGAAGGGATTGATAATAGTCAGTTCTACTTGGTAGAAACCGAAACTGATCTAATAGGCATGTATAGACTTCAATTTGAGGATGAATTGTTTTGGGGAAATAAAGTTGATAAAGCAGGATATATTCACTCATTTGCAACAAAACGTACTTTAAAAGGTGAAGGAATAGGAAGTAAAATTTTAGAACACATTGAGGAAGAGCTGAAACTTAAATCATATGACTATTTAAGGCTTGATTGTGGATTAGCTGTTAAGGGATTATGTAGATTTTATGAAAGTTATGGTTTTGAAAGTGTTGGTCAAATAGTACTTCGCGGTGAAGAATTAATATTGTATGAAAAAACATTATAGAAATGAATTTAATCATCACGAAATGAATAAAGTTATCATGAGTCGAGTTTTGTAAATCACTACAAAAACCAATCGAAAGGACGGCAAAATGCAGATAGTTTTTATCTATGATAGAAGTGATCTTGGCATTTAAAAAATTGAATCGATGATTATAGGCGAAATTTTATACAAAAATAGCTCGTATATCTAAAGATGTACGAGCTTGTTGTTTATATTGAATAGTTCTATTATCAAGTATTATGTTCTTCTGTGAGTCGTTCTAAAAACGCTGTCATTTTATCCCAATGGCTGCCTTTCCAATAAGCTTTATGGCAAGTTGAACAATAGCTGTATGTGGAACACCACCCTTTGACTTTAGAAGGAATAAGATCTTCTATTTTTTCAAACTCAGGTGTATTGATTTCTATTGGTTCTATTTTCTGATTACAGACCATACAACGGCTGAAAGGCTGTAGATCATCCCAAAGGTCTAGCCGTTCTAATACTTCAATGCATTGGTCATAGGGATCGTCGTTTCTTATGAATAAACCTCTTTCAACAATTCTTCTCATTAATAATTTTCTGTCGCGAGTTATTAGTATCCGTTTGGTTGTATTTGATATCATTGCAAGTTCTGGGTCATCCATTTTATTATCGTACATGATATCAAAACCTAATAGTCTTAGATATTTGGCTAACTTCCCTAAGTGGATATCGAGTAAAAAGCGAGACTCGCGTAAAGGCACTTCTCTGAGTTTGGATAATCCATTGATATTAAATCTTTCAAACACTGGATACACACTAATGAGATCACCATCTTCAATATAGTAATCAAATCCAACCGATTCTCCATTAACTAAGATCAAATCAACTTCTACGTGTGGCACCCCATAACTTTCTATCAAATCTTTTACAGTTCCTTTTCCGTATAATGTTGCTGATATCTGTTTTTTTCTTAAGTCGGGTTTTATAAAATCGTTCAATTCTTCATAGAACCTTATTATCACATTTAGTTTCATCTTACTCACCATTCTTTCCTTACATTATATTATTACCATGAAAAGGGGGTAATGTATCATATTTATGAGATAATAAAACTTTTTTTCTCTAATTGGATTGAAATAAGTTTCATTTTTATTGAAATTTAGTTCAATTTTTAAAGTGCAAATAACAATTTCATCTCGAAAAAGACATACACATCGGACTATTACTTTAGTTTAATACTTTTAAGATATTGCCAAATTACTGAAAAGAAATGGAACACAATATTGATGAAACAGCAGATATTCTTCAGATTAGCAGTAGACAATTGTACAATAAAATAAAAGAATATTATATTGAGATTGAATAGACTTATTCTCTAGAAAAGAAACAATAACCAGTAGAGTCTGATATCTAGATGTGGTTTTACATATTACACTGTGGTTACAACATCTCGTAAGAATTTACAAATTCAAGAACACTTGTTATAATTGGTATGATTTTAATGTAAAGGAGAATAAGAATTATGACGCCATCTAATTGCTAATATTGATTCAATCAATAACTTTATAAATCTAACAATCTTATAGGTTGTTAGTCAAACTTTGGATCTTGCTGATCCACGATTTGTGTGAGTAATCCTCAGAGCAAAACAGTTTTTAGTCAATAAGATTATGGAACTAAAACTGATATACATCTGTACAAGGTGTTTTTGTCGTACTCACTATAAAGGGCACAGTTAGAAGGCAACTTACTTTACTTGAAGTGTTAAATGTTATGTGTTTTTATATACATACGAAGTTTAATTTCGGATATGAACTGTAGGAAGACTGTCTTTCCTTCAGTTTTTTGTGTTTTAAACGGACTAGATTACAATTCATAAAGTAGTAAAATCTGCTAATCCTGATGGAGTGTAAGACAAAGAGGATTATTAATTATGACTATGACATATATAACTTATGAGCAAAATGCTCATAGATAATAAACGGAGGATTAAAATGGAAAACAAATTAGAATTTATAAAAGATTATAGAGATAATGAAACATTAAGAGTAAGCTTTAATGACCTTGCAAAGGAAACATTTGGCATTGATTTCGAACCATGGTTCCAGAAGGGATTTTGGAACGATTCTTATATCTGTTACTCGTTTGCATTTGAAGGTAAAATTGTTGCCAATGCATCTGCTAACAAATTGAAATTTAAATGGGACGGTAAAGAATATAATGCCATACAAATAGGAACTGTCATGACGACACCTGACTTTAGAAAACAAGGATTGGCATATAGATTATTGGATTCAATAGTTAAGGAATGGGAAAATGAGGTAGATTTCATTTACTTGTTCGGTAATGACCATGCATTAGAATTATATAAGAGATTTGACATGAAAGAGTTTAATGAACATCGATTCTTTGCGACACTACCAGAATCAAAAGAAAGTGGCATCAGAAAACTTGACCTAAACAACGATAAGGATTATAAGTTGATGGTGGAGATGACAGGTGATAGAATTGCTCAATCTGATGCTATCGGTATTGAAGCGGATTCACATCTAGTGATGTTTTATTGTCATCAATGGTTTGCAGATAAATTGTATTATGTAGAGGAGAAAAATACCATTCTAGTGATGGAAGAACAAAATGATACACTTCATCTATACGATGTCATTTCAAAAGAAGTTCAGGAAATGGAAGAATTGCTGACAATGATTTCTGTTGAAAAGGCAGTAAAAGTAGAATTTCACTTTAAGCCAAAACTATGTAAGTTAGATATGGAAGAAACTCTTCTTGTAAAAGATGACCAGACTTTGTTAATCAGACATAAAGGTCTTAAGCCAAAAGAAACATTCAGGTTCTCCGAGTTTTCTCATGCATAAGAAAATTCATATTTTGTAATATAAAAGGCTTCTAGATCTGTATCTAGGAGCCTTTTCCTTGTGTGCCCAGCATGGGTATAATCTTAAGGGTTAAAGTCCCTAGTACGTCCTAGTAGTGGAAAGTACATAGCTAATACCAAGGGTGTCGTGAGCAATTGCGAATCTGAAGGAAGGTGGCGGCAAA
>Ga0209272_10000599_pt1 | contig 28280 bp, 28 predicted proteins | sample tdDd002_FD_187125 | JGI IMG/M metagenome (GOLD analysis project Ga0209272, IMG submission 187125) | Marine sediment microbial communities from the Atlantic coast under amendment with organic carbon and nitrate - tdDd00.2 (SPAdes)... | ecosystem: Environmental > Aquatic > Marine > Coastal >... | reverse complement strand
ATGATAGGTCACCTGCTTGCCGTCTTGGTTTTTCAGGATGACAGTACTTTCAATGTTGCCATGAGCACGGGTTGGTGCCGGCATGGCGAGAAAGCTGGCGAGATATTCCGTCCAGACCGGCCCGTTGCTGAAGTGCCCGTTGAAATTAGGCTCCAAGGCACGAATGCCGATATTTCCTGACGTTGCCTGGTTCAGGTCGACGGTGATGAGGTGCTTGTTACCCATATCGGACAGGCTGTCCCCGAAGTTCGATATCGCATTAAAATCCGCGGCGTGAAGGCTAAGAGGAAAAAGTGCAAGAAGAGTAGGTAATGTAATTTTGTTCATATTTTACTTATTCGTATGTTTGACTTAATGGGGGGAATGAATTTGCATTATGTTTGAGAGGTATGATTATTACCCGAACGCTGGTTAAAACAGTTGTACTGCATGCTTTACCTGTTCATATTGGCGCAATGCAAATGGTTGAATCGATCGGATTATATGGCAAGTATTTTTATTATCAAATATATCAATGAGTGATGATTGATATTTTTGACTTATGAGTCAGGTTTGACTCGTTATCGTCTTGAATACGCTTGTGGCGGTGGAAATAAGATCGAATTCGCACCTTTTAGCTGAGTTAGTAAACATGCGACATACTCTGTAACAATTTGGGGTATGATTTAGCAGCACTGTTCAGCGTCTAGCTGCTGTTGTCGAGTAAGATGAGAATAGATTTCGATGATATTGTCGATGCAGGTAAGGTGAGATATGCAGGAAAATTACAAGATTCTGGTTGTTGATGATGACATGCGCCTGCGCGCATTGTTGGAGCGCTACTTGTCGGAACAGGGTTTCCAGGTACGTAGTGTGGCTAATGGTGAGCAGATGGACCGCTTGTTATCCCGTGAGACTTTTCATCTGATGGTGCTCGATTTGATGCTGCCGGGTGAAGACGGCCTGTCGATTTGTCGTCGGTTACGCAATGCCAATAATATGCTGCCAATCCTGATGTTGACTGCCAAAGGTGATGAAGTTGACCGTATTGTCGGCCTCGAGGTGGGGGCTGATGATTATCTGCCGAAACCTTTTAATCCGCGTGAGTTGCTGGCCCGGATCCGTGCCGTGCTGCGTCGCCAGACCATAGAAGCGCCTGGCGCACCGAGTATCGATAGCAAAATTATCGAGTTCGGCGATTTCCGATTAAATCTGGGCACCCGTGAGATGTTCCGTGGCGAAGAAGCAATGCCGCTGACCTCCGGGGAGTTTGCGGTGCTCAAAGCCTTGGTGACCAATGCGCGCGAACCGATGTCCCGTGATAAGCTGATGAACATGGCACGTGGTCGTGAATATTCGGCCATGGAGCGTTCGATTGATGTGCAGATTTCCCGTTTGCGCAGGATGGTAGAAGAAGATCCGAGCCGCCCTCGTTATATCCAGACGGTGTGGGGGTTAGGTTACGTCTTCGTGCCCGATGGCAGTGATGCCTAAGTGAGATAACGATGATGCGGATGTCACCGCGCAGCACATTTACCCGTACACTTATTCTTCTGGCTGGCTTGCTAATTGCCAGCCAGATTTTTTCGTATTTGGCGGTACTCAATTACGCTCTGTTGCCCAGTCTGCAGCAGTTCAATCGTATTCTGGCCTATGAAGTTCGGCTAATGCTCGAAGATGATGTCGAGCTGGCTGACGGCAATACCTTTCACCTCGATCCCCCGGTGCGTCGCCAGTTACTGGAGCAGCTGGGCGTCACGCTGCACTTCGAAGACAGCCCTGAGCTCAAGGAATATCAGCAAGCTACCAAGATAGAGTATCTCAGCGAGGAGATGAGCCGTGAGCTCGGCGCACCGACCGAAGTGCGGTTGGTACTCGGTGCTGACAGTTATGTTTTGTGGATGCAGTGTGATGCGATGCCGGGTTATTTTATGCGGATCCCGTTGTCGGAACTGCAGGAAGAGGATTTCTCGCCTCTGTTTCATTACAGCCTGATCATTGCCTTTATGGTGATTGCCGGAGGCTGGCTCTTTATTCGGATCCAGAATCGGCCGCTGGTGGCGCTGGAGCAGGCGGCACTGCAGGTGGCCCGTGGTGAAACCCCGCCGCACTTGCCGGAAAAAGGAGCATCGGAAATTCGGGCCGTGACCAAGTCGTTTAACCGGATGTCCGAAGGAATTAAACAGCTGGAAGATGATCGTGCGTTGCTGCTTGCCGGAGTGAGCCATGACTTGCGCACTCCGCTGACCCGGATCCGTCTGGCAACTGAAATGATGTCGCCGGAAGACGGTTATCTGGCCGAGAGCATGATTAAGGATACCGAGGAATGTAACGAGATCATCAGCCAGTTTATGGACTATCTGAAGTCGACCAAGCAGCTGGAAGAAGAAGATCTTGATTTGAATATCTTGTTGCAGGAAGTGGCTGAAGCCGAAGGGGGCTACGAGCGTGAGATTGAACTCGAGCTTGGTGATATTCCCGGTATCGTCCGTGCCAATGCGGTTGCGATCAAGCGTTCGGTAGCCAACCTGGTCGTGAACGCGATCCGCTATGGCAATGGCTGGGTGAAGATATCCAGTGGCGTGACTGCTGATCGCAAAACCGTGTGGTTCTGTGTCGAGGATGATGGCCCCGGAATTGAACCGGATCAGGTGGCCAAGATGTTTCAGCCGCTGACCCGGGGTGACTCGGCACGTGGCAGTGAGGCTGAAGGGACCGGCCTCGGTCTGGCGATCGTGAAGCGGATCATTGACCAGCACGATGGCGCGATTCAGGTGACCAACCGTAGTGCCGGCGGTCTGAAGGTGCAGGTTAGCTTGTCGCTGGTAGCGAACAAGAAGTAGTACACCGTAGCTGCGAGTTTCTATAACCTCGGTTTTTAGAGGAAAAGCAAAACAAAAGCGAGAGCCTTGGCTCTCGCTTTTTTGATTTTGCCTGTCGTCATGCTGTTGGTATTGCCCGCGTTATTTGTTCTCTTCGGGTAACACCAGATTCAGTATAATCGCAGTGATACCGCCTGCCGCCATACCCGAAGACAAGATGCTTTTAATCCATTCCGGCATGAACTGGAGGATTTCCGGTTTCTGGGCAATCCCCAATCCCATTGAGAATGACAGCGCCATGATCAGAATGGCACGGCGGTCGAGCTCGCAGCGGGAAATAATACGCACACCCGATGCGGCAATGGTGCCGAACATCACGATGGTTGCGCCGCCCAAAACCGGTTCCGGGATCAGTTGGACCAGATTCGCGACGCCCGGGAACAGGCCGAGCAGGACCAGCATTCCGGCAACGAAGTAGCCGATATAGCGGCTGGCAACACCGGTGAGCTGGATGATGCCGTTATTCTGGCTGAAGGTTGAGTTTGGAAAACTGTTCAATACCGAGGCCAGTGCCGAGTTGATACCGTCAGCCAGGACCCCGCCTTTAATGCGCTTCATGTAAACCGGACCGGCAACAGGCTGCTCTGAGGTCTCCGATGTCGCGGTAATATCACCGATAGCTTCCAGCGAGGTAATGGCAAAGACAATCACCAGCGGGATCAGTAGCGACCAGTCAAAGCCGAGGCCGTATTGCATTGGCAGCGGGATGGCAATCAGCTCCGTCTCAGCAGCCCGTGATGTATCGAGCATACCGTTCAGCCAGGCCAGCAAAGTTCCTGCTGCCATAGCGATAACAATAGATGAGACGCGCAGGTACGGATTCTTCACCCGGTTTAGCAGTACGATTAGGCCAAGTACGGTACCGGCCAGCATCAGGTTGTCCAGGCTGCCGAAGCTACCGTTTTCAATCGCGGCATAGCCGCCGCCCATTGATGTCAGGCCAATCTGGATCAGAGTCAGGCCTATCAGGGTAACCACAATACCGGAGACCAGCGGAGTGATAACACGCTGGGCATGCTGGAGGACGCGGGAGATAAAGACCTCGGTCAGCGAGGCGACTAAGATTGTACCGAAAATGGCAGCCATCATGGTGGGGAGATCTGCACCGCCCGCTTTTAGCGACAGGCCGGCACCAATGATCGGACCGAGAAAGTTAAAGCTGGTTCCTTGAATTGAGAGCAATCCAGAGCCGACAGGACCAAAGGTACGGATCTGGATAAACGAGGCCAGCCCCGAGGCAAACAGAGACATGCTGACGATGGTATTGGTATCGCTGGCTGGAACGCCAAGTGCCTGGCAGATGATCAGCGAGGGGGTGATCACTGCAACAAACATCGCCAATAAATGCTGGGTAGCAGCAAACAGGGTTTGCGGCAGTGGCGGTCTATCTTCCAAACGATAGATCAGATCAGAATTTCGCGGTGTTTCGATATCGCTATGCGGGCGGGTCATGGCCGTCTTATTCCTTGGGCTTACTTCTGTTTCCCTTTCTGGTGCGCTGAATGGGCACCGTCGCGTGAAAGCTGGATAGTTCTGTGATTGCTGTTACTCAGATCCAAGCCGACACCGGGAGAAGTGAAAGTGGGTGAAATTTGTGCGCTATTTTAATTATCTTTCTGTAAATAGCAAACGATTGCGCTGTTTGGTTAAGATTATTTTTGCTTGAGTAGGGAATAGAGGTTAGATGGGTGAAAACGAAAGGAATGTGCCAGAAGCACTATTTTTCCTTGGCTGCCTAGATCACAGTAAAAAATTATGTTGTCAGCGAAGCGATTGCGTTCAGTCAGAAAGGTAGGCATTTACCTTTCCTGACTGAATTGTCGAAGTGGTTATGCGTTTGAGTAGTTCTCGCGCTGTCCCAGCCAGCGGTCAATGATCGCCTTGGCGTTGTCCGGGTAACGGTCGTGGACATAGCGGGCCATTTTTTGCACCTGAGGGATCAGGTGCTGGTCACGAACCAGATCGGCGACTTTGAATTCGGCAATACCGGTCTGCTTGGTTCCCAGCAGTTCTCCCGGCCCGCGAATTTCCAGATCGCGTTGGGCAATCACAAATCCGTCGCTGCTCTCACGTAGTACGCCGAGGCGTTTTTGGGCAGTCTTAGAGAGCGGCGCATGGTAAAGCAGGACACAATGGCTGGCAATATTTCCCCGGCCAACCCGCCCGCGCAGCTGGTGTAGCTGTGCCAGGCCAAGACGCTCGGGATTTTCAATGATCATCAGGCTGGCATTGGGAACATCAACCCCGACTTCAATTACGGTGGTGGCAACCAGCAGGTGCAGCTCGCCGTCTTTGAAGCGTTTCATTACCGCTTGTTTTTCGGCCGGTTTCATTCGGCCGTGCACGAGTCCGATATTGAGCTCGGGAAGCTGCGCGGTTAGCTCGTCGGCAGTATCGGAAGCGGCTTGGGCCTCAAGGACCTCGGATTCGTCTATCAGGGTGCAGACCCAATATGCCTGTCTGCCTTCGCTGAGGCAGGCGCGGCGGATCCGTTCGATAATTTCGGCTCGGCGGGAGTCGGGCAGTGCCACGGTCTGGATCGGGGTTCTACCCGGTGGTAGTTCATCGATAACTGAGGTTTCGAGATCGGCATAAGCCGTCATTGCCAGCGTACGCGGGATCGGGGTGGCCGTCATGATAAGCTGGTGTGGGTAGCGGCCCTCATTGGCCCCTTTTTCGCGCAGTTCCAGACGTTGGTGGACGCCAAACCGATGTTGCTCATCAATGATGACCAGCGCCAGATTATCAAACACCACTTGCTCCTGAAAAAGAGCATGGGTGCCGACCACCATTTTTGCTTCACCGCTTTCAATGCGCGCCAACTCCGTGTTCCGGGCCTTGCCCTTGAGTTTGCCGGCCAGCCAACCGACCTGGATATCCATCGGGTTGAGCCAGTTGGCAAAGTTAATGGCGTGTTGTTCGGCCAGCAGTTCGGTCGGTGCCATCAATGCAACCTGGTAGCCGTGCTCAATCGCCCGCAGGGCCGCAAGAGCTGCAACCAGGGTCTTGCCCGAGCCGACATCCCCCTGCACCAGCCTCATCATCGGATGTGATTTGGCAAGATCGGTTTCGATATCGGTTACCACCCGCTGCTGGGCCCCGGTCGGGCTAAATGGCAGGCTATCGAGAAGCTTTTTTTTCAACATATCGCAGGCAGGCAGCGACCAGGCATCATGCTGCTGGCTCTTGCTGCGCACTGCCAGCATCGACAGGTTCTGTGCCAGCAGCTCTTCGAGGATCAGCCGGTGCTGGGCCGGATGTTTGCCTTCTTCAAGCTGGTCGAGGGAGACATCCGGTGTCGGGCGGTGCATGATATGCAGTGCCTGTGCTAGCGTCATCTGGCGATCGTACAGTCCGTCAGGCAACAGCTCACTGACTGCCGCCTTGTCGAGCAGGCTTAGGGCCTGATCGGTCAGGTTACGCAAGGTTAGCTGGCGGAGGCCGTCGGTCGTGGGGTAGACCGGCGTGAGTGTTTCCTCGACGCTGAGTTCGGTGGGTTCGGAAAAGACTTTGTAATCCGGATGAATAATTTCCAGCCCGAACTTGCCGCGTTTTAGCTCGCCATAGGCTTTTACCTGCTTGCCTTCACTGAGACTATTTTTCATCGCCGCATTGAAGTTGAAAAAACGCAGGGTGGCCGAGCCGCTGTTATCGCTGATCTTTACCGTCAGCATCCGCCGTTTGCCAAAGCTGATACTGCTATTTAGCACTTCCCCCTGAATGGTCAGGTGCTGGCCGGGCATGGCATTGGCTATCGGCCAGATCCGGGTACGGTCCTCATAGCGGAGCGGAAGATGAAAAAGCAGATCCTGAACAGTGCTCAGGCCTATTTTCTCCAGCTTTTCTGCCATTTTTGCACCAACCCCGGCTAGTTCGGTCAGGGCTATGGTATCAAGTAGTTTTCCGCTCATCGCTATTCCTGATTGTGCTATTTCTTAGGTTTCTTTTTCGGTTCTGTCGCCTGCATGATGCTCCACCACTCATCATCTGCGGCGATTTGCCCCTGCTCGTCCAGCGGTGGGTACGGTAGTCCTTTGCGGCGGGCGACTTTAGCCAGTACCGGGTGGCCGCGTTCAAACAAGATACGGTGAACAACCTCGTCAGACAGCTGGGTTTTTTCCAGGTCGTACATCCCCGCAATCTGGCGCTGACGCTGGGCCTCGTACAAAATAAGGGCGCTGGCAACCGAGACATTCAACGACTGTACCATACCTACCATCGGAATGATGATGTCCTGATCGGCCAGGGCAAGGGCTTCAGGTGTGATCCCATTTTTTTCCCCGCCAAGGATAATGGCAGTGGGCTTGGTGTAATCCACATCACGAAAATCAATCGCGCTGTCTGACAGGTTGGTCGCCAGTACCTGCATGCCTTGCTCTTTCAGGGCATTGACGGCATTGACCATGTTGTCATGGGTTTCGAGCTCGACCCAGTTACGGGCGCCTGCTGAGGTATGGCTCAGTACGCGCATGCCGTCTTTTGGCCAGACGGCATGGACTTTGTGTACGCCGACCGCATCGGCAGTACGGATAATCGCGGAGACATTATTGGGTTTATGCACTTCTTCCATGCATACCGTCAGATCTGGCTGGCGAGTGGCCAGGACAGATTGAATACGTTGAAAACGATCGGGAGTCATAGTGTTCTTTGTCTTTCTTTAATAAAGAAAACGCCCGAAAACGGGCGTTTATGTTCAGTATAGGAAATGCTGGATTGACCAGTCAGCCCTGTTAGCAATTAGTTCTTCTGGCGGGATACGCGAACGACATTCGGCATAACCCGGATGCGGCGCATGATATTGGCCAGATGAATTCGCCCTTTGGTCGTCAGGCGCACCGTGATGGTATATAGCCTGCCATCTTTTTCTTCGGTGGCCAGCCCCTGGATATTGGAGCCAGTTGCGGCAATGGTATTGGTCAGATCGGCCAATGCGCCCTGGTGATTCTGCATGTCGACTTTCAGGTTGGTCACGAACTCCTGTTCGAAGTCTTCGCTCCATTCCACCGGCATGTATTTGTCCGGTTCTCTCTGATAGCCGCGAATGTTGGCGCATTCTTCACGGTGGATCACCAGTCCCTTGCCCGGGCTGACATGGGCCATGATCGGATCACCATTGATTGGGTGGCAGCAGTTGGCAAAGGTCAGCAAGATACCGTCAGCCCCTTGGATTGGCAGGCGCTGGTCGGTTTTTCTGGCTGTCAGTTCGTCGGCATTGCCCAGAAGGCGCCGTGCAATCACCACGCTCATCAATTCACCCAGACCAATATCGGTCAGCAGGTCGTCCATGGTTTCCAGGCGCAAGTCGGCAAGAACCTGATTCAGGTTGTCCGGAATAATTTGATCAATGCTCAGATCGCCCAGTGCATGGTTGAGCAGGCGGCGGCCAAGAGTGATCGACTCTTCCCTGCGCATGGTTTTCAGCACCTGACGGATTTTGGTCCGTGCCCGTGATGTCACCACATAGTTGAGCCAGGCAGCATTCGGACGTGCCCCCGGTGCGCTGATGATATCAATGGTTTGGCCGTTTTTCAGCGGTTTGCTCAGCGGGTAAGGCTGGCGCTCGACCCGTGCCCCGACGCAGGCATTACCGACATCGGTATGTACCGCGTAGGCAAAGTCGACGGCTGTCGCCCCGACAGGGAGCTCGACAATCCGGCCCTTTGGCGTGAAGACGTAGATCTCATCCGGGAACAGATCTGATTTTACGTTTTCGATGAATTCAAACGAGCTGCCGGCGCTTTGCTGTAGTTCCAGCAGGCTCTGCATCCAGCGCTGGGCTTTGACCTGAGCGGTCGTGCCGCTGCTTTCACCGTCTTTGTATGTCCAGTGTGCCGCCACCCCTTTGTCTGCCATCTGATCCATATCTTCGGTACGGATCTGCACTTCGACCGGCACGCCATGGGGGCCGACCAGCGAGGTGTGCAGCGACTGATAGCCATTGGCTTTGGGAATGGCGATATAGTCTTTCATCCGGCTCGGGCGGGGTTTGTACAGGTTGTGTACCTGCCCCAGTACGCGATAGCAGGTATCCAGATCCTTGATCAGTACGCGGAAGGCGTAGATGTCCATGATCGAATGAAAACGCTGCTCCTTGTTCTTCATCTTGTTGTAGATGGAGTACAGGTTTTTCTCGCGGCCCAATACTTTGCCTTCAATCCCCGCATCCTCGAGACGTCCCTCGATTTCGGCGTGGATCTTATTAATCATTTCTTTTCGGTTGCCGCGTGCAGAAGCCACCACTTCTTTCAGTACCCGATAGCGGTTAGGGTACAGCGCTTCAAAGCCCAGCTCTTCAAGCTCGGTTTTGATGTTGTGGATACCTAGGCGGTGGGCTAACGGAGAGAAAATCTCCAATGTCTCGCGGGCAATACGGCGGCGTTTGTCCGGACGCAGGGCGCCCAAGGTACGCATATTGTGCGTACGGTCAGCCAGCTTGATCAGAATGACGCGGATATCATGGGCCATGGCCATGATCATCTTGCGGAAGTTCTCGGCTTGCGCTTCTTTGCGATCGCGGAACTTCAGTTTATCCAGCTTCGATACCCCGTCGACCAGCTCGGCTACCGTAGAGCCGAAACGGCTGGCGAGATCGTCTTTGGTGACCTCGGTATCTTCGATAACGTCGTGGAGCAGGGCTGCCATTAGCGTCTCGTAGTCGAGGCGCATTTCCGCAAGGATGCGGGCTACGGCAATCGGGTGGATAATGTATGGTTCGCCGCTTGAGCGGGTTTGCCCCTCGTGGGCATCTCGCGCAACGAGATACGCCTGCCTGAGCGCCTCAATTTGAGACTCAGGCAGGTATTCGATTGCGACTTCTTTCAGGCTATCAAAAAGATACAATTCGCCCGGTTCCCTGAATTAACGGTGGTCGCCTGCAATAGCGCTAACAGCTGCTAGCTCTGCTGCTTCTTGCTCTTGAAGTTCCTGACGCTCGCGAGCATCCAGGATATCTTTAGTGATCAGGCCTTCTTCGATTTCACGAAGTGCGATCACTGTATACTTATCGTTTTCTTCCGGAACCAGTGGATCCTTACCGCCAGTTTGCATCTGACGAGCGCGGCGTGAAGCAATTTGGATCAGATCGAAACGGTTGCCAATTTTATCAACAGCGTCTTGAACGGTTACGCGTGCCATGGAGGACTCCAGTGGTTATATATAAAAGAAGGAAAATTGTACAAAAATACTTACTGTTCCGCCAGTAGGGCTTTGAGCATGCTGTTATATTTAGCAGCTTGTTTGTCTTGCTTCAATCGCTCTGCACGAATAATGGCCTTAAAATCCATCAGTGCAACGTCGAAATCATCATTGACGATAACATAATCGTACTCGTCATAATGGGAGATTTCCGAACGTGCTTCCTGCATGCGACGGGCAATAATGGTTTCGCTGTCCTGGCCGCGGGCGTTTAGACGACGCTCCAGCTCCTCTTTTGACGGAGGCAGAATGAACAGGCTTTTGGCTTGTGGCATTTGTTTGCGGATTTGACGCGCACCCTGCCAGTCGATATCCAAAAAGACATCGATGCCTTTATTAAGCTGTTCCTCAATCCAAGGACGAGAGGTCCCGTAATAGTTACCAAAGACTTCGGCATGTTCAAGGAATGCACCTTGCTCTGCCAGATCAGTAAATTCTTCGACACTAATGAAGTTGTAATGAACACCGTGTTCTTCACCCGGGCGCATGCCGCGTGTGGTGTGGGATACGGATACTTTCATGTCATAGGTCGGATTTGTTTCAAGAAGGGCGTTAATCAAGCTTGATTTACCAGCGCCACTTGGTGCCGACACGATGTATAGAGTACCTTTGCTCATTGCCTATTTCACTCAGTGATAGAAGGGCGCGCAGATTATCATGATCTGGGCACAATTGAAATTATCTGATTGCCTGAAAAATCATCTTTTTCAAACGCTATGGCCGTAATCTTAAGCCTAGATGGATTTTGGCGTTGTGCCTGTGCGATGAAGGCTATCAAAAAAGGCAGTGCTCGCACTGCCTTTTTTATCTCGCGAGTAGTGACTATTCGATGTTCTGGATCTGCTCGCGCATCTGTTCAATCAAGACTTTCAGTTCAACGGCCGAGGCGGTGATATCGGTGCTGATGGACTTTGAGGCCAGGGTGTTCGACTCGCGGTTGAATTCCTGCATCATGAAATCAAGACGACGGCCGCAGGCACCGCCTTTTTTCATGATCTTCTGGGTTTCTTTTACATGGGAGTCAAGGCGGTCCAGCTCTTCAGCGACATCGCTTTTTTGTGCCATCAGGATCAGCTCCTGCTCGATACGACCTGGGTCGACCTCAACTTTGGCCTCTTCAAAGCGGGTTGTCAGGCGTTCACGCTGCCAGCTGATGATTTCAGGCATTTGTTGGCGGACTTTCGCTGCTTCAATGGCGATGGCTTCCAGGCGCTGGTCAATCAGATCCTTCATGTTCTTGCCTTCGCTGGCACGTGCCGCGATGAAGTCATTGATGGCCTCGTCAAAACCGGCCAGCAGATCTTTGTTGATAGCATCCAGATCTTGCTCCGGAGCTTCCATTACACCAGGCCAGTTCAGAACCTGGAATGGTCCGATATTGCCTTCGCCGGATGTTTCTTTTACCCACTTGGCAGCTTTGATAACCTGCTTGGCCAAATCTTCGTTGATGCTCAGTTCGCTGTTGGCGGCGGTATTGGCTTCAAAACGCAGGTTGCATTCCACTTTTCCGCGGGCCAGGCGCTTGCGGAAGCGCTCGCGCAGTACAGGTTCCAAGCCTCGGAATTGTTCTGGCATACGCAGGTACGTTTCCAGATAACGCTGATTGACAGAACGAATTTCCCAAACGGCAGTGCCCCAGTCGCCTTTTACTTCACGACGGGCATAGGCGGTCATGCTATGGATCATTGGCTGATGGCCCTTTTTATATGATGGAATGTAACTACTTATTAGGCTTACGGCTATAAAGCAGGAAGCAAAATAGAAAGGATAGGTGCGTAGTTACCGGATAGTGCTGATTATACTCACCATTCCGAACAAAAGAAATGAAGTGCCACGTTAGGCTTTTATTTCGCAACCCGCAGTATAGGGATTAACGTGCACTGCGTCTGAGAACTGGCTATAATCGCCGGTTAATGTAGCCCAGCTAAAGGTAAAGTCCCGATGCGTCCAAGCGGAAGAAGCACCAGTCAAGTACGTCCTATTACGATCACTCGTAATTTCACAGCACATGCTGAAGGTTCAGTATTAGTCGAGTTCGGCGATACGAAAGTGATCTGTACAGCAAGTGTAGAAGAAAATGTACCCCGCTGGTTAAAAGGCAAAGGACAGGGTTGGGTAACGGCTGAATACGGTATGCTGCCGCGCGCAACGCATTCGCGTAACCGCCGGGAGGCTGCCAGCGGCAAGCAAGGCGGTCGTACCATGGAAATCCAGCGCCTGATCGCTCGTAGCCTTCGCGCCGCGGTTGATTTGGAAGCACTGGGCGAGCAGATGATCACGGTTGACTGTGATGTTATCCAGGCGGATGGCGGTACCCGTACCGCATCGATTACCGGTGCGATGGTTGCTCTGGTTGATGCCATCAACTATATGATCGAGAAAGGTCTGCTTAAGGAAAGCCCGCTGAAGGGAATGGTTGCTGCCGTGTCGGTGGGCATCTATAACGGCGAGCCAATCTGTGATCTGGAATATGTCGAAGATTCTGCTGCCGAGACCGACATGAACGTGGTGATGACCGAAGAAGGCAAGATGATCGAAATTCAGGGCACCGCGGAGGGCGAGGCCTTTAGCCACGAAGAATTACTGGCAATGCTGGCCCTGGCAAAGGACGGCATTGACGACATTATCGGCGTTCAGAAGCGAGCGTTGGAAAATTAATTATTGAGCGACTCTATTGAGTCGCTTTTTTTTGTCTAAATTTTGGTGATGCAGTCAATCAGCAAGGTTTGGAATCTGTGTAGCAGCACAACTATAGAAAAAAAAGGAGAAACCATGAAAGCATATCAGCGTCAGTTCATCGAATTCGCCCTGGAAAAAGGTGTTCTTAAGTTTGGTGAGTTTACTCTGAAATCTGGCCGCAAGAGCCCGTACTTTTTTAATGCGGGATTGTTCAATACAGGTCGTGACTTAGCGCGCCTTGGCCGTTTTTACGCTGAAGCTTTAGTGGATGCCGGTATCGACTACGATGTACTGTTTGGTCCTGCGTACAAGGGGATCCCGATTGCGACAACGACAGCGGTGGCACTGGCGGATCATCATGATGTCGATACGCCTTATTGTTTCAACCGCAAAGAAGCCAAAGCACACGGCGAGGGCGGTAACTTGGTCGGCAGCGAACTGGAAGGTCGTATTATGCTGGTTGATGATGTGATCACGGCCGGTACGGCAATCCGTGAGTCGATGGAAATCATCAAGGCCAACGGTGCGGATTTGGCCGGTGTACTGGTTGCGATTGACCGTCAGGAGAAAGGCAAGGGCGAGCTGTCGGCGATTCAGGAAGTCGAGCGTGACTTCGGCTGTGCGGTGATCTCCATTGTTTCGCTGGGTGATGTAGTCAGCTACCTGGAAGAGCAGGACGGCATGGAGACACACCTTGGTGCGGTGAAGGCGTACCGAGCGGAATACGGGGTGTAAGAGAAGTTCTAGGAAGGGGTAAAGCTTAACCCCCTCCCGGCCTCTCCCTTGAAAAATGGGAGGAGCAAAAATTGCGTACTATTGAGTTTGCAGTGGTCGTATAAACTAAAAAAGCGAGAGGTATCTGCCTCTCGCTTTTTTATTTCGACACTTGCGCCTCGAAACTCGGCTCTGGACTTAACCTAATTCCGCACTCAGCAGTCGCCAGTAGTCGTCAAAGCTTTCGGTCGGTTTGTACTTGAAGTTTGAACGTACGAAGCGGTTCAGGCTGCCTTCTACCTGACCAAGTAACTGTGCAGCCAGGATACTTTCATCCACAGGGAAGCCTTTGCCTTCTCGCAGCTTGCGCTCGCGTAGGATTTGGCGTAGCTGGGTTTCGATGCGCTCAAACAATTGGTTGATACGCGCCTGGAGGCGGTCTTGCTCGAACATCAGAGCATGACCGGTCATAATACGCGTCAGGCCGGGGTTGCGTTCTGCAAAGCCCAGGATCAGCTGCAATACCATCCGCAGGCGGTTGAGGGTGTCTTTCTCGTCATCGAGGATACGATTGATACGTGTGGTGATTGAGTCTTCGATGAATTCAATCAACCCTTCGAACATCCGTGCCTTGCTCGGGAAATGGCGGTACAGGGCGGCTTCGGAAACACCAACCTGTGCTGCCAGCTTGGCGGTAGTAATACGTTGGCTGCCCTGGGCAGACTCCAGCATTTGCGCCAGCGCTTGCAAAATTTCTTCGCGGCGATTGTTTTTTTTGTTGCCAGCCATGAATAACCGTTCCTTTTCGAAATGAGTCTGTCATCAGGCAGCTTGTAGCCTGCCGATCAAACCCGCTTATCTTAGCGATGCAGCCGCGCTGTGAAAAGCACTGGCTGCAGATACTGATCTCTTTATCGACAAAAAAAGCTCAACCTGAAGAGGCGAGCTTTATATTTGATCTCATTCGACTAATTCGTCATCAGCTGATAGCGAATGTCTGCCTGCCAATAGGACGCTTAGCGGCGGCCGGAGTGGCCGAACCCACCTTCGCCGCGATCACTGGTATCAAAGTCAGAGACGATATTGAAGTCGGCCTGTACCACAGGGACAAAGACTAGTTGGGCGATACGGTCGCCCGGTTCAATGGTAAAGGTGCTGTGGCCCCGGTTCCAAACCGATACCATTAGCTGGCCCTGATAGTCTGAGTCGATAAGGCCGACCAGATTCCCCAGGACGATACCGTGCTTATGGCCAAGTCCCGAGCGAGGCAGAATAGTTGCTGCCAGACTTGGATCGGCAATATGGATAGCAAGGCCTGTGGGTATCAGGTGCGTTTGGCCGGGCTCAACGGTGAGCGCCTCATCCAGGCAAGCACGTAGGTCGAGGCCAGCAGACCCTTCCGTCGCATAGGCAGGAAGCGGAAATTCATTCCCGACGCGCGGGTCGAGGATTTTCAGGTCAATCTTATTCATGCTTGTTTCTCTTTATCTAGTTTCTCTTTATACAGTGCAATGATTTCACTGATCAGCTGCTGTCCGAGATCGTGTTTTGGCGCGAGGGGCAGGGCTTTGTCACCATCAGCCCAGAATAAGTGCAGGGCATTGCTGTCGCTGTTAAATCCCTGGCCTTGCTGGGACACATCATTGGCACAGATTAAATCCAGGTTTTTGCGGCTGAGCTTGCCGCGGGCATATTGTTCGATATCCTGAGTCTCTGCCGCAAAGCCGACAGTGAACGGACGTTGCTTGGTCAGCCCTGCCACGCTAGCTACGATATCCGGATTTTTGACCAGCCGAAGGATCATTTCATCCTCGCCGGACTTTTTTTTCATTTTCTGAGAGGCGATCTCTGCCGGACGAAAATCGGCAACAGCGGCACAGGAGATGAAGATATCGTGGTTGGTTGCGGCCTCAAGGGCTGCCTGGTGCATCTGCTCGGCGCTTTCAGTATTGATACGAGCGACGTTCGCAGGGGCGGGCAGATTGACCGGGCCGCTGATCAGGGTGATTTGTGCACCGCGTTTGGCTGCGGCTTCGGCAATGGCGTAACCCATTTTGCCTGAACTGTGGTTGGTCAGGTAGCGAACCGGGTCGATGGCTTCTCGGGTCGGGCCGGCAGTGATAGCTATTTTGACATTACACAAGTCGGCTGGCTGAAAGAAAGCCTCGGCATGATGAACCAGCTGCATCGGCTCAAGCATCCGTCCCGGACCGACATCGCCACAGGCCTGCTCGCCGCTGCCCGGTCCCCAGATAGGGAAACCTCGGCGTTTTAGGGTCGCAAGGTTTTCCTGTGTTGCGACGTTAAGGTACATCTGCTGGTTCATTGCAGGAGCCACGGCGACAGGTGAGTCGCTGGCAAGGCATAGGGTGGATAACAAATCATTGCCCATTCCGGCGCTGATGCGGGCAATCAGGTCGGCAGTCGCCGGTGCCAGCAGTATCAGGTCGGCCCATTTACCCAGCTCGATATGGCCCATCGATGCCTCGGCTGCGGGATCGAAAAGGCTATCAGAGACAGGATATCCCGAGACCGCCTGCATGGTCAGCGGAGTAATAAACTCCTGGGCGGCCTTGGTCATCACGATACGCACCTCGGCACCGCGCTCTATTAAACGGCGTGTCAGCTCTGCACACTTATAAGCTGCAATTCCGCCGCTGATCCCCAGAAGTATTTTTTTTCCTGCCAGTGTTTGCATTGTTCTGCCTGTCTGTCTCTGTGAGCCTATTCAATCTGGTCAACAAGATAGCACAAAGGGCATGAGATTCACCGTTCGAGATCAAGCGACAATCAGGATGGAGTGCAAGTTTTTGTTGTTAATCAAGCTCTTTATTACTAAGTATGCTGCCTCTGTCATGGAATAATTTTTCGCTGTTCATAGGATAAATATGAATAACATTCAAATTTAAACAGGACGAACCTCAAATGGAATTACGTTGTCGAAGTAAATTATTGTTGCTGGTTTTGTTACCTGTACTGCTTGTTGCCACCCTAGTTAACCTTGTGTATCTAAGTGAACAAAAAGCAAACCTCGACGAGCAAGTTGTGACTTACCGGGATCAGATTTTGACCTTGAAAAAGGAGGAATTAAAAGGCGCCATTCAGCTGGCCCGAACGGCGGTGGAAGATCTTTACGAGGGGGATCGCGATGGTGAGAACATTGCGGCGGCCAAAAAAATCCTTAAGGCAATGCGCTTTGGCGGTGACGGCTATTTTTTTGCCTATGACTCTAAAGGTATCAATACCATGCACGCAGCCCTTCCGAAACTGGAAGGTAAGAACCTGATTGATGTGGTGGATGAGAATGGTGTCAGGGTGATTGCTGGACTGATTGATACCGCCAAGCAAGGTGATGGATATTTAAATTTCAGTTGGCACAAACCGTCGATAAATGGCACGGCACCGAAGCTTGGGTATGCAGAATACCTTCCGAACTGGGACTGGGTGCTGGCAACGGGTGTTTATATTGATGAAATTGATGTCGATGTTGCACATTTTGAGATACAGACTCAGGCGAAGTTCGAGAAGCAGCTATGGCTGTCTCTGGGGATTACTGCGGCTGTCATTCTCCTGACCAGCATCGTTGTTATCTGGGTGACTGGTCGTGCGATCAAGCCGTTAAACCATATGGTGCAGGCATTGGAGCTAATTGCGGCTGGTGGTGGTGATCTCACGGCACGGCTGGCGGTCACCAGCGGTGATGAAATCGGTGAGCTGGCGACGGCTTTTAATGGCTTTATGGCTAAGCTTCAGCAGCTGATTGGCGAAATTCAGCAAGTGACAGAACATGTTGACCTTGCATCGCACACCTTGCAGCAGCAATTTACAGTTGCAGGGAACCAGATGGAGCAGCACAGCCGAGAAACCGAGCAGGTTGTTGCAGCGGTATCTGAAATGAGTGCATCAGCCCGTGAAGTGGCTGCCAACACCGTCCATACTGCGACTGCAACCCAGGAAGCGGCGGATCAAACCGTGTCGGCCCAGAACGAGGTGGACACGGTGGTTCACGGTATCGAGCAACTGGCCGAAAACGTAGATAATGCCGGGCAGGCTATGGCCGTACTCAATGAGCAGGCCGGTCGAATCAACTCTGTGCTAACGGTGATTGGCGACATAGCCGATCAGACAAACCTGCTGGCGTTGAATGCGGCGATAGAGGCTGCCAGAGCGGGAGAGCAGGGCCGTGGTTTTGCCGTGGTTGCCGATGAGGTTCGCTCGTTGGCTGGACGGACACAGCAGAGTACGGAAGAAATAAATCAGATGCTTAGTGAATTACAGACAGGGACTCGGAAAGCCGTTGATGCGATGCAGATCAGCCAGAACCGTAGCCAAGAAACCTTGGTAGAGTCTCAAAATATCACTACAAGTTTGCGTTTGGTAAATGAGGCGGTTGTCAATATAAATGCTATGGGGACCCAGACGGCGACAGCGGCAGAGGAGCAGAGTAATGTTTCAGAGGAAATTAATACCAACTTAATGTCGATCCAGCAGATTTTAACTGATTTGGTCGATGCTCTTTCTGGTACTCAGACCACCACCACGCAGCTCGCCGCTTCTGGGGAGCGGATGCGTGAGCTCGTAGGGCGGTTTAGGCTGTAATGCAACCCAGGTGCTTTTTTGCGAAGGTTTTCTCACAAGTAGCGGCAAGTTCTTGTCTTGTAGTCGATAAAGTCCTCTTCTGTAGCTAATTACAGGAGAGACTCTATGTCTTTGAAGCAGTTACCACCGGCTTCCCGCCCGCGGGAAAAGCTATTGTCCCATGGGCCAGAAGCATTAACCGATGCCGAGTTGCTGGCTATATTCCTACGTACCGGTATCGCTGGCATGAATGCCGTTGAGCTGGCGACCTACCTTCTGGAGCAGTTTGGCTCGTTACGTGCTTTGCTGGCGGCAAGCAAGGACGACTTTTGTCAGCATAAAGGGTTGGGGCCTGCCAAATATGCCTTGCTTCAGGCAGTTTTGGCGATGAGCCACCGGCATTTTGAAGAAACATTGAAAAAAGAAGATGCTCTTACCAGCCCTGCACATACCCGCCGCTATCTTAGTCAAAAGTTACGAGATAGGCACCGCGAAGCGTTTTACGTATTGTTTTTGGATAACCAGCATCGGGTGCTGACTGGAGAGGTACTTTTTGAAGGAACAATTGACTCCGCAAGCGTTTATCCGCGAGAAGTTGTAAAAAGATCACTGGAACTTAATGCAGCCGCGCTCATTTTAGCGCATAATCACCCGTCAGGCGTAGCAGAGCCGAGTCAGGCAGATCGTCGAATTACACGAAGAATCAGCGATGCGCTGGCCTTGGTCGATATTCGCATCCTAGATCATTTTGTTGTAGGTGATGGAGAGATTGTTTCTTTCGCCGAGCGGAATTGGCTATAAAATAGCCAAAATTCGATCAAAAAGTTGAGAAAGGACTGCTCGGGACTTGAGCAACTGGTTTTGACTTAGTATAATGCGCGACCTTTGATAGCTGTGGTTATATGTAAAAAGTTTTTTTTGCATTGAATTAACCACGGTAGATATCGAGCTGAAACGATTTGGAGAAGACAGTAATGTCCCGAGTATGCCAAGTAACTGGTAAGCGTCCTGTAACGGGTAACAACCGTTCACACGCACGTAATGCCACCAAGCGTCGTTTTCTGCCGAACCTGCAAACTCATCGTTTCTGGGTAGAAAGCGAAAAACGCTTCGTTAAACTACGCCTTTCTGCGAAAGGTATGCGTATCATTGACAAGAAAGGTATCGATACCGTTCTTGCAGATATGCGTACTCGCGGCGAGAACGTTTAAGAGGATTTGAACAATGGCTAAAGGCATTCGTGAGAAGATCCGTCTAGTATCATCTGCTGGTACAGGCCACTTCTACACTACCGACAAAAACAAGCGTAACATGCCAGGTAAATTCGAGATCAAGAAATTTGATCCTGTAGTTCGCAAGCACGTTATGTACAAAGAAGCTAAAATCAAGTAATTGATTTTTTCTATTCTTTGATAAAAACCCGGCTTTATGCTGGGTTTTTTTATGTCTGCAGTTTGCTGCTGGCTGTGCTTCCTCTATATCATGCGAACGCTGCTTTGGTGTTATATTCATAGAGTAGTCAAACTGAGAAATAAAGGAATAACTATGGGGATCAAGCTGTCACGGCGGGGCTGGAACAATGTCATAATTATTGCTGTCGTGCTCTTTATTGCTGTTATTCAGTTTCCTGATTTAATCAGGGAGCGGTTTGCCACCGATGACATACATTCGTCTTCGAATGTACAATTTCTGTTGCCCGAGCAGGCCGTTGTATCGCGGCTGGTCCTGCCGCAGCATGTCTTTACTCCTCAAGACCTTCAAGGTGGCAGCTGGACCGCAGAGCCTCAGATTGAAGGAGCTCCCCAGACATTCGTTGAGCATTGGCAGTCTCTCGCTGGTACTATCGTCGATGACGGTATGATATCTCAGCTAAAGCCGCAGCTGAGCTCTCCAAGAACCGTCGAGGTATGGTTACAATCGGCTGATGAGCCTGTACGGGTAACTGTGTACCAATTACCGCAGTTTTGGCTGTTGAGAAGCTGGCAGGGCACTTGGTTGGCGATTTCGGTCGACGAGTCGTATCTATTTCCTAATTGATCTGATTGTGGAGCTGAACCATGCCTGAGCTACCTGAAGTCGAAGTCAGCAGAATGGGGATTTCTCCTCATGTCATTGGCCGTCGCGTGGCCGAAATCATCGTTCGCAATCCTAAGTTACGTTGGCCGGTGCCCGAGGAGATCCGTCAGATTGAAGGACAGGTGATCCGCAAGGTTAGCCGACGGGCAAAATACCTGTTACTTGAAACCGATATTGGTTATGCCATTGTCCATCTGGGGATGTCGGGCAGCCTGCGTGTGTTGCCAGCTTCGGTGCCGCCTGAAAAGCATGATCATGTTGATTTGGTCCTTTCGAGCGGTGAAATGCTGCGGTATAACGATCCGCGGCGGTTTGGAGCCTGGCTGTGGCAGCAGCCGCTGGATGAAGAGCATACGGTATTGAGCAAGCTCGGTCCCGAGCCTTTAAGTGATAGCTTTACAGCTGATTATCTGTTTGAAAAGGCTCAGGGAAAGCGAACTGCCATCAAGCAATTTATTATGGACAACCAGGTTGTTGTCGGTGTCGGAAATATTTATGCCAACGAGTCTTTGTTCAGTGCCGGAATTCATCCTAAACGAGCGGCTGGAGACGTCTCCCGTCACTGTATGACGGCATTGGTGGCCGAAGTGAAAGCCGTCCTGGCCTTCGCTATCGAGCAGGGCGGGACAACCCTGAAAGACTTCAAGAATGCAGACGGCAAGCCCGGCTATTTTGCTCAGGAGCTGCAGGTATACGGAAAGGGCGGTGAGCCTTGCCCGCGCTGTGACAAGACGCTGAGCGAGATGAAAATCGGACAGCGGGCAACGGTCTATTGTGGCGATTGCCAGAAATAACCCGACGTTGTTATCCCCCCATTTGCAGTACTCACACCGTTAGGCCATAGCGAAATAGAAAGTCTATGACTATGATTCTATGGTGATTGTATGAATTTGTGATATATCGCCTAGATAGATCAGTTGGGGAAAGGCTATTTATGAAATATCTTGTCACCGGAGCCGCCGGATTTATTGGTAGTGCGGTTTCAGAACGCCTGTGCGCACAGGGCCATGAGGTCATCGGTATTGATAATATCAATGACTATTACGATATTAACCTGAAGCTGGCGCGTCTGGATAGAATAAGCCATCCGGCATTTACCTTCATTAAAATGGATCTTGCCGACCGAGAAGGTATTGCTGACTTGTTTGCGGACCAGTGTTTTGAGCGTGTTATTCACTTGGCCGCACAGGCTGGTGTGCGCTATTCCATTGATAATCCGCTTGCGTATGCTGACAGCAACCTTGTCGGCCACCTGACGATACTGGAAGGCTGCCGGCAGCACCATGTTCAACATCTCGTGTATGCCTCCTCAAGCTCGGTATATGGCCTGAATCAAAAGATGCCGTTTGATACCGCGGATAGTGTCGATCACCCTATTTCCTTGTATGCGGCAACCAAGAAATCCAATGAGTTGATGGCCCACACCTATTCCCATCTGTACGGCCTTCCGACAACCGGTTTGCGCTTTTTTACGGTTTACGGTCCCTGGGGACGGCCAGATATGGCGCTGTTTAAGTTCACCAAAAAGATTGTTGGAGGTGAGCCAATTGATATCTACAACAATGGTGATATGCACCGTGACTTTACCTATATCGACGATATCGTCGAAGGGATTATCCGCATACAGGACGTGCTCCCAAGAACAAACCCTGAATGGACTGTTGAAGCCGGTACGCCGGCAACCAGCTCGGCACCCTACCGCGTTTATAATATTGGCCACGGTAGTCCGGTAAAGCTGATGGATTACATCAATGCGCTGGAAGAGGCGTTGGGTATCGAAGCGAAGAAAAACTTTATGCCAATGCAGCCAGGTGACGTATACGCGACTTACGCGGATACGGAAGACTTATTTGAAATGACAGGTTATAAGCCTGAAGTATCTGTCAGGCAGGGGGTTAAAGCCTTTGTTGACTGGTATCGAGAGTTTTATCAATGCTAGCCAAAGAAGTGTTCAGCTGGGTATAAAAAGGAGGCGTGGCCTCCTTTTTTATCTATATCATGATTGGCAATCTGTTATCCGTGCAGTTTTTTTAGCAAGGCGTCCGTGACATACGGGTCGACAAACTGGCTAACGTCTCCGTGGTGCAATGCGACTTCTTTTACAATCGTAGAAGAGATGAAAGAGTTCTCTTCTGCCGGGGTCAGAAATACTGTCTCGAGTTCAGGCATCAGGCGGCGGTTCATGTTGGCCAGTTGGAATTCGAATTCAAAGTCAGATACGGCTCGTAGTCCGCGGACCAAAATATTGGCCTGGTATTCTTTCGCAAAATCAACCAGCAGTCCGGAAAAGCCAACAATCTCGACATTGGTGAGGTGCTGGGTAATACGCTTGGCAAGTTGAACTCGCTCCTCGAGATCAAACAGGGGCTTTTTGCTAGGGCTGAAGGCAATACCGACCACAACGTGGTCAAACATCGCGGCTGCGCGTTCGATGAGATCAAGGTGCCCGTTGGTGATGGGATCAAAGGTGCCGGGATAGATGACACGGGTATTCTTATTGTGCTTCACAAGGAGATCCTCAATACAAAGATGACGTTATGCTATCAAAAAAGCAGCAAGCTTCTCCATCTTTCAGGTGAATTGCTATGGTTAATTTTTCCTTATCTTGTATTATCCGGACGGATTGGTTTTAGTTGGAACAAGGTGCTATGAAAAAAGTTCTCGTTGTGCGAAATGATAAAATTGGTGATTTTATGCTGGCATGGCCCAGCTTTGCGATGCTCAAGCAGTCACTGCCAGAGTGCCAGATCACTGCCCTTGTTCCTAATTATACCGCCTCGATTGCCCAGTTATGTCCATGGATTGATGATGTGATTATTGATCCGACCTCAAAAGCGGACAAAGCGCAGCAGGCCGGTTTAGTGTCGCAGATCAAGCAACGTGATTTTGATGCTGCTATCTGCCTGTTCTCGAACGGTTACAATGCCAAGCTGCTCTGGCGCGCAGGTATTCCATACCGTCTTGCCCCTGCTACCAAACTGGCTCAATTACTGTTTACCCGTAGACTCAAGCAGCGTCGTTCACGCTCGGAAAAGCCGGAATTTGAATACAACCTGGATTTGATCCGTTATTTTCTTGATGACAACCAGATTGCCTGCCAAGAGCCGCAGGGCCCCTATCTTGCGTTCGCTGAAGAGGTACTGGCGACGCAAAAAACGCAGCTGGTGGCTCAATTGGCTCTGGATGCCAGCAAACCGTGGTGTTTTATCCATGTCGGAAGTGGCGGTTCGGCCAATAATCTGTCGTTGGAGCAGTATGCGGCTCTGATAAAGGGCGTGGCAGCAAAACATAACTGTGAGTTCGTATTGACTGCCGGGCCGGGAGAAGAGGCCATGGCCGCATCGCTTCATTCGTTGATCAAGGCTGATGTTGCCGCCTATATTTATGACAAAAACGACGGCCTGCAAGATTTTACCCGCTCTTTGGCTTGTGCCGATCTGTTTATTGCCGGTTCGACAGGCCCGCTGCATATCGCCGCCGCACTTGATATTCCGACCATTGGTTTTTTCCCAAGCAAGCGTTCAGCGACGCCGTTACGCTGGAAGACGCTGAACACTGCTGGTCGTCATTTGGCATTTTGTCCGCCTGCTGGCAAAGGGCAGGATACGGACATGGGATTGATTGATATTGACGCCGTACTTGAAAAGGCTACGCCTTGGGCGGCTCAGTACTGCTCCTGATCCATAAGTCGGCATATTTCACGAAGGTGGAGTGTGCCGATAGAATTGACAGCAGAAACCCTTGCTTGCCATCAAGAAAGCCGGCTCTAAGGACATACATTTTCAAGAAACAGCCAATTGCATGAAGCAGTCCCTGGCCGATGCTGCTGCGTTTGCCGCGTTTTTCTCGCTGCTCAGCCCAGGCTTTTGCATATCCTGCCGATTTCACCAAATAATGGTGCAGATCGTTGTAGGTAAAGTGCAGCAGATCGCCTTCTAGAGGCAGTACCTTCATGTCCGGTGACAGCTCGACCTTCTCATGCACTAAGTCTTGGTTGTATTGTGTCAGCTTGGTTGGGTATAGGCGGTTGACCCTGTCCGGATACCAGCCGCAGTGGCGGATATAGCGGCCAAATACCCAGCTCAGGCGCGGAACACTGTATACCGTGTTGTCTTGCGGCGACGATAGCACCTGTAGGATGCTCTGCTTGAGCTCCGGGGTGACACGCTCATCGGCATCTAGCCATAGTATGTAATCCGATTCGACATGGCTCTGGGCCAGCCGGCGCTGGGGACCAAATCCTGGCCAGTCGGCATTGACGAAAAACTTATCGGTATACTGGCGTGCGATAGACTCCGTGTTGTCGGTACTTCCGGCATCGAGCACAACAATTTCATCTGCCCATCCTTTGACTGACTCCAGGCAGGCCTGCAAGTTATCGGCTTCATTTTTAACGATCAGCGCAACAGCAAGGGTCGGCTTAGTGGCACTCATTTTTTCTCCTTAAGGATATGAAAGTCAGAAAGGGCTTTGTCGAGCATGGCAATAACAGCGTCGGCGCGGATACGCTTCATCGCATCAGGATCTTTGACTCGACTACGCCAGGACTGCTGGTTCAGTGGTTTTCCTGTTTCAGCCTCAATGGCTTCCGGGTAGGCACTGACAACATAATCTTGATAACAGTAGGGGCCTGTCCGCTCCGGGTTGTGGTGGGCATAAAGGCCAATCACCGGGGTGTTGACCGCAACGGCCATGTGGGCCGGGCCAGTATCGGGTGCGGCGACCAGATCAGCCTGTGCCAATAAAGCGAGCATTTGCTTTAGAGAGCTTTTTCCGACCAGATCAGTCACTGGAACATTGCACAGTTTGCTGACGCGCTCGGCCAGTTCTATTTCGACCTTGGCAGGACTGCCGGCCAATATCACTTTCATCCCTTTTGATACCGCATGTTCGGCTACTCTGGCATAGCCGTCGGCTGTCCAGTTCTTGAATGCCTTGCTGGCTGCAGGGACGATAACAAGCAACGGAGCCGGATCTGAATGTTGCCGCCGGGCCCAGTCTTTGTCGGCCTGTGATAGCTCTAGCTCCCAATGTGGTGTGATATTTTCAATACCGAGCGCCTGGGAAAATGCCATGAAGCCATCAAGTACATGAGGGGAGGCTGGCGAAGGAACGGGGTAGTTAATGAACCAGTTCTGCAAGTCGCTACTGCGGACACGGTCAAAACCAAGCCGGTATTTCGCCCTGATCCCAAGACTGGCGATGCTGGCTCTCAGCGCGGTTTGCAAATGTAGCAGCGCATCGAATCTTTCGCCACGCAGTTGCCGCCACAGTTGGGTGTAGCCTTTAAACCCCAGTTTTTTATCAAAGGGAATGACACGTACGCCCGGTAAATCACCCAGTAGCTGTGCTTCTGCCTTGCCCATTACCCACGTTATTTTCGTCGTGGGCCATTGGCGCTGAATGGCCTGTACCATAGCACTGGCATTGCATGCGTCGCCGATGGCTGAAAGGCGGAGGATACATAATGAAGCCGGAGGAGACGAAAATAGGGCCATACTTAATTGCTCTAGAACTCATTAACCTGCATTATGCAGCTGGGATATAAAATTGTAAAACGACTCATTTTAACGCATATGCAAGTAATATCATCAAAAATAAGCCGGATCTGGTATGACGATTCGTTACTCGGCAAAGAGCCTGCAAGCTGGTTTGATCCGGCATACTGGCAGCAGCAAGAGGCCATTACAGGTCAGGCAAACGGTCGTGGTACAACGTATTTTATTTCCACCCCCAAGTTACCGATGGCCCTTCGTCATTATTGGCGTGGGGGATTACTGGGGCGGCTGATAAAAGATCAGTATGTGTTTACCGGTTGGGAAAAGACGCGTTGCGCTGAAGAGATCAAATTGTTGCAACTCTTGGCCGAAGGCGGTGTCAGAGTGCCAAGACCAGTGGCAGCCAGGGCGGTGCGATGCGGCCTGACATACCGTGCCGACATTCTTACCGAGCAGGTTGCCGATGCCAGCGATTTGGTTGCGGTGCTGCAACAGCGACGATTGTCTGAGGCGGAGTGGCGAGATATCGGGCAGTTAATTAAAAAAATGCATAATCTGCAGGTATGTCACACCGACTTGAACATCCATAACATACTATTAGACGATAAGGGGCAGTTCTGGCTTATCGACTTTGACAAGTGCTACCAGAGCAAAGGTGACAAGTGGAAGCAAAGTAACCTCGAGCGGCTGCAACGCTCCCTGAGGAAAGAGGTACAGCGATTTTCTATATTATGGAATGAAAACGAATGGAATTGGCTATATAGCGGCTATATTGGACGCTAAACATAATTGAATGATAAACATTTTTTGACGTGAATCGATGGTAGAAAGTAAGACTATGAACACAGTAATTATATTATGTAACCGGTTGAGTAAAGTTATTGGCAACATATGCAAGTTGCTCGCATACCCTTTTCATTTTATGTTTCCTAAAAAAAGGTTTGCTATACCCTCGTATTCAAAGGCCAAGATACAACCGAGTAGTGAGTCTGATATTCCTCGCGTTATCTGGCAAACAAACTACTCGAACAAGTCCACACTACCTGTCTATCTAAACTATTTGTTCAACCGTTTGCTGTCTCTTGATCATGATTATCGCTATGTGAGTACCGAAGAAAGACTGGAGTTCATTCGGGACAACACACCCGAAGAGGTATATGAGTGCTATAAGAGGATTAATGACGGTGCGGCGCAGGCAGATCTGTGGCGACTGATTGTCCTTAACCTGAAAGGCGGCGTATATCTTGATATTGATGCCAACTTAGTCTGGCCGTTATCAAGAATTACTCAGGGAAAACGCCATGTGTTTATTAAAAATAAGCAAGATACCCAAATAACCAATTTTTTCCTGGCAACGGCACCAGACAACCCTATCTATAAAAAGACGATCGATCTCATTATTAATAACATAAAAAACAGAGACGAGACCCAGGGTGTGTACTCAACAACCGGTCCGGAAGTGTTAAGCAATGCGTTACAAGGTGAAGATGTAGACTTTAGAAGCTATCGCTACACGTGTATTCAAGGCAGTTTTACCAATGAATACTTCCAATATCTCGACAAGCCAAGAGGAAAGTGGATTCATACCTCGGCTAAAGATCTGATCAAGGATGAGGATTCAGATTCAAAAGAATAACGACGGATTGAACGACCTGTGAATATTGTCAGGCATGTAGGCTCAGCCCTTAATAAAAGGCTGAGCCCAGTTTTATTACAGTATTAATACAGGGTTTAATTTGCTTATCGTTTTATTGATAGCACCCTGATTCAGTTTGACCACCTGCAGTGCCTGCTGGCCGGTTTTCTCTCGTGATGCCCTGTCTTTGAACCATGACGAGAGCTGCTCGGCAATTGCTACGCCGTCCTGACAGACAACGCAGCCATTGTGGTCAAGTAGCTGCTGGGTAATATCTGCAAAGTTAAAATAGCTGGGGCCGGTGATAATGGGCTTGGCCAGTGCCGCAGGTTCAAGCAGGTTATGCCCGCCAACCTTGTTCCCCAGTAAACTTCCGCCGATAAAGGCAATATCTGCGGCAGCTAGCATGACTAACATTTCCCCCATCGTGTCACCGAGATAGACATCACAGCTATCGGGTATAGGCTTGTTTGAAGCTTCGGTTCGGCGAATGACATTCAGCCCGGCTGAGCGGCACAGTTCAGCGACATCGGCGAAGCGCTCGGGGTGGCGGGGAACCAGGAGCAGCAATGAATCTGGAATGTCGGCTTTGATTCTGTTGAAAGCATCCAGGAGCTGTTCGTCTTCTCCCTGGTGGGTGCTGGCGGCAATCCAGACGGGACGCTGCTGTCCAAGCAGCAATCGGAGTTGCTTGCCTTTGTCCCTAATGTCCTGATGAATTGAAATATCAAACTTAATCGACCCGGTGACAGCGACCTGTTCCTCTCTTAACCCTAATTGTAAAAAGCGCTGCGCATCATCGTCGTGCTGGCAGAGAAGATGATCAATGTTGTCCTTGACGATGTTGAAGAGCGGCTGCACCTTCTTATATCGTCGGCAGGATCGCTCAGAGAGCCGGGCATTGAGCACATAGACGGGAAGTTTGGCTAACCGGGCTTGAGCAAGCGTATTCGGCCACAGTTCCGTTTCCATGATCAGCAGGGCTTTAGGTTGCGTGACACGTAAAAATCGACGAATTGCCCAGCTAAAATCAAGTGGCATGTA
>Ga0209272_10000597_pt1 | contig 28321 bp, 25 predicted proteins | sample tdDd002_FD_187125 | JGI IMG/M metagenome (GOLD analysis project Ga0209272, IMG submission 187125) | Marine sediment microbial communities from the Atlantic coast under amendment with organic carbon and nitrate - tdDd00.2 (SPAdes)... | ecosystem: Environmental > Aquatic > Marine > Coastal >... | reverse complement strand
ATAAATTTTGTCTTACAAATATCAAGAATTCTACCATCTATAATTACACTTGTATCAAGTACTTTGGGTTTTGCTCCAAACGGTTTATTTGCAGAGAATGATAGTTTGCTGATACTTTCCAAAAATCTAGATAAATCTAACTTTGAAGACAAAGCAACTCTTACCCCTAAATAACCTAAGAATAAATAAAGTACCACACCAATAGCATTGCTGATGATATCCAATTGTATTAAATTCTTAGTTAATCCACTGATAACAAAAGCCACTAAAAAACCTGAGATGAGACCTATAAAACCAACCAAGACCTGTTCAGCAGGTAGCTTAGTAATTTCCTTCTCAATATATTTGGCTAATCTCTCTCCTTGGCGAATTAAAAACGGTGATAATAAAAAAATAATAACACCTAGAATAAGTCCACATAACATAATAAAAATAAATTCCGTTAATGTTTCACCTAAAGAAATATCAAACCACTCTGTAACATTAAATCCAGTTGCGTTCGTCATATTATTTGCTAGTGCCGCTCCAGTAGAAACGCCAGCTAAAGTTAATAATATGCGAGTAAGTTTCTTTAACATTTGTTCACTCCTTTCATATATTGTGTTTATAGTAACATATATTTATTCCTGTTTTCCGCTTTTTATATTTATTTAATAAGGTTTTAAACTTCTTCGTTTTCACAAAAAGAAAAATCAAGATTACTCTTGATTTAAAAATACGTTTTAATTAAGTCCTCTACTTCACTTTTGCCTTTACCTGTTGAGAGTACAACTTCTGATACAAATAGATGTTTCGAGTCATTCAACATTTTTCTTTCTCCGGTAGAAAGGCCTTTTAATGAATCTCTTTGCATCAAATCATTTATAACATTGGCAAGTTCATAGATATCACCGCTTTTTACTTTTTCTAAGTTCTTCTTGTAGCGTTTGTTCCAATTAAGACCTTGATCAATATAATCTTTCGTAAATACATCAAAAACGTCCGCAACCGTTTTCGAATCAATAATCTCGCGTAGATGCAAGCTATCACTTCTGTTAACTGGAATCATTACTTTCATATTCTTTGTTGGTAAATCAACAACATAATATTTTTGTTTTTCCCCAAGGACACTTTTTTCTTCGATATCTTCTACGACACCTGCTCCATGCATTGGATACAAAATTTTATCGCCACATTTAAACATAATCCCTCCTATTTTCTCTCAAATGAGTAGAGCTCGCGTATCCGTCTGATACCTTCGGTCATATTCCGCGCTCTAACAGCCCCTACACCTTCCACCTCGTCTAACTGGTCCATATCTGCATGTAATATCGAATGAAAATCCTCGAAATGTTCAATCACATTGTCAATTACATAGTCAGGAATTCTTTTGATCTTAGATAGTAATCGATACCCTTTAGTAAATACTGGGGCATCCAATACATCCACTTCTGAATAATATCCTAAACGTTTTGAAATCTCTGTTAAATCATTAAAATAATTCTCATCAAAATCATTTACCGATGAAAAAGAATAATCTTTTACTATATTTTTTAGTTCTTCATCTAAATCACCTATCAATTGATCTAAATGAGAACTGATAATATTACCTTCATTACCGAGTTCAGTAATGTAACGGTTTACTTCTCTTCCCATTTTTACAAGCATTTCACCTTGTTGTATAGCAATGCAGACATCATTTAGAGAAACTAAATCCTCTAATTCCAATCCATTTAGCATCACGATACTCTCTTCAAATGCTATTCGATATTTTTCTATTGTTTGAATACCCTGATTTGCTTTACTAATCAACTGTTCTACATCAGGCAGGATATATTTCCCAGATTCCTTATAAAGAGTAATTAAATCTCTTCTTTGTGATATGGAGATTACCAAGAGTCCTGTTTGTTTAGCAACTCTTTCTGCTGTACGGTGTCTGATACCAGTCTCACTGGTTTCGATACTGGAATTTGGATTTAAATGGGTATTCGCATATAAAATACGCTTCCCATTTTCACTTAAAATAATGGCGCCATCCATTTTGGCTAATTCATATAGTTTGGCTGGTAAAAACTCTTCATTGATAAAGAATCCCCCATCTGACATTTGTTTTACATCCTCAGTATGACCAAATACAATTAATGCACCTGTTTTTGCAGCCAACACATTCTCAAGGCCTTCTCTTAGATCCGTGCCTGGTGATAACTGTCTTAAAACATCTTCAAATTTTTCGTATTCGCGATCTTGCATGTAAATCATCAGATACCTCACTAGAATATATACTGTAACATCTCTTCAACATTTTCTACTGCTATAATTTTAATACCAGATACCGTTTGTTCAATATTTCCTTTTGGAATAATACATTTTTTGAAGCCTAATTTAATCGCTTCATTAATACGCTGTTCCACATGAGACACAGCTCTTACTTCCCCTGTTAAACCGACTTCGCCAAAGATAACAACACCTTCTTCGAGGACTTTATCTCTAAAGCTTGATAAAACCGCTACAACAACGGCTAAATCTATTGCAGGTTCTGATAGCTGCATGCCTCCTACAACATTTAAATAGGCATCACAGCCTTGTATTTGAATACCTAATCGTTTTTCTAAAATAGCCATGATCATAACTACTTTATTATGGTCCACACCAACCGACATTCGCCTTGGTGTCCCAAAACCCGAATTGGATACTAGGGCTTGGATTTCAACCAGTACCGGCCTAGTCCCTTCCATACCGGCAACTACGACTGATCCTGGAGCTGATTCAGGTCTGTTGCTTAAAAAGATTTCGGAAGGATTCTTAACTTCCTTAAGACCTTTTAGACTCATCTCGAAAATACCAATTTCATTTGTCGAACCAAAACGGTTTTTAACACCTCTTAAAATTCTAAAAGTATGATTCTTGTCACCTTCAAAGTATAGTACTGTATCCACCATATGCTCAAGGACCTTCGGTCCTGCAATTGCTCCGCTTTTGGTAACGTGACCTACAATGAATGTTGCAACAGAATCAACCTTTGAGATTCTCATTAGGGTAGCAGTTGCTTCCCTTACTTGTGAAACGCTGCCTGGTGATGAAGAAACATTAGGATTATAAACCGTTTGAATGGAATCGACAATCAAAACATCAGGTTTATATTCTTCTACATATTTTACAATAAAGTCTAGATTGTTTTCAGATACCAAAAGAATCTTATCACTTTTAATATGTAATCGATCTGCCCTTAATTTCGTTTGTTTCAACGATTCTTCACCCGATACATAGAGTACCTTTAAATGACCTGTTGAAACTGCATCAGCAACTTGTAACAAAAGCGTTGATTTTCCTATACCAGGATCACCTCCAACTAAAACAAGTGATCCTTTAACAATACCACCACCAAGTACATTGTCAAATTCACGTATTTGAGTTTTGTACCTCTCCTCATCATCTATAACAACTTCAGAAAGTGGTACAGGTTTTTTATTAGTACTGATTCCAATACTCTTTGTTACAATCTCTTTTTCTATAAATTCTTCAACAAAAGTATTCCATTCGTTACAAGTTGGGCACTTCCCTAACCACTTATTCGAGTTGTAACCGCATTCTTGACAAACATACCTCGTTTTATTTTTACCCATTTTTAAACCTTTCTAACATGTTTACTGTATGTTTATTCCAGTTTCTGTATCAAAGCTAACTTTGATTTCAGAATGGACACCTGGATTATTCATTAATAAATACTCTGATAAAGGATTCTCTATCAACCTAGTTATACTTCTTTTGATACTTCTGACACCATATTCTTTAGAAAATCCGACTTCATAAATCCGATTTCTTACAGAATCATCAACCGATAAAACATAATTCAATTTTTCAACTCTAGAATTTAATTTACCTAACAAGCGATCAATAATTTCATAGACCGATTTTTCTGATAGCGATTGAAAAACAACAATTTCATCAATTCGATTCAAAAATTCTGAACGGAAGCTAGACTTTAATTCTTGTTTCAAAGCCTCTTCAAATTTCATGTAATCATCAGTATCTAAATCCCCAGTTTCAAATCCAATGGATTTTTTTAGTATTTTATCGACACCTATATTAGATGTAAAGATAATGATACTCTGTTTAAAACTTACCTGCCGACCTTTTGAGTCCGTTAGAGATCCTTCATCTAGTAACTGAAATAATAAATTCAACACATCGGGATGCGCCTTTTCAAGTTCATCAAATAAAATGACAGAAAATGGTTTTGTTCTTACCTTCTCCGTTAATTGACCTCCTTCTTCATAAGCGACATAACCTGGAGGTGAACCAATTAATTTAGAGACTGCATGTTTTTCCATATACTCCGACATGTCAAATCGTATCAAATCTCTTTCTTGTCCAAACAACTCAAAAGCAAGTGTTTTAGCAAGTTCTGTTTTTCCAACACCTGTTGTGCCTAAGAAGATAAATGATCCTAATGGTTTATCCGTATCATTCAAACCAACTCGTGCTCTCATAATCGTTTTACTAACCGTGCTCACAGCAAGAGGTTGACCAATAACACGCCTGCTGAGTTTATTTTGCAATTCTAGAAGTTGTTCCGTCGACTCAATACTGAGTTGTCCCATTGGTATTCCGGTCCACAATGCAACCAGTTCAAATATTTTTTCTGCTTTTAAAACATCATCTTTATTCAATCGACATCTAGAAGAAGCTTCATCTATTAAATCTATAGCTTTATCTGGTAAATAACGGTCATTGATATACTGCGACGACAGTGAAACGGCTGCTTCTATTGCTTCATCGTCTATGGTTATATTATGATAAATCTCATAACCAGCTTTAATGCCAAAGAGCATTTTAATACATTCCTCTTTGGTTGGTTCATCCACCATAACTGGTTGAAGTCTTCTTTCAAGAGCGGTATCTTTTTCAATATGTTTTCTATATTCATAAATTGTTGTTGCACCAATTAATTGAATATCATCTCTACTTAAAAACGGCTTTAAAATATTAGCCGCATCCATAGCGCCTTGTGTTGCCCCGGCACCTACTAAAGTATGTATCTCATCAATAAAAAGAATAATATTACTGTTGTCTTTTACTTCTTGGATCAACTGAGTTAAGCGGTCTTCAAACTCACCTCTAAATTTAGACCCAGCTAAAAGTGCTGCTAGGTTAATCGAAATCAACTTTTTGCCTAATAGATAATCTGGAACATGTGATGAACTCATCAATTGAGCAACACCTTCAACAATTGCAGTTTTCCCAACACCAGGTTCACCAATCAAACATGGGTTGTTCTTACTTCTTCTACCAAGAATCTGAATCACTCTTTCAACTTCAATCGTTCTACCGACTAGGGGATCAAACTTGTTGGTTACTGCTAACTGAGTCATATCCACACCAAACTTAACTAGAAGTGAAGTATCAATTTTTTCTTTTTTAGCTTTTTTTGCATTTTTCTGAAGTGTATCCAGCTCCCTTATGACATCTGTTTTTAAATCAAATGCACTAAAGCCAATTTTTTCAATCACTTTAACTGCAGTCGCATCAGACTGATCCAATAACGCTAACAATATATGTTCAGGCTCTACCTTCAATGATTTTAAACTATTGGATTCAAACGTTGCCAATTTAAGGATTTCTGTTGCTCTTCTGGAATAACCTTGAATTTCCCTCTGTACCAATCCTATCCCAACATACCTCAAACATTCTTTTTTAACATCCTTGTAAGTTAGCTGGTTGTATCGTTTGACTTGATCTATGATAATCGACTTTACTTTTAACAAACTGAGTAATAAATGTTCTGAACCCACATAATTCATATTCATTGATTTAACTTCAGTAAAAGCCTGTTCCAATATGAGTTTAGATTTATCCGAAAAATTATCATACAATTCCATAAAAAGTCCTTTCCTGTTTTTTCCTATCTTCATTATAACAAATCAAATCAGAAATGTCTCTACGAGTCGTTCTAATTCGTACCGCCTACAATGAAGTTAATTCAATACTCTCACAAATTGTTAAGATTATAAATTCACAGATAAAAATAAAAAGCCATGGCATCGCCATGGCTTTTGTTTATTCTTCTTCGTTCTTCTTTTCAATGATTTTATCAACTAAGTGTGAAGGCACCTCATCGTATCGATCAAACTCCATATCGAACCAACCTCTAGCATGAGTCATTGATTTCAATTCTGTTGCATACTTAAACATCTCAGATAATGGTGCTTCAGCCACTACCTTTTGGAATCCTTTAACAACAGCCTGTTCCATACCTAGCACTCTACCTCTTCTTCTGTTCATATCTCCCATAATATCTCCCATGTAACTTTCAGGAATGAAGATATTAACCGAATAAATAGGTTCTAACAATACTGGTTTAGCTTCTTTTAAACCCTTTTTATAAGCAAGACTTGCTGCCATCTTAAATGCCATCTCAGAAGAGTCAACTGCATGGTATGAACCATCTAAAAGTGTCGCTTTCAGATTAACTACTGGGAATCCTGCTAGAACACCTTTGTCTATACAATCATTCAATCCTTTTTCAACAGCAGGAATATAGTTTCTAGGTACTGAACCACCAAATATTTTTTCCTCAAATACAAAGTCTTCTTCACAAGGTTCAAATGAAATATGAACATCACCATATTGTCCAGATCCACCTGATTGTTTTTTATATTTACCTTGAACTGTTGCTTTACCTTTAATGGTTTCTCTATAAGCAATCTTTTGATCCACAAGATCTACATCAACACCAAATATATTCTTAAGCTTATTGGTAACAACACCTAATTGCATTGAACCTTGGCCACCTATTAGAAGTTGTTTGGTCTCTTTATTTCTTTCAACTACGAAAGTTGGATCTTCTTCAGTCAACTTATGAAGCGCTTGTCCAATTTTTTCCTCATCACCTTTAGACTTTGGCTCTACCGCCATGAAAATACATGGTTTTGGCAAATTAATACCTTTGTATTTAATTGATTTATCTTTATCACATAAAGTATCACCAGTTTCAGTATATTGAAGTTTAGAAGTAGCACCGATGTCACCCGCTAAAACAGTATCAACTTCTAATTGTTCTTTTCCTCTTAATAAGAAAACTTGTCCTATTTTTTCAACTTCATCTCTAGTTGAGTTTAAAACTTCCATATCTTTTTTAATCTGACCAGAATAAACTTTAAACATTGAAATCTTTCCAACGAATGGATCAACTACAGTTTTGAAAACAAGTGCAGAAAACGGTCCGTCTTCATTTACTTCTCTTGAGATTGCTTCCTCTGTATCTGGCTCAACACCTACATAAACGCCATCTTGCATATCGTGTGGTGTAGGCATATAATCAAATACCATATCAAGCAGGGTATGTAATCCAACGCCTTCAGTAGCAGAACCAACAATTACAGGAACTATCTCATTAGAAATTACACCTTTCCTTAATCCTTCATGGATTTCTTCTGTTGTAAATTCTTCTCCTTCAAAGTACTTTTCCATTAATTCTTCATCTGATTCAGCAACCGCTTCAATTAACATATCTCTAATTGGGTTAACTCTTGCCATTAATTCCTCAGGCACATCAGTAACAACACATTCATCACCCTTAAATTCTTTAGCAACTAAATCTACTACATTTACAAATCCTTTGAAATCCGGTCCAATTCCCCAAGGTACAGCAAACGGTGCCACTTTCTTTCCAAATGTATCTTTTAATTCTCTAATCACTTTTACGTAATCTATATTTTCCTTATCCATTTTATTAATAAAAATCAAACGAGGCATTTTTCGATCTTCACAGTATCTCCAAGCTTTTTCTGTTCCGACTTCAATACCAGAAGAGGCATCAACAACGACAACAGCGCTACCTGCAACTCTTAGTGAAGAAAACGTTTCGCCGACAAAGTCAAAATAACCCGGTGTGTCAATAATATTGTATTTTGAATTGTTCCACTCTACTGGAATAACTGATGTACCAATACTAAATCCTCTACCAATTTCAGCTTTATTATAATCAGAAACAGTTGTTCCTTCTTCAACTCTACCCAAACGTTTTGTTAGTTTTAGTTGATATAAAATTGCCTCCGTTAGTGTAGTCTTTCCTGAATTACCATGTCCTAATAATGCTATGTTTCTTACGTTGTCATATTTATAACTCTTCATGCTTCTCCTCCTTGTGATTTTATTTTATCGCACTTAAACTAAATTCTTCATTCCTTAAGGAAATCCCTTTTATTTTTGCGATATTTTTTAAATATTCTAAGTTTTTTTAAAATTCTGTCAAATGTAAAGTGATAGGTAACAAAAAATCTCGGCAAAAAGCCGAGATTGATTATAATATACCAGACATTTTAGTTACTTCTAGTCCTTCTTTTTCCCATGCATCAATAATAACGTTCAAGCCAATAGAATCGCTAGCCATATGGCCAGCAACGATGACATTGCCAATATTTTGCTCCATAACTGCTTTTTTTACATCTTCAGGAACATGCATACAAATAATTGTACCAACGCCTGCTTCAAAATAAGATTTGATAACATCCGTACCACCATTTGTACCACCTGCCATTAAGACAGCAATTTTCCCTGCATAATCCGTTTTTGAACCCACACGAATAACAGGTCCTGCTAAAGCATCTTTATAAGCATCCATATTGTTTAGTACATCAAGTACATCACCTAGAGTCTTATTATTATTATTTTCAAATGCAGTATCTAGATGTTTTTGAACAATTGCCTCTGTGATAATATCTGCTGGCAGATGAATATTCATATAAGGCATATTAAGTAGTCGCGCTGCAGAAGCATGTCTATCATAATTCCCAACATGTCCACTGAGCTCAACACTCGCTTGTTTCTTTCTTAGCATTTTCTGTGCTTTGTTGATTGGCACACCAAAAGAAACCATTTTATCAATTTGTACATCCATAACTTTAGAGAAGTTTACAGTTGAACTTTCTGCTTTTGGATGATGACTAATCACACAGTCATAGCCTAATTCTTTTGCAAGTAATAACTCTGGCGTCTCCATATCAATACCTATTAGGATTTTCTTTAAGTTGTCACCTTCTACTTGCACACCAGAATCATAAGGTACTTTTTCTAAGCCTGATAATTCAAGTGCAATGTCCATTAATTTTTTTGTATCCATAAATTCCTCCATTACATCTAAGTCTATTTTAACATAAAATGAGCTACAACAGATACAAAAATAGATTTTTAATAAAAAAACTGATTCCATCTGGAATCAGTTTATCTTTTATGGCATTGTAATATATATTGCGTTACCTGGTATTTTTTCATCTGAGTATACAGCTGTCACAGATACATAATATTTCTCACCCGATTTATAACTGCCTTCTAAATCCCCACCATTATACGATGTGTTAGGATAAATTTCTTTTCTATGAACAGAAAGATCTGTTATCCAAAAAGCATAACCATCTTGTGAATACACAGGATTTGGATTACTTTTAGAAGCTACTATCTTATAACCTTGTAATCCAGCTGTAGAAATTTCTCCCCACTCGATTACAAGTCTACCCTCATTTACTACAGCTTCAACAACAGGCGTTCTTTCCCCCGTCGTTACCTCTGGTACTGGCTCTCCTGGCATAATATAAGTTACAGTGTTTCCAGCGATTTTACCTGAATTGTAAACAGCCGTTACACTGATATGATATGTTTCACCAGCTTTAAACTTGCCGTCTAAGTCGCCACCTTTATAGATTGTACCCGGTTCAATATTATATTTACGTGTTTCTAAATTGGTAATCCACGTTGCATAACCATTTTCAGGATATACTGGCGTTGCATCAGACTTTGAAGCAACTACTTTATAACCTTGTAAACCGGTTGTATTGATTGGATCCCACTCTACATAAATTTCCTCTCCAACTTGAGATACTTTAACCACGGGTACTTTACCTTCAATACTGATAGCTGCTGGCATAGTTGCCTTTACAACATTACTGGTTACATATTCTTCACCCACTAAAGCAGTGATTGAGAAGTAATAAGATTCACCAGCTGTAAATGCACTTAAGTCCCCATTATTATATGAATCATTGTTATATACAATTGTCGAAACTCCTTGAACGTATTTCGCATTGCCATTATCAGGATAAGCAGGTGTCGAATCCAATTTAGAAGCCACTACTTTAAATCCTGATGCCTCATCAGATGATTGATAATCCCAAGATAATTTCAATCCACCTTCAACTTCGGTCACGTCCAACTGTAAATCCGAATCATTTAAAACAACTTTTGTTTCGTCATCAAATACAATTTTTTCTTCTTTAACTACAGATAATAAAAGCGCTGCCGCTTCTGCTCTTGTTAAAGTATCTACAGGATTAATGTATTTTTTTCCCTCAACCTCTGAACCACTCATCAAATTATTTGCAATCGCACTTGCCATATAATTTCTTAGATTGTCAGATATTTCGTCAGCATCTTCATAATCGTCTAATACTGCTAAATCAGCTTCAGAAATAGGCTTATCTAAAGCTCTTACAAGAGCAACAGCCATATCTTCTCTTACTGCAACCGCTTTTGGTTTAAATGTATACTCACCATTTTTCACAAATCCTGTTAAATATGATTTTGCAGTTTCAATATATTCAGATGCCCAATACCCATCCGCAATATCAGTAAACGATGATTTAGTAGCAATTGTTTCTAACTGTAATGCTTTTACCATCATTGTTGCAAATTCTTCACGTGATACAGAATTATCTGGTTTAAAGGTATTATCTTCAGGATAACCTGAAATAATACCATATTTATGCATTGTCATTACTGCTTCGTAATACCATTCATCTTCAGGTACATCTGAAAAAATCACTTCTGGCTCATCATTTTCTATCGCCGACTCATCTTCTGCAAATACAATCATGCTTGATAAAAGCAAAGCAATGATCAGTATTGATACAATCCCTTTCTTAAACATGTTTCCTCCTCTTTTATAGTTAGTGTCCTTATGTAAGATTTAATTATTACCATTATAGCAATCTTTGATAACATAGATACCAATTACATTTCTTTTTAATCTCTCCTTAAAAAAATGTCATATGGTTGTAATCTAGTACATACTCATATTATAATTGATATCATTAGGAGGTATGCAAATGAATATCGTTATACTAGAACCACTTGGCATTACAGATGATGCCCTAAATATACTTTTAGATCCGTTAACACATCATACCATTACAGTGTATGATCAGAAATCAACAGAATCAAATGAATTAATCGAAAGAAGTAAAGATGCTGATGTCTTAGTCATTGCCAATAATCCACTTCCTGGTGAAGTGATTAAAGCATGTCCTAATTTGAAAATGATTTCTGTTGCTTTTGTAGGCGTTGATCATATCGATTTGAACGCGTGCGAAGAAAGAGGTATTACCATCTCAAATGCGGCAGGTTATTGTAATCACGCAGTAGCTGAGTTAGCAATAGGCTTAACATTATCAGTACTTAGAAATATACCGCGTTGTGATTTAGCTACGAGAGGTCTTAAAACGAAAGATGGTTTAGTTGGAAACGAACTTTACAAGAAAACCTTTGGTATTATAGGAACAGGTGCTATCGGCATTCAAACCGCATTAATAGCAAAAGCATTCGGGTGTAAAGTTGTGGCTTATAGTCGTACAATTAGACAGGAGGTATTAGATCTAGGCATAGAATACCTAGAATTTGATGATCTTTTATCTCAGTCTGATATTGTATCGCTTCACACACCACTGACAAACAATACTAGAAACTTGATAGATCAAAGAGCTCTTAATTTAATGAAGTCTTCAGCTATACTAATCAATACAGCTAGAGGACCTATTGTTGATAATGCATACTTATCAAAATGTCTCACAGAAGGACGGCTTGCAGGTGCAGGAATTGATGTGTTTGATATAGAACCACCTCTCAATATGAAGCAGCAATTGATACAAAATAACACAGCTGTTCTTACACCCCATGTTGCTTATGCAACACATGAATCTATCCTAAGACGCGCTTCTATTGTCATTGACAATATCGCGAAATGGATGGACAACAAACCTCAAAATGTGATGTTATAGAGCCTTAGGGCTCTTTTCTTATATAAGAAAGGACACAAGTGTCCCAACTACCAAATATGGACCAAAGGCAATAAAATCTTTTAGCGTCACTTTTTTTAGTAAAAGTAAAATCAAACTAACAACGCCACCTAATAAAAATCCTATAACCAATGCTGTTAAACCTTGTTTTAAGCCTAAAATCAGACCTACTGTAAATAGATATTTCACATCACCCAAACCAAATCCTTTGGTGATTACCGCTAAAAGATACATTAATATCCCCAAGACTAGAAATCCTGCAATATGAGAAACAATCATTTTATAGTCAATGGCAGTAATGATAATACCACCGATAAGTAAAACTAAATTGACCTTATTAGGGATAATTCGTTCTTTAAAATCAATATATATAATATAAATGCCTGTTATCAATAACAATAGAAATTGTATAATTACCATAGATCCACCTTCCATATTTTTCTATATCTTAACATATAGTCAGATGATCACCAACATCTACTGCTTCAAACTTGCCAACTGATGATTCAACAGTATATACTGCTGACTTAATAGGTGGTATCAATTGACGTCTTTTCAACCCTTCAATCTTTTTAACCACTACCATATTGTCATCTAAAAACAATACATCTATATCAAATCTCATAAAATAAGTATGGATACTACTACATGGTTTAATAACAAGACCTTCAACAGGTGGTGTTTTATAAAACATAAAACCACGTAACCTTTCTAGAAATGTTGTTGCCATCACCACTTCAGAAAGTATAATTTTTTCATTTCTTAGTAATTTCATGATAACCTCTAAAATAATTCAATCATACTAATAACCGCTGGACCTAAGACAATCATAAATATCGTTGGGAATATAAAAAATATTAGCGGAAATAGAATCTTAATCGGTGCTTTCATCGCTTTTTCACGAGCAATCTGCTTTCTTTTTTCACGAAGCTGATCCCCTTCAATTCTCAAAATCTTACCCAAACTAACACCAAGTTCATCAGCTTGTATGATACTGGATAATATCATGGATAAATCTTTATTCCCAATACGTCTAGACATATTGTTAAGCGCTTCCTTTTTTTCAATACCCATTCTAATTTCTTTTAGAGTTTGTCCAAATTCCTCTGAAAGCGGTCCGGCAATAACACCTACAATTCTACCGATGGCACCATCAAGTGATAACCCAGCTTCAACGGAAACAGTAATCAAGTCGAGTGTATAAGGTAATGCTTTAACAATCTCAATCACGCGTTTTGATATTTTCCTTGAAATATAAAACTTGTACGAAGCATTCACAATAAGCGCTGCCAATACGGCAAGTACAAATGCAATACCAACATTATTACTAAGTACCAATGACAATAATGTCATTAAAGCAAATACAACAAAAGTAACTACAGCTTTTCTTGCCACCCACTTTTCAGCTGAGCTCTCTTTTAAGACACCAGCTTTTTCAAGTAATTGTTTGTTTCGTTTTGATTTATAATTTGGAGACAATTTGATTAAAAAACTTCCTAAGCTTTTAAAAATCAAACCACTAACAGACTCTCCGTAGTCGTCTTCTTGGTTCGCCCATGACTTGTCTAGATTTTCAATTGCAGCAACACGTTCAACCATTTCAATTTTATTCTTATTAATAGATATTAAAATGAAGTAGGTTAAAAGCATCACTGTAACAAAAACAAATGTAATTGTTATATATAACATTTTATCACTCCCTATATTTCAATCTTAATAATCTTCCTAATAAACATAACACCGACAAATTCACTAACAAACGATATCGCAAGAATCATATAACCTAGTTTTGTTGTAAATAATAACATAATATATTCTTTATTGAAGAAATAGATAACTGCAGCCAAGAAGAACGGTATCATCATAACAATGAATCCTGACATTTTTCCTTGAGCCGTCAATGTTTTCATTTCATTTTTAATCTTCTGTCTTTCACGAATGGTTGATGATATATTTTCTAAGATCTCAGATAAATTACCACCAATGTCCTTCTGAATCATAATCGCATTAACCACAAGCTTCATATCGCCTGAGTTCACTCTTACCAACATATTATCAAAAGCGACATCCATAGGAATACCAAAGTTCAATTCCTTTAAAAGAATTTTAAATTCCTCGGAAAAGGTCCCCTGCGTTTCCCTAGCAGCAATACCAACGGCTTGCATAAAGGAATGACCTGCTTTCAGAGCATTTGAAATCAAGATCAAACCACCATTTAGTTGCTCATTAAAATCATCTAATCTGGTTTTGATTCTTTTATTAATAAATATTTTAGGACTGTTCCAAACCGCTAATGAAACAACAGCTGTTATAAGAATATCCTGACGTAATACATATACCAAAAATCCAAGTGCTATGGAAAATAACAGTCTATAAATAAACAGTTCTTCTGCTGTTATCAATAAATTTGCACTGACCAGTTTCTCATCCATTTTATTGTTTTTACGTTTTGGAATCAGTTTAGAAATACCATAAAATACTGTCTTCCGTTTCTTAACAGTCATTTTTTTCTCTTCTACTATTTGTGCTACAGGATCCAAATCCTCCAGCCTATCTATAAATCTTTCCTTAACAAATAGAACTTCAAAAATCCAGAAGAAGACAACTAATATGGTAAAAAATATGAGTGTTGTTGCAATAAATAACATATCCTCACCCCTTATTGGAAGATACTTTGTGGTAACTCTATACCATGATTTCTCAGTTGTTTTAAGAATCTTGGTATAATACCTGTGAATTCAAACTCTCCTATAACTTTACCTTTGCTATCAATTCCTCTTTGATTAAACTTAAATATATCTTGCAAGATAATGACATCACCTTCCATCCCAAGGACTTCAGTAACATAGGTGATTTTCCTAGAACCATCTTGCAATCTTGATTGTTGAACAATCAAATCTACTGCAGAAGACACCTGGTCTCTTACAGCTTTAATTGGTAAGTTCATCCCAGACATCAATACCATCGTTTCAAGTCTAGACAACATATCTCTAGGTGAATTGGCATGAGCTGTTGTTAATGAGCCATCATGACCTGTATTCATCGCCTGGAGCATATCAAGTGCCTCACCAGATCTAACCTCACCAACAACAATTCTGTCGGGTCTCATTCTTAAACTGTTTTTAACTAGATCACGTATGGCAATTTCACCTTTCCCCTCAATATTAGGAGGTCTAGTTTCCAGTCTTACAACATGTGTTTGTATCATCTGAAGCTCTGCAGCATCCTCTATGGTTACAATTCTTTCATCTTCTGGTATAAAAGAAGACAAAACATTTAAAGTTGTCGTTTTACCTGAACCAGTACCACCAGAAACTATAATGTTTAATCGACCTTCTACACATGCTCTTAGAAGTTCTGCCATCTTAGAATTTAGTGTTCCAAATCCAACTAAGTCGTCAACCAGAAAAGGATCTTCTGCAAACTTTCTAATAGTAAGTGACGGACCATCAATAGCGAGTGGTGGAATAATAGCATTTACACGAGATCCATTTTTTAATCTCGCATCAACCATAGGCGAACTCTCATCAATACGTCTACCAATAGCACCAACAATCTTCTTAATAACATGAAGCACATGGTTATTGTCTTTAAACACAGCATTCGCTAAAGTCAATTTACCATTTTTCTCTACAAATATTTGTTTGGGTCCATTAACCATAATCTCAGTTACATCAGGATCATTTAGAAAAGAAGTGATTGGACCAAATCCAATAATCTCGTTTAAGAGTTCTTCTTGAACTTTCTTTTTCTGCGCACTGGTTAGGTTAAGAGATTCCTTCTCAATATTCTTGGAGATTATCATCTGAATTTCAGCTTTTAACTCTTCATTGTCCTCAGAGATTTCTGTAAAATCTATATCCAGATCGCCAATAACTTTGTTCTGTATTTTAGTCTTTAATTCAGAAAATGGATCTTTTGCTGTCACAGAAAACTTGCCAGTTTTTGGTGTTGTACTTGCTTGCTCTAATCGTTGTTTTAAAGACATAATCCACCTCTATAATTCTTTACATAGTTTGACCAATGATTTATAAAACTTAGACATTTTTCCTTTGGAATCTAAAGCCATTGCCTGACCTCTATTGACTGAAAATCTAATCGGCTTCAATTCTTCTTGTATATAATAACTCACTTTTCTATCAAATACTTTTTCGATGTCTTTTTTAGAAATACCAAATTTTTCACTTGTTTGATTGATAATTATCTCTACTTTGTCATCCTCATAGTTCAACGACTTCATTACACCTAAACCTAGTTTTGAATTCTTAATAGATGTCATCTCCATTGAAGAGATAAAAAATATCTTGTCTGAGGAATCCAGTGCAAACAACGTATGTTCATAGAAGTTTACACCTGTATCAATTACTATATAATCATAGTGTTCTCTTGCTGTTGAAATGATTCTATTGACTATATCCTTTGAAACATAGTCCGCTCCTTCAGGACTAAGTGGCGCATACAGGATATCTAAGTTTTTACAATAGTTATAAAAATAACCTGACATGGCTTCAAAAGAATCTGTCATATCATCATCTACCAAATCCAAAACATTTTTTTCAGTATGTTTGTTGGTTAATAATGAAATATCGCCAAAGTGTAAATCCAAATCTATTAATAACACTTTATGGTTTAGTTTTTCACCCATGATCACACTGGTGTTTAACGCAATGACCGATTTACCCACACCGCCTTTAAAACTGTAAAAGCTTACAATCTTTGCATCTTTCAAATCCTCTTTAGGTTGACTCTTTTTCCTACTCAAACCTTTAGAGTGTGTTTTTTTTATGAGTTCTGAAACTTCCTCGTGATTAATCGGTTTTAAAATATACCCTTTAGCTCCAGCTTCCATTGCTGTTCTTAAATACTCTGTATCATTTTGAACAGACATGATAATAACATTCGCATGTGGATTTGTCCTCATGATTTCTTCAGTTGCTTCTAAACCATTCATTTTGGGCATATTGATATCCATCAAAATCACGTCTGGATTTAACTTCTTACATAACTTCAAAACCTCTTCACCATCACCAGCTTCGCCAACAACTTCGAATTCATCATCTTCAAGTGTTAATACTTGTTTTAAAAGGCTTCTTGTTTCTTCAATATCATCTGCAATTAAAATTCTAATACTCATTTATCTCACCTCAATTATCAAGAACCGGTACTTTCAACCCCATACCAGCAGAAATAACATTCTCATCCGAAATATTATTAACCTGTTGTAGTAACAAATAATTTTCTTCTGTACCATAGAATAACAAACTAATCTCTCTTAGAGTGTCACCAAATTCTACTGTGTAGTAAACATACTTATCATAGGATACTTCATTTGGATCTATAATTACTTCACCTACTGAATCTACTTCGTAGTTAGGGAACATATCTTTTAGTCTATCAAAATCATCTAACAATAACTCTTGCCAAATCACACCATTACTCGCATAAGCATAATCGCCTTCAATCGGTCTTAAAACTAAATCTATCATGCCAATATCTTTTGCAAGTATTAATCGCTCTACCTCAAATACCGGTACAGCTAAAGTGGCTATATAAAATTTTTGACTAAGATCATCTGAAGAGGTTTCAACATCTTCCAAAGTGGTTTCAACTTCAGCAGTAAGGTCTTGGTCGACTGCCAATACTTCAACATTTTGTAGCATAATTTTTACAATATCAGGTCTAAGAACCACTGAATTCTCAGTAAGTTGTGGTAAGTAGACAACTATATCCACAAAATCTCCTGGTTTTACTAAATTAGCGACACCAGAATTACCACTGATTCCAACCGAAACAGCTCTCATGTTACCACTTATTTTCAAGCTGAGTTCTTCTTCTAATGAAATATCTAAATTATCTTTATGAAACTGTGAATCTTCATATATCTTTGTTTTAACATACTTGCCAAGTAAATCCGTGTAATCATTATAGAATTTCTCGGATGTCGGCTCAAATGTTACTTCAACTTCTTTAATCATATCTTCTTCAATTTTTACTCTCGCTGGTATGTCTTGTGCAGCAACCAATATTATGTATGTCTTTGACTCTTCTACTTCTGGTGTATCGTCAAGACTTTGTAGATACACATAGACACCTGCTGAAGAAATCAGAGCAAAAATGATTGCTAGTATAAATAATCTTCTTCTTAATTTTTTCATCTCACACCTCTAATCAACCAATTTCATGCCGTATACACCTGTACTCTCAAGTGTAGGATCAATATCACCATTTGTTACATATTCTATAAATCTACCATGTATCTCAGCTTTACCTTTATTCTTATAAGCACTTTCCACAAAGAACTGTGCAAAGCCAACTATTTCGATTGACGTTCTACCGTTGACTTCCATTGATTCAAATATCGGAATTGTCCATACTCTATCTGAATCTCTTGAATAATTGTCAAAGGTTTCATCTATATTGTTAATATAATAAGATAATGAGTTGACCATACCTGCCATGTTTCCAGGCTCAGTCAATACAGAATCACCAACATTCAATTCACCATCGTATCCATATAATGCATTATCAAGTAATACACAAGCACCACTGCCACCAAGCGCTAGTGCACCATAGTTACCATGGTAACCATCACCACCGCCAACTTTTAATGCAACTGCATCTCCATACTCAAAATTGTACTTTTCTACACCGAAAGGTCTGATTCCGCCTTTTGCCGAACTTGCAGGTCCTAAGACTACTTTTCCATTTCCTGTTACTTCAGAAGTCTCAATCCCAATCATCTGTGCAAAGTAATGCGGAACCATTACCGTACTATCTATTTCTGCACTCAAACCATCGGATGCAATCGTGATTTGAACATTTTCTAATGCAACTCCATTTTCAACCAGATAGGTCTCCATAACAACTCTCGCTTTGGTTTGATCGCTAGGTAATTCTTGAGCACCAGCCAATAATGCAGCATCAATGGCGTTTGTTAACTCTACCTTTTCAGCAAAAACAACTCCCATATCGACAACCATAGCCATCATACCCATTAAAGCTAAAAATACTACCGTTACTAGAATGGTCACATTACCTTTTTCATCTTTAATAAACTTCACGCAACACCTCTAATCTACTAGTTTCATTGCATATACCCCGGTATCTTCTATATTTTCACCAATATCTCCATTTGTCACAAACTGTACAAATCTTGCAACGATAATCGCTTCACCGCTAATCTTTTCTACTCGTTCAATATAAACCTGTGCAAATCCAACCACTTCTACTGCATCTCTACCATCAACTAATAATGTATCAACTAATGGTATTGTCCATAATTTACCGGAACTGTGTTCATAGGTATCAAAAGAATCGCCAACAGCGTCTAATTGATCATGTATCGGCTTAATCATACCAGCCATATTACCTGGTTCTGTATCAATGAAATCACCGATTGAAATGGTCCCATCATAACCAAACATTGCATTTTCTAATAATGTAGCGGTTCCAGGAAATCCAAGTGCAACAGCGCCGTAATTACCATGGTAACCATCTCCAGCGCCTTCTTTTAAGATGATTTCAGTACCATAAGTATAAGGAAATTTTTCTACTGCAAAAGGTCTTAATCCGCCAGTTACAGAACTGGCACTCCCTAGAATAACTTTTGTGTTTTCAGTGATATCTGATGAATCAAAACCAATTAGTTTTGCAAAGTAATGCTCAACATTTTTTATCCCAATAATTTCAGCACTCATGCCATCATTAGCAATCGATATTTCTACATCTTCTAAAGAAACATCATTTATTATCAAATACTCTTCCATAACCAGTCTTGCTTTAGTTATATCATTAGGCAATTCCTGCCCACCTGCTAATATTGCAGCGTCAATGGCATTGACGAGCTTTACTTTCTCACCATAGACGACTCCCATATCTATAACCAAAGCCATGACCCCCATTAAAGCCAATAATACAACGGTTATCAGAATCGTTACATTACCTTTCTCTTCTTTAAAAAACCTCATTTCACACCTCTATTCCACTCTCATAACGGTCTCAGCTTCTAAGTCAATAAAAGGACTTAAAATAGAAGATATAATTGGGGTTATCAGTACATAATCATAATTGACTTGTACCCGTATCATATCACCTCTACTTCTGTTAGCGGGTGTTATTGTCACACTAATTTTTGTCGGATCAAGAGCTACAGTGGTATCAACAACTCGAGTTACAACCGATGTATCGCTACTACCTAAAGCACCTAACCTAGCACCCTCTCGTGATGCATTTGTAATGGTAATATAAGCATTAAACATAAATCCAAACTCAATTATTGCCATTAATATTAAAATAACTAAAGGGACAACCAGTGCAAATTCAACCAGCGATTGTCCTTTTTCATTTCTTCTTTTCATTACATCACAACCTTTAAAGTAAAAAATGCTCCAACCATCCTAAAATGATTAGAGCATTTAGCATGTATACTATAATGCGTCAACGATTTGTTGGAACTGATTAGCAATTGCTGGTCCTAATAGAGCCAATACCGCAATTACAATGATTACTACCAAACCAATGATTAAAGCATATTCTACCATACCTTGACCTTCTTCTTCTTTAACTAAACCTAATAAATAACTGTACATCATCATCAACATAACAAATCCTCCTTATATAAAACCATCCATCACATGTTGTTGTTTCTGTTTATAGTGTAATAATAGCCTATTTAGGGACCCTTAAACAGATTCGCGGGTCCTTTAATCTAAGTCTTTAGTCCATAAAAAAAGGGACCTTAGTCCCTATTGTAATATGCTTCGATATTATTAGTCACAGCAAGTACTGCTGCATGTACACGATCTTTAACCTCTAATTTTTTAAATATCTTAGTCAGATTGTTCTTAATCGTCTTTTCAGACAGATACAGTTCTCCAGCAATTTCTTTATTAGAGTAACCTTTTGATATCCAATAAGTAATCTCCAATTCCCGTTCTGACAACTCATCAAAAATAGATTCTTTATTCTGATGATTGTATTTATTAAACATCAGTCCCATCAAAGATTTATCAAGATACTTCTTACCAGCATGTACTGTATTAATCGCTTCAACAATCTCTGCGGTTGTTGATTCTTTGACAACATAACCATCTGCACCTGCCGCAATAGCAGCATTTATTATATCCGCGCCTCTTTCAATAGTTAAGATAATAACCTTAATATCTATATTGTCGCCTCTTAAAAGTTTCAATATCTCCAGACCACTATGTCCAGGCATGCTCATATCTAATAATAGTACATCTGGTTTTAAAATCTTCACTTGATTGATCACATCATTACCATCAACGGATTCTGCAACCACTTTGATATTATCTTCGAATTCCAATACACGTTTAATACCTTCTCTGATGATCTCATAGTCATCTGCAATCATAATTCGTATGAAATTAGTCATCTAAGATCACCTCTCTATTTACTGGTAATTTAATATTGAAGATCGTCCCCAATTCTGACGATTCTACATTAAATTCACCCTGCAATTGTTCCACTCTTTCCATGATACCTATTAAACCATAAGATTTCTTTTGTAACTGTACTCGTTTAATGGTTTCTTCTACATCAAAACCCACACCATCATCACTCATCGTTAGCCTCATATATTTTGTACCATACTCCGTCTTAATGGTTATCGTCCTGGCATTGGCATGTTTTTTTATATTATTTAAAATTTCTTGTGAAATTCTAAAAATTGCCACTTGAATAATTTTTTCAACTTTACTAGAAAGCTTTGCAAGTTTATAAATAATCTTCACTTCTGAATTCTCAAATATTGTACTTACATTCATTTCAATGGTTTTGTTTAATCCTAAGTCATCTAAAGCCATCGGTCGTAAGTTATAGATAATTTCACGAACCTCCCTAAGTGCTTCACGACTGGCACTTCTTAGCTCCGACAACGACTTAAGTCCTTCGTTCATATCTTTTCTTGCAATTTTTTCACAAAGATCTGCTTTCATAACTATGTTTGCAACGCGTTGAGCAGGTCCATCATGAATATCTCTAGATACTCTTTGACGTTCATTTTCCTGTGCTTCTAAGATTCGTACGCCCAACATCATATCAGAGCCAAAGTTGGCCTCTTCTAGTGCTTCTAAGATTTCCCCTTTTAAATAACTAGAAGCGATAGAAACTTGGTGTACAACCTGTTCTGCATTATGAATGTTATTTAAAGCTGCTTTAATGTCTATTTCTATTTGAGATCGTTTATCTCTTAATGACTTTTCGTTATTTTGTGCGATTTTCAAATCGATTCTAATTTCACTCGCTTTTTCATATGCTTGTTTAATATCTTCTTCAGAGTTGCTCCTGAAATTTTTGGATACTACAGCTAAATTATTGCGCGCTAAACGATCCTTCATTTCTAAAGAATCAACTACTTTTATTGCTTGATCAATTTCTACTCTAATGTTTTCAAGTCTTAATAGGAGTTTTTCATAACTTGCTCTAGCCTCACTGACTAAATCTAAAATCTGATTTCTACTCTCATCAATACTTTCTATCACATTATCAAAAATGCTATTTACATTCTTTAAATTCACTTGTTCTATTTTAACCATATAATCACCATTTAATAGATACCCATATAACATCACTTTATATCAAAATTATAACATAAAAAATAGTAGCTTAGAATTCACTAAGCTACTATCAAATTTATCTTACTGGACAAGCGCCAGATTCACACCCGTCAGTACCAATATCAAATACAATTTCTTCTTTTTCATACTTGCTGATAAGTGATGGTCTGAAAGCTTTCATATTACTTAATCGCTTGTTGTATTCCGCTTCATCAATTGATTCGTAAGGTAACAATTCATAGAAACTATCATCTAATGATAAGAATGACACTGCCATAACTTCATCCCAATGTTTCCAAACCCACTCTTCAACCGCTTCCCATTCATGATTTCTAACATGAACAGTGATAGAACAGTTGTGATCTACATAATTTTCCATGAATAACTTATAGTTTTCAAGTTGTTCGATTGCTGAAACATCATATTTAGTTCTACCTTCAGGTGCTTTCACTGGGAATTCAACAACTTTAGTTGAACATGTTTCCAGTTCTTGTCCTACTTCAGGGAATACTGGATAATCCAATTCTTCACATACTTTTACCAATGGATCATCTGCACTGATTCTTACTCTTCTTATATAATAAGGCGAATGAGAATAATGAACACCACTCGAAACCGTTGGTAATTGAGATAAAGTACCTTCTGGTTTAACCGTTGTAACAAGAAGTGGTACATTTTGTCCCAATTCTAAAGCATACATTTCAGCTTCTTTTTTTGCAACTTCTCTTAATTTCTTAAGAAGAGTTCCTTGACTTTCTATTGTCATATTTGTTGCATTAACCATATCTTGCCATCCAGTTAATGAACAACCTATTAATTTATCTCTTTGCTGAACTGCATCCCACATTGGAAGTTCAAGTTCAACACATGTCATTCTGTAACCTGCTCTAGCAGATAATCTTTGAGCTCTTAATAAGTTCTTCTCATCTAAAGATCCATCTTCATTTACAAATGCAAATACATTTATTGTTGTTAAGTTACATAAACCTTTGTTGTCTAATAAAATTTCACCACATGGATTAACACCATTGAAATTCTCTCTTCTTTTCGCACCAGCTTCTGCATTAACCCAAGCAGGTTCACCAGAATATCTCATACGTTCTATTTGCCAATGTAATCTTTCACGAGAAGGTCTCTCTGTGTAGTAGATTGAGTTGTTAGACATTTGACGGTGAATGATTTCTTTATCAACGATCCATTGTCCGTCTACTTGTTTGTAAAGTCCAGATTTTGCTTCGATAGCTTCGTTATCATCAGCATCTAATAAAATAATTTCAGCTGTTCTTCTTACGCCACCAACTACTACGTTTTCACCAATAATATTAGCAATGTCTAAACAGTCGATTGGACGTAATTTAATCTTTTTGCCTGGATTAAGAAGACTTGCTCTTTTAACAGTCTTATAAATCTTCTCAAACATGTTTTTAAGACTCTTATGGCCAGAAGCTGTACCACCAAATGTTTTAAGCTTCTCACCTTTAGGTCTAACATGATCATAATCTATAATTACAGATGTAATGTTTCTGTATTCATTATTAGCAATGATTTTCATGAAAGTATCTAACGATTGTACCCAACCTTCTTTTGAATCACCAATTGTAATCTTTGCAGTATGATTGTAGAAGAACTCAACACTTGTATTGTCTTCTCTTTCACCTGGATGCATTGCAGAATAATCTTTATGAATCACTTCAAAGTCAGTTCTGATTTTAGGTATTTTTTCAACATCTGATTTCAGAATACGAACACCAACACCAGATCCGATCATTAATAAATAGAATACATCTCTAAATGAGTCTATACCATCAATAATTTGGAATGAACAGTTGTAGTTAGCCATAGGATAATGTTTTGCAACATCTGTGTTACCAACCCAGAACGTTCTACCTGATAAAAATTGTCTTAAATGGAAAATGTTATCGAATAATTCCTCAGCTTCATTTCTTGAAGCATTAACTAAACCGCAGTTGTATTCAACAGCTCTTCTTACTGTTTCCCACCAGTGCTCTCTTCTTTTTTCTTCTTTTAACCAACGTGAATAGGTTCTATAATAAACAAAGTTTCCTATTTGTTTCATAGGTGATGGTAAATGTTTGTAACGACTGATGAATGTATCTGTTAATAAACGATCATCTAAATGTCTTACTTCTCTTGTACGATCTCTTTCATTTCTATAGATGATATACTGTTTAGCAACATCTTTACGATTACTTCTCATTAACTCAATTTCTACAATATCTTGAATTTCGTCAACCGTTAAATCGTGTTCGCAATTCTTGATTTCTTCATCAACCTTGCCACCAATCTCTGCACATAACGTCTCATCTACGCCTTTTGCCGTTTCATACATTGCGTTTCGAATCGCTGTTAAGATTTTAGAATTGTTATAATCAACAACCTTACCATCTCTTTTTATAACTCTTGCCATTATTTGCCCCCTATGTAATATATATTTATAACAAACGGTAAATACCGCTTTAGATACTATATCTAGTAAGGATATCACTATATCTTGTGTTTCTTCATCCTTAACACACTATATATTGTATCACTAAATGATATCGCTAACAACAAAAAAAGGCATAAATTTAAGCTATTTATGCCTTTAGAACGAAAGAAAAAGCTCTATCAATGTCATACCAATGCTTAGAGCAAAAAAAGAATTTGAAGCCTTTTCAGAGCTTCTGATATATATGATTTAATCGTTTTGTCAGTAAACTAAAATAATAAAAAGCATAGAAACTATTGTTTCTATGCTGTAATCTCATCTCTGTAAGTCCTTTGATAAGTCATTCTACCTAGTTTGATAGCTTTTATCAAATCTTGTTCTGAATATATCTCTTCTTCAAAGTCAGTAACAAAACCACCGATTTCACCTACTGAATGTGCGTCACTACTACCAGTCATAGGTAATCCAAGTTTTAAAGCTTCTGAATAAGCTCTTTCGTTTGAAGCATCATCGGTTCTACCATTATAAACTTCAATCGCATCTAACTCTAAAGTTCTTATTAAGTTTTTCACACCTCTGTTGTTATGTCTATAGGGGTGAGCAGCAATACATACACCACCACGTTCATGTACAAAATCAATTGTTTCTTTTGCAGATAAACGTTCAGTTGGTAATTCATCAATACCATAACATAACAAGTCACCGTCCAATGTATAAATTTCTACACCCACAATAACCAACAAATTATGATACTCTGACAAATACTGAGCAAAAGGTCTTAAACCCAAGTCATCATGATCCGTGATGCAGATACCATCCAGTCCTTTAGTTTTAGCTTCGTGAATAGCGTCAATAATACTTAATTTACTATCCAATGAATGTTTGTCTTGATGCACATGTAAGTCAAATAACATAATAATCTCCTGTATCACTATGTTACAAGGATTCCATATAAAAGTACAATTGTTTTTATCGATACAAAAACAGTTGTCTATTTATTTTTTCTATACTAATCGATGGACATCATTCAAAAGAAAATGTCTTTTTTCGCGTCCTTGTCTTAGATGATACATCGCACCACGATCACTGGCGTTTAAGATATAGGTCATAAAGTCTGATGCTGTTAGAAAAACGGATCCTCGAGCACACTCTACTTCATTGAAGTGTTCAACAGAATCTCTTCTAATATAATCTCCCGTTGCCATAAAAGCAACACTTTCACCTGAGTGAATGGCATTACCAGAACAAGGTGTTGAATGATCGGATGTCACAACCAATAGCCCTTCAAAGTCAAGAAGAGGATCTAAGAGTTTATCTATCGCCTCAAGAGATTCTACTTTTAATAAGGGATTCTTTTTATGTGATGCCGTATCGGGATCTTTAGTATGCAAATGAATATAGTCATAGTCGGAAGTTAAGGCCAAGTTCACAGCTTCTTCAAACGATGAGTAACTTATATAAGTCATATTTAAATAGTCAGCCAATCCGTTTAAGAGTTTAGATTGACCAAGCAATAAGCCTTTCATACCGTTTCTCTCATAAAACGTTTCCAAATGGTTATACATCCCTGCCCACTTGGTCAAAATTATATTGCCTGGTAGTAATTTTTTTTCTGTTCTGACACGATTTATCTGGTGGTGATTTAAGATATCATAAGTCTTTTTTATATATTCATTGATGGCATCACATAATAAGGCGATTGAATGGTCTTCCGATTGGAAAGGTTCAACTCTCATCACATATTGATCTGTTCTAAAAGGATCACTATCTGAGATATTCGCAGATAAATAAGGTCCTTGAATGACTATAAATCCATGACTATCATAAGAGTGAACACATCTAAAAGAATAATCATTTATTTCTAATGATAACTCGGGTAATATCTGCCTAATCTCTTCATCTGATAACTCCGGAGTAAATCTTGATTCAATTAAGAAACCGTCTTCTTTTTTAACCGTTGCAAAGGAACATCTCAGATATAGTTCATTCCCCTTCATCTCTATCCCTTCTCCAATTGCATCTATGATACTTCTATTAGGGTAACTTTCCAGGGGATAACCAAACAGTAGAAAATGTGCTAGATCTGTACCTAATGCAACACCTTCTTTTAATGGTGTCATCAAACCACATTGTGATTTTTTAGCCAATTGATCCAAATTAGGCGTATGGGCATATTGTAATGGCGTTTTATAATCCAGCTCTTTATAAGAACGATCAGAAGCGCCATCTAATAATACTGTGATACATTTCATAGAACATCCTTAATCTTTTGAGTTAATGTTTCAAAGGTTATTTCCCCTAAAACATACTGTCCGGCTGAAATACCAATTATTTTTATGTATTGCTCTAAAAAACTGTTTAGTTCATCCGAATTGTAAATGGATTTGCCACCTATATCTCTATAGTTTCCACTCAAAACACATTTAGGATGATCTTTACCTTCCGCCCAATCCCAACCAATCAACCTCGAAACCTCTTCTCCTTCGAACACTTCTTGAAGCGGCATAAAAAGCTCATAACCAAGCGACTTAACGACGGTCTTATAAGCTTCTAAAGTTTCATGTAGCTGATTTACCTTTAATTTCCCGTCATGGGATTCCCTTTCACCTGATATGATTCTTTTGGATAAATCTTTGGCATATTTGAGTTTTGTCACATGAAAATAGAGATGACATCCTATACAAGGGTTATAGAATTTATATCTTGATTGCAATACGGAAGCAAATCTACCATTTAATAGATGCCATAGTTTTTCGTCATTGTATTCTATTAATGGATATAAGGTTTTTTGATTACCATATAATGATTCAACGCGGACTTTCAATTTTCGATAATTTTCAATAATAGAGTTGAAATTGCCATATTCAGTACCAGCAAATGTTGCTATTGGTAATATATAATCCACACCTTCTTCATATGCTTTTAGTATGGCAGCCACACTATCGCGTCCAGAAAACTCACCAATTACTGTCGTTTTATTATAATTATCTGAAATAAATTTTTCGATTTTTAAATTTAACATAGTGCCCTCCCTTTTTATTATTATACATAATATAAAACAAAAAAAATAGACATGAAAAATTCATGCCCATACTATTTCAAAAAAATAAAAAAGATAGAAATTATTCTATCTTTTAAAAACTAGCAACGTCTTACTTTCCCAGGGGGTTGCCCCCCAAGTATCATCAGCGCTAAGAAACTTAACTTCTGTGTTCGGGATGGGAACAGGTGTAGCCTTCTCGCTATAGTCA
>Ga0209272_10000596_pt1 | contig 28325 bp, 24 predicted proteins | sample tdDd002_FD_187125 | JGI IMG/M metagenome (GOLD analysis project Ga0209272, IMG submission 187125) | Marine sediment microbial communities from the Atlantic coast under amendment with organic carbon and nitrate - tdDd00.2 (SPAdes)... | ecosystem: Environmental > Aquatic > Marine > Coastal >... | reverse complement strand
TAATCATGCCGTACTTTTTGATACGGTGAGCGTAGAGCCTTTATTGCTGGTGTTAGCTCTGGGCGCTTTGGCAGTGCTTATCATCAATACTCAGGTGTTTCGCTCTAAAGCTTATCGTCTCGCAGAATCTAACGCGCAATTAGCTCCGCTCATTTTTACCAACTTAATTTTTACGGCAATTTGGCAGGTCGCTTTTTTTGAAGAAAGCTATCATTTATCTCAACTGTCAGGCTTGGCCCTGATTGTTGTTGCTAACCTGATATGCGTGGTGATACCTAAATGGCGAAAGCGTCGAAGCCGTTTAGTGATGCAACATAAAATGAGCTAAGCGGCTGACTCTTAGTTATAAATGAACGCTGACTACACCATTTTTTCCACTGTTTTTCACTTGGTACATGGCTTTGTCTGATTCAACGTAAAGATCTTCGAAGTTTTTCTGCTGCGTCACAAAATGACAAATGCCGATACTGAATCCGACTTGAGCATGACCATTCTCAAGTTGTATCGGGGGATAGGACTGGCTTAGCAGTTGATCTGCAAACAGATTTAAGCTGATTTCATCTTGCTCTGGGCAAAATATGACGAATTCGTCCCCACCCAAACGAGCAATGGTTGCAAGCGGTGGGGCAAAGCGCTTCAACCACATCGACACTTCAATCAAAACTAAATCACCGGCTTTGTGACCTAATTGATCGTTGACTGTTTTGAAGTCATCGAGGTCAATGAAAACCAAAGCCGCTTTGGTATTGGGGTTGGATTGGGAGTAGTTTTGGAACTCGTTTTGTAAGGCTTGGCGATTGAGTAAGCCGGTTAACGGATCTTCGGTGGCTAATCGAGACAGCTCTAGTTCATAGCGTTTTTCGTTGGTGATATCAATGTGGGTACCCATCATACGAAGCGGCCTTCCTGACTCATCGTATTCCACAATCCTACCTCGGTCGGAAACCCAGCTGTGGCTGCCATCTTTGTGAAGCATGCGATGCACCACTTGGTAAGCATCCGCTTTGCCTTCCAAGTGATCTTCAAATGCGCCGACAGCGAGGTGAAAGTCTTCGGGGTGAAGTTTACTTTTCCAAACTTCGATCGTTGCTTCAAGCTCATGAGGCTGATAGCCGAGCATCTTTCCCCATTCCATATTGAAAATGGTTAGCTTACCCGTGGGGATGTGCTGCTCCCATAAACATAACCCCGTTCCATCTAAAGCGGCATTGAGCTTCTCTTCTAAGCGGCGGTTTTTTTTGGAAAGCTCTGCATTCTCTTGTTCGAGGCGAGCAATGATTTCTTGGTACTCTTCCATGAGTGCTACATATTTGTCCGTTCAATGAATATGTAGTTTGCCATAGAAGTGGGTGAAATCTATAGGGCGATAGTGATAACTTTCATAGTAAAACTCATACTATTGGATGAAGTTATGTTTGTTCAATGGATTTAGTTTTTAAGTGTCCTAGGCTTAGAGATAGCCAACCAAAGAGCTTGGTATCACTAAGGAAAGCACTATGAGTAAACCAATAATTGCCGATAATAAACCCATAAAAGTTGAGTTGACCGAAGGACAAGAGTATTACTTTTGTCGCTGCGGAAAATCGAAAAAGCAACCCTATTGTGATGGTTCACATGCTGGTACCTCGTTTAAACCAATGAGCTTTATCGCTGACAAAAGTGAAGATGGTTATCTTTGCCAATGTAAGCACTCTGCTAACTTGCCATTTTGTGATGGTAGCCATAAGCAGTTTTCTGCTGAACAAGTGGGTCAAGAGGGGCCAGGAGTCTCTGTCGCTAAAGACTCGGTGCCCATAGCTGTAGCAACGGTAGAAGAGCCCACGGTCGAATTCATTCATCAACTTGCTCGAGAAGGGCTTTCTAAAATGGGACATCATGGGCCTATGGCGTCTATGGGGGTTCCACGAAATCAATTGCCGAGCTGGGATGATATTCAAATCATGGTTGCTCAAATGGCGACGAAACCTTTGTTGGAAGATGTCGCCGTATCGAGTGAGTTGATTATTGGTCCTAACGCGAAAAAACCACTTAGATTGAATATTCCGCTTTTTGTCTCTGACATGAGTTTTGGTGCGCTTTCTGAAGAGGCCAAAGTCTCATTAGCAAAAGGGGCTGAGCTTGCTGGTACGGGGATTTGTTCTGGAGAAGGGGGGATGCTGCCTGAGGAACAAGCGGCGAATTCTCGCTATTTTTATGAATTAGCCAGTGCAGGATTTGGTTACGATGAGTCGAAGTTAGCAGGCGTTCAGGCTTTTCATTTTAAAGGTGGGCAAGGGGCGAAAACGGGTACGGGAGGCCATCTTCCTGCGAACAAAAATATCGGTAAAATTGCCCAAGTACGAGGCATACCAGAAGGACAAGCGGCGATATCTCCGCCAACCTTTAAAGATCTTAATAGTGTTGAAGATTTTCGTAAGTTTGGTGACCGCGTTCGAGAAGTCACGGGGGGTATTCCCATCGGTTTTAAGCTGAGTGCAAACCATATTGAGCAAGATATTCAGTTTGCTTTAGATGCGGGGGCTGACTACATCATCTTGGATGGGCGAGGTGGTGGTACAGGCGCAGCACCTACTATGTTTCGCGATCATATTAGTGTTCCAACGATTCCGGCTTTAGCGCGAGCAAGGCGTTACCTAGACCAACAAGGTGCCTCGGGACGTGTTACTTTGATCATTACTGGTGGATTACGTGTCCCGATGGACTTTGTAAAAGCCATGGCATTAGGGGCGGATGGAGTTGCGGTATCAAATAGTGCGATGCAGTCGATTGGGTGTGTCGCAGCACGTATGTGCAACACCAATAATTGCCCTGCCGGTATTGCGACCCAAAAAGCAGACTTAAGACAAAGACTCAATGTGGAAAAGGCATCTGGCCAGTTGAAAAACTTCTTTGAAGCCTCAGTAGAACTGATGCAAGTGATGGCGAGAGCGTGCGGTCATCACTCTTTAGCACAGTTTAATACCAATGATCTCGCGACTTGGAATCGTGAAATGTCTAGGCTATCTGGTATTCGTTACTCTGGATTTACGGATAGTTAATCTTATTGGGGGAGTGGTAAGCGATGAGGCCTGTTTAAAGCAGGCCTCTATTTTGGTTTTATGAGGTTTTAATCACTCGACTCGGGATCAATTTCTTGCCAAACACATTGATTAACGCGCCTGTGACGATCAGCCCGCCACCTAGGTAGGTCCAAATCGACGGAATTTCGTTGAAGACCCACACCCCAATTAATGTTGAGAAAACGATTTGCACGTAGGAGTATGCTGAAGCCTTACCTGCTGCCTGTGTTTGCATCGCTTTAGTCAAACCGTATTGGCCGATTTGAGTAAAGATCCCCACCAGAATTAGCATCAAAGTAATGTAGAGACTTGGCATGACAAACTCATCCCACATAAGGAATATCGATGTGGGTAATGCCACCATCGGGAAGTAAAAAATGATTACTGAGCTATCTTCAGTTTGGCTTAGCTTTCTTACCACGACGTAAGCGATTGAGCTACCTAGCGCACCGAGTAATGCCATTATGATGCTCAGTATCGGCAGCTCTTGGCTTTGGGCTCCCGACATACTCGGCTGGACCATGACGCCAAGCCCAACCAAGCATAAGGCAATACAAATCATGGTTGCCCCTTGAATTCGCTCTTTTAGGAATAAAACGCCGAGCAATGCGGTAAATACCGGGTGTACATATTGCAAAATGGTCGCCTCTGCCAAGGGTAACGTCGTGACAGAGTAGTACACACACATGAGAGCGACGGTTCCAACGGCTCCTCTGAGTAGCAGTAGAGGTTTGTTGTTGCCCCATACCGATATGCGTTTTCGCTTAATATCGAGATAGCTAATGATCAAAGAAACAAACGCACGGGCAGCGACGATTTCAAACACAGGAATGCCATGAACACTCACATACTTCACACAAGCCGACATCAAGGCGAAGCCAAGCGCAGAAAGTAACATGAATCGAACCCCAACCGGGATTGCAGAATTGAGTGTAGAAGGCATTCTCGTTCTCATTTGTTTTGAAGAGAGGTCATCATACTTGAAGCCCAGATAGAGTGATAGATCACTTATTTATCACGTTGGATCTTTAAGGCTCAAGCGATCTCGATGGAATGTGGATTGATTGTGCCAAATAGCAGGTGTTAAGCTCATGTTAAGCCTACTATTTGAGATGAATCCTCATGCAAAGTGAAGATAAGAAAAAGAACTTAAAAATTTTGTTCGAGTTGATTCGGTTTATTCAGCCGTACAAAGGTAAAGTCGCAGCGGCATTGATCGCTTTGATATTTACCGCTGGGCTGACGTTGTCCGTGGGACACGGGGTTCGAATTCTTATCGATCAGGGGTTCTCTCAGCAATCGACTGAACAACTCAGCAGCGCCATTCAGTTTATTCTGGCGGTGACGGTGATGATTTCGATTGGCACATTTTTTCGTTTTTATCTCGTCTCTTCTGTTGGCGAGCGAGTGAGCGCCGATATTCGTTTAGCCGTGTTTAATCATGTCATTACTCTTCATCCAAGCTATTTTGAGACAAATGGCAGTGGTGACATCATGTCGCGCATCACGACCGATACCACTTTATTGCAAAGTATCATTGGTTCTTCGTTTTCTATGGCGATGCGCAGCGCCTTAATGTGTATTGGCGCGGTGATCATGTTGTTTGCCACCAATATAAAATTGACCTTGATTGTTTTGGCGTCAGTACCGTTCATTCTTGTGCCTATCTTGGTCTATGGCCGCCGAGTCCGAGCTTTATCGCGCCAAAGCCAAGACTCGATGGCGGATGTCGGCAGTTATGCGGGAGAAGCGATAGAGCACATTAAAACCGTTCAAAGCTATAGCTATGAAACGCAGGAAAAAGCTTCTTTTGCTGAGGAAGTTGAGCGCGCTTATGAGATAGGCCGTCGGCGAGTAAAACAGCGAGCTATTCTAATCTCTGGGGTAATCGTGATCGTGTTTAGTGCTATTGCGGGCATGCTTTGGGTTGGTGGCAGCGATGTGATTAATGGCACTATGTCTGCTGGCGATCTTGGCGCGTTTGTATTCTACGCGATCATGGTGGCCTCTTCCTTAGCAACCATATCGGAAGTGCTTGGCGAGTTACAACGCGCGGCGGGGGCAACCGAACGTCTTATCGAAATTCTGCAAGTGGAAAGTCACATTGTTGCGCCAAGCTGCGACAGTCTAGATCCGCAGTCGGTATCCAGTGAAGTTCGTTTTAATGACGTGGTTTTCCACTACCCATCTAGACCTGATCATCCAGCGATTGAAGGTCTGAATTTGACTGCAAAAGAGGGCAAAGTGCTAGCACTTGTCGGGCCATCAGGAGCAGGGAAAACCACACTGTTCGAGCTTTTACAGCGATTTTATGATCCTTCATCTGGCCAAGTTGAAATGGGTCATGTTGATGTTCGTCAGTTTGACCCTAACGATCTGAGAAAGCAGATGGCTTTGGTTCCTCAGCAGCCAGCCCTTTTTAGCCACGATGTGCTTTACAACATTCGTTATGGCAGCCCAGAAGCATCGGATGAAGAAGTCATTGAAGCTGCCAAGAAAGCGCATGCTCATGATTTTATTCTCAAATTGCCAGAAGGTTACAATAGCTTTTTAGGTGAACGAGGTGTCCGGCTTTCTGGAGGGCAGCGCCAACGTATCGCGATTGCAAGGGCAATATTGAAAGACCCTAAGATTCTGCTGCTTGATGAAGCGACCAGCGCGCTTGATAGCGAAAGTGAGCATTATGTCCAACAAGCACTTGAAGAGTTAATGCGGGGTAGAACAACCATTATCATTGCCCATCGACTTTCTACTATTCAACACGCGGATCAAATTGCAGTGCTGGATCAAGGAACTTTAGTTGATGTTGGTACGCACGCTGAGCTGATGGAAAAGTGCGGCTTATACCAACGTTTAGTCGCATTGCAATTTAAACAGTCGACTTTGTAAAGCCACTGAAAGCACTGACGCTATTTTGCTTCGCAGATGAAAGCATAAGAGGTGTTTGCCTGCGCATTATCAGTTACCATTGCAATAGTTGCATTTGCGCTTTAGCTAGTGAGATAAATATGAGTGAAGAGTTTGATAGAAAACACAGCTTTGGTTGGTTGATTAATGTTGTAGCAAAAAACGCAGAAAAGTCTTTCGACGGTGAGCTGAAAAAACATGGGTTAACCGTTGCGCTTTGGCCGACATTGATGTGCTTGTGGGAAGAAGAAGGCGTGACTCAGCGTGAGATAGCCCAAAAGTCAAAAGTGGAAAACTCTACAACGACTCGTACGATAGATAAGCTTGAGAAACTAGGGTTAGTGGAACGTCAAGCGGATCCAAATAGTCGCCGTTCATTTCGAATCTACCTCACCGAGAAGGGCAGAGGATTACGTGAAACCTTAATCCCAATCCCTATGCAAATTAATCAAGATTTGCTTGCAAGGCTTGATTCGAATGAGCGTGACGACATGATACGTCTTTTGCAAAAAATGGTTGCAGATCTTTAAGTTAGGTACAAATTTCAATTGATTTGATGGAGATATCAATGACCAAACCACTCAACGAGTGCATCATCCCGATGTACCCAACCATTCAGGCATTAGATGTGAATGCACTCGCTGCGGGGGAACATAAGTTTTGGTTTGCCGTGGCAACGGATGCTATCGGTCACCCACAAACCTTACCTGTTCGCGTGTTTAAAGGAAGTAAGCCTGGTAAGCGCTTTGTGATTACGGCGGGTGTTCATGGGGATGAGCAAAATGGCATTTTGACAGCTCAGCGCTTGGCCCGTGAATTGGTCGGAAAAGAGATTGCAGGAGTGGTGACAATCGTCCCGACAGTTAATCTATCGGGTATTGCTCGTCATAGTCGAGACTTTCATTCGGCTGCGCCAGACAGCTCATCAGCGAATTTAAATCGCGTATTTCCTGGTAATGCCACAGGTGATGATGCAAGTCGATATGCTAATAGCTTATGGGAGAACTTGCTCAAGCCGAATGCAGATTTAGCCATTGATTTACACTCTCAAACCAGTGGCAGTGCTTATCCACTTTATGCTTTTGCAGACTATCGTTTAGAAGATGCTATTCGAATGGCAAGGTTATTAAATCCTGATGTGATTTTGAATGACCCTGGAGACCCGGGCATTTTAGAAACGGTTTACAATCGCGAAGGTATCCCATCGATCACTATTGAAGTCGGGATAGGTCGCTATACCGATCTGGTCATGGTGGAACGTGCCACGAAAGGCGTTCTGAATATTCTAACGGCTTACGAGGTCATTGAAGGTGAAACCGATACTACGAAGCTAGAATGTGTTGAGGGTAACGATATCATTAGCGTTCGAGCCAAGCAGGGCGGCTTTGTGATTTGTCACGTAGATTTAATGGATCAGGTAACTCAAGGACAAACTCTAGCCACGCAGTACAACAGCTTTGGTGATGAGATAGAAACTTACACATCTCCAATCGATGCAACCGTCATCAGCCACAATGTTGAATCAGTTCGAGCTCCGGGCTCTTTGATTGTTCGACTTATTCGATAACTTCATCTTAAGCCGCTTATCTAACTATAGATTTAGGCGGCTCAAATCATCACCTCTCTTAAATTAGTTCGATATCTGGTTAAAAATTCTGCCAAAGAACCTCATGTACTTAGCCTAAAGATAATCCAACTAAATGCTTTCGATTTAAGTGATTGCTCTACAAAATGATAATCAAAGTAGATCTATGTCACATATTTGTGTAAATGATAATTGATCTCATTTTTATTTAAAGGCAAGATACGCGCCCTATTGATAATTTATATATTGCGTTGTGTTCTATGAAGTTTTTGAATGGCGTGTTGATCTCGTTGTCATTGGTGGCAACGATTGCTCAAGCAGATCTGTCAGCAAGTGACGTAGCCGAGAATTACCAATGGCTTAGAGATGATGCTCGTTCAAGCGAGAAGGTAATGCAATATCTAGAGCAGCAAAATCTCAACACACGCAAATACCTTAAAAATGTCGAACCCATCCAGAATGCTTTATCCCGTCAATGGCGAGAAAGCTCCCCTGAACGTGCTGAGCAGCCGTGGTTGATACGCTCTGGCTTTGAGTATCAAATTGAATACGTAGACGAACAGCGATGGTTGTCAAAGCGTGTGCGAGGAACGACTCAAGCAACACAACTACTGAATATCGAGCAGCGTGCCAAAGCTAATGCGTATTATGAATTGGGAAACTGGTCTCTGAGTCCAAGTGGACGTTATGTTGCGTTGGCAGAAGATGTGATCGGAAGTGAATTGTACCAAATATCGGTCATCGATCTTCAAACTCAGCAGGAGTGGTCACTGGATCAGCGTAATGATACAGCGCTAATTTGGAGCCCTGACAATGAGACTCTTTACGGGGTTTTAAAGCAGAATCAAGATGGTCGTCCTTATGCGGTCATCCAGTATCAATTTAAAACATCGACGGCGACAGAAATCTACCAAGAGAATGATAAAGCTTGGTTGCTTTCAGCTTACCAAACCAATGAAAATCGCTACGCATTGGTGCAATCGAACAACGAATCCTCTAGTGAGCAGCGCTTACTTAACCTAGAGACAGGTACGTTGTCTAAGCCACTGCGACCACGTCAAGTGGGTGTAGAGTATTATGCCGATGTTGCTGATAACACCTTGTATATTAACAGTAACCTGAATGGTCAATTTGAACTGTTTCAACAAGACTTAAATGCTAAACAGTGGCAGTTGTTCTATTCGCCGGCTGAGCTCGCCAGTCTAGAAAATTTCTACCTATTTGAAGCAGGTATTGCGCTGGTGGAAAGTCACAACGGGCAAAAAGAGCTCGTGGTGTTAGGAGCTCAGGGCAAAGAGAAATACAGACAATCGTTGTCGCGCGATGGCAGTGTTGGTTGGGTGAGCCGAGTTGGAGACTACGCAAGTAATGTTGTTCGGATTCGTTCTATGTCACTTGTTCAACCTGCGAAATGGCGAGAATTTGATCTTTCGACTTTGGAAATGTCCACGCTAAGCCAAGATCATTATCCAAGCTACCAAGTTTCTGAGTATCAAACTGAACAAATTTGGGTCGAGTCTAATGGTGTACAGGTTCCTGTCACTTTGGCGTATAAAACGTCATTACTAAAAGAGTCCTCTCCCGTCATTTTATACGGATATGGCGCCTATGGTTTTGCGATGAAACCTTACTTTATGCCGCAAATTGTTTCTCTACTTGATCGCGGTGTTATCTACGCGATTGCTCATGTTCGCGGTGGTGGTTATTTCGGAGAACAATGGCACCACGATGGCCGCGGTATCAATAAAGCTCAAGGTGTAATGGATTTTGTTCAAGCCGCGAAAGCAATGAAAGCATTTAAAGGCGGAGAGCGAAAAGTGGCTGCAATTGGCTCAAGTGCCGGTGGGACTTTAGTGGCGGCTGCCGTCAATCAAGATCCAACACTCTTTACTGCCGTTAGTTTGAATGTGCCTTTTGTTGATGTTGTCGCGAGTATGTCGGACGAAACCTTACCTTTGACCGCTCAGCAATATCAAGAGTGGGGTAACCCGAATGTCGCCACTGAACTCAAGATCATGTCTGGTTATGACCCGATCACCAATATCGAACAATCCGTATATCCTGCGAGTTTAATCCGGATTGGCTGGCAGGATCGACGGGTTCCTTACTGGGAAGGGGCGAAATATCACGCCATGCTCAATGAGCTAACTCAGGGTACAGGCCCACAGCTTTTATCCACTGATTTTGAAAGTGGCCACGCGACGGATAGGCGTAAGGCATCTCAAAGGCAGGCGATGGACTATGCATTTCTTATTCAACAACTCCAATCATCGGATTAATTAACCGGAGCCAAAAATGAAACTGACCCGTGTAAATGTTGCTGTGCTCACTGCACTAGCGACTGGCTTTGTGCACGCTGAATCTGACGTAAGCCTCTTTGATGAGGTGATCGTGACCGCGAACAAATATGAAGAATCTCTATCAAAAACAGCAGGTTCTGTTGCTGTTGTTGATGGTGATGAGCTTCGTAAGCGAGGCGCAACTGAGCTATACGAAGCACTTAAAGATGAGCCAGGGGTCAGCGTTGCAGGCAGTTCGGGGACGGCGCAAAACATTACTATTCGAGGCATGTCAGGGAATCGAGTTGTTGTGATTAAAGATGGCATTGCAATGTCTGATGGTTATGGCGCGGATGATATCAATGATGTTGCTGGACACAACTCTTTCGACTTGGCATCGGTCAAGCAGATCGAAGTGATCAAAGGTGCGAGTTCAACTAGTTTTGGCTCTGGTGCGCTCGGCGGTGTTGTGATTGTTAAATCGCTGGCGCCGGAAGATTTTCTGAAAGGTGAGCGTTTTTATGTTGATGCTGGGGGCAACTATGCAGGCAATAGTAACCGCTATCGATTGTCTTCCAACTTAGCGTTTAGCTTCGGGGATACAAGTTCTCTGGTTCAAGCCGCTTACTGGAATGGTGAAGAGAGTAAATCGTACGATGAAAACTTGTGGAATCGTGAAATTGAGGGAATGAGCGCATCCTATACGATCAATTATTACCTTAATGATGCGTGGATGCTTAAAGCAAAAGCGGATCTTTATCGTGAAGTCATGACTCGTAAGGAAGGTAACGCTTCCCCGCAAAAAGATGGAAGCATTGAGATTAAAGACTTCTATGAACAGGATACAACCTCGAATTACCTGTTTTGGATTGGCGCGGAGCATGATTCAGAGGCTTTGTTACTCGACAGCCTAGAAACCAAGCTTTACTACCGAACTACTCAGTTTAATGAAGATAACAATAAATTGATGTATCGGATCGTTAGTGGTGCTCCTGAATGGCGTCGAGAGATAGAAAATCGTCAGTTTAACGATCAGCTAATCGGATGGTCGGCTGATTTAAACAAAGAGTTGTATGTGGGCAGTGCAAAACATACGTTTGTTTATGGTGGCAAATTGGAATCGAAATACCACGAGCGTCCAGTTGTTGAGAAGATTGCTGGTTTCACTACTACAGAGCAAAATCCATTTGCCCCTGCGCGTAGTTACTCTATTGGCGCTTTCATCCAAGACTCGATTGAGATTGGGCTTTGGCGCGCAATGTTGGGCCTACGATTCGATTCTTATCGTTTAAGTTCTGACAGTGCTGATGCCATTGGTTTTGATGAGCTGCCAGATAATGCGAGTCAGGAGCTTTCTCCAAGTGCTTCGTTGGCGTATCAGTTCACACCAGCACTCAATGCTTACATTAGTTATAAACACGGCTATCGCGCCGCCGAATATGCGAAAACCTATGGCTTAGTTAATCATGATTTTGTGCCAATTAATCCGTTTGTAATTTTACCTAATTTCGAGTTAGAGGCGGAAACCAGTGACAGCTTTGAAATTGGTTCAAAATACGATGATGGCACCTTGCGTCTCTATGGCGCGGTCTTCTACAACCTGTTCGATAACTTTATTAGCCCTGAAAGGCTGGGCAAGAACTCGGATACCGGGCTTGATGAGTTGCGTTTTGCCAACCTAGAGGGCGTGAAAACCTACGGTGCAGAAGCGTCCGCTGAGTACAAGTTTACCAATGCGATCATGGCCCGCACCAGTTTAGGTATTGTTGATGGAAAAGACTCGGAAGGGGACCGCATACGCGCGATTACGCCGCTAGAAGGCAATGTCTCATTGAACTATGACGATGGTGCTATTAACAGTTATGTCCGCTTGAATTGGGCCGACAAAATGGAGCGCACCACCGTATGTGTGAATGAGCTGAAAATGGAAGTGGACTGCGCCACGACATCGGGTTGGGGCTCTGTGGATATTGGTGCAGGTTATAGCTTTGATGAAAATAGTTACGTGAGCATTAACGTAATAAACGTCTTCGATCGTGAGTTCATTCGTTATCAAGATATCGCAGGCTTAGAGAGCTTGCATGAAACCTTCAGTACTGAATCTGGGCGTCATTTCACGATCAATGCGCGTTACGCGTTTTAAGGAGGCGGCATGAAATTTTCTTATTCATTGATCGCATTATCCATATTCGCGCAGCCGGCGTTGTCTGGAGAGTGGGATTATCCAGCGGGCAACGAAGCACTAATGGATGGCGCTGCTGCGAAAGCGTATATCGAAAATCACTATGCGGATGCGGGTTCTGTAAGTTTACGCTACGAGACGAAAAGCAAACTTGGCCATCAATACAACTTCGATATTGCTGTTGCGGGTGACTACAAAGCGCAACGCACACTTGTGATCCATACGGATAATGATGGTTTAGTTCAGCGAGTATTTAAAAGCTTGGACGATACGATTATTCGCAATGGTGAGGCAACAAAAGCTGCTGAGCTAGAAGCGCCAAGGCGTTTGAAAGCCGCTCATCCTCCAGAGCTTTCATCAGGTCAGCTTGTCACTGCAACGGTGAACATTGTTGATCCTGACCTAAGAAGTATGGATAGACAGGCGCCACCGATTGGAACGTGGAACGACCTTTCTGACTACCCAAATCCAGCACGGTACGTGCAACGCAATGTAGAAGTACTGCAAAGTGGCGACCAATATTACTTGTCTAATTCGCGTGTCACCCAAGTTGATGCGGAGTTTTTAGAAGAGTACAACGCAACGAGTGGTCAATGGCAAAAAAGTGGCAGTGCGTCATTCTTAGCTCAAGAAGGGATTGCAAAGTTTGCCGATATTACAGCGTTAAATCAGCTCTCTTTTGCGAGCCACGATTTCACCCAAGTGATGGCGTTTTATCACATCGACGAGTCGTTGAGATATGTTGAATCATTGGGCTATAACCTTTTTGATTCTCCAGTATTGTTCGATGCTCGAGGGTTATCAAACAATAATTCTAGTTACTTCTACGGCCCTAAAGCGGCAATGTTTGGTATTGGTGGCTCGCCAGACGCCATTGATGCAGACGTTGTTATCCATGAGCTTGGCCACGGCGTGCATTACCAAATCGTCAAAGACTGGGCTTACGGGCACACCGGCGCGATGGGCGAAGGGTTTGCTGATTACTGGGCTGGTTCGGCAAGTTATCGCAAGCTTTATCAGCAAGGCAGTAAGTTTGAAATCGATACTGTATTTAATTGGGATGGGTATTTTGGTAATCGTGTGACCACCCGTAGCCTGTGGAATCAACGTGCTAAGTATTTCGAGCAAAGTGAATATCGCGCACATGAAAGTGTAGGCGGTGAGTTAGGTGACGAGCTTTGGTCGACGCCACTTTTCCAAACGCTAAAACAAGCGGTCGAACAATATGGAAAAGAAGCCTTTGCTGAGGTGGACACTATCGTACTTGAATCAATGTATGGTTTGGGTCGTGGCATGAAAATGCATGACTTAGTCGAAAGCATGTTATTTGTCGCGGATAAACTGTACCCGTCTCGCGATTACAAGCAGATACTCACGGCCAATTTTGAGCGCCATGGTCTCCTAAAAGCACCTTTCCGTTTAGAGCTAGATAGTCGTTACGTCGATGAATCTAAACCGATATCAGCGAGATTGATCGCGAATGGGCGTCAAGCGAGTATCGAAGGCCAACTTGAGACTTCAAATGGAGCTCACCTTGATCTAAATGAGGATAAATTCTCAACATCAACCCAGACTTTGGTACTGCCTGTTCAAGAAACGTGCGGGGTACCATTTGAGCTCAATGCGGATATTTCTTATCAGTACGAATCCAATTTAAAAGCGTTGAATTGGAAAAAATCTCAAACGTTGATTTTGGGTGTGCCTGAGATCAATCAACAGGTCAAAGTGCAAAACTCAGTGTTGCCTGATGCTTCATTGGCTAACAACGGCAGCTTTAATGCTGGCTTCAAAAGTTTCAACTTTATTATCAATGATGCAGGTACCGCGACGGGTGACTTTGGTGTCTATCTAAAGCTCAATCATTCGAAAATGAGTGATCTACAAGTCGAACTTATTTCGCCATCGGGTACCCGCCAGATGCTGCTGTCCAACCCACAATTCTCACAACCAGAGAAGCAATTTTACTGGGTTGCAAAGCATGATGACTTAATCAAACCATTTGTTGGTCAGCCATTGGCAGGGACCTGGCGACTCGAAGTATCAGACGTTGCGATGGGCGACTCTGGTCAACTGGTCGAATGGGCTGTGGGGCAGGTAGAGCGTTATAGCTGCGGCCAAGCGACTGACAACACCAATTCTAACAATACCAATAATAATTCCGGCTCAGGTGGAGGAGCGATCTCTTGGGGGCTGTTGCTCTTAAGTGGGCTTTTATTCTGGCGTCGTGAGCAGACTCACACTCATTAATTAAGAAATGAAGATTATGAAAACTCAATTAACTCTGCTTGCCGCAGCGGTCATGTTGGCCGGTTGTGGTGGTTCAGGCGGCTCCGATGAAAGCGCGCCAACTTATACTATTTCGGGCACTATCAATGCTCACGCTGCGCAAGGTAACGAGCAAGTATGTATCGACTTAAACCAAGACTTTGTTTGTAATAGTGGCGAACCAACGACGACAGCAAAAAATGGCGCTTACTCAATCACGAGTATCAACAAGGCGGTTTTAAACTCTCCTATTGTGGTTACCTTGGATACGGGGGCTACGACGCTTTCTTCTCGTTCGAATACCGCATCGGCTGCGAATTACTCTGTCATCATTGCGCCGGGTAAACGTCAAAGCAGTGGGAATGATATTAATGGCGTGACTACTCTAATTGCAGGACAGGTAGCATCGGGTGATACGCTGCAAGCCGCCCTCCTAAAAGTAGAAGAACAGTTTAATCAACTGGGCTTACCGACGGACGACATCATCAATCGCGGTGACAGTGCGGAATACCAAACGCTTGAACAAAATGTTTTAGCTTTGACGAGCGCGATGGACAAGACGGATCTTAATACTCAGTTATTTGCGTTAGCTTCTAACCTAGAGCGCTATCGAAGCTTTGTTTTGGATGCTGCTCCAACAGATCAAGCGGCGAGTGAGGTACTTGAAAAACTAGAAACAACGGTGACTTTGAAAGGCTTTAACGACACAGGTATTACTCAATACCTTTCTGATGACGGTGAAGTCGCTGATGCTCCGGCCGATTATCCAGGTCAAGATGCGGCTTATGGTCATGATCAAGCTGATGGCGGCTTCAAATTCGTCAAATTGGATAACAATGGGCAAGCGCTTGCAGCGAATGCTCAAGAGTGGTCTTGTGTTCAAGATGAGCGAACAGGGCTTATTTGGGAGAAAAAACTCGATAATGCAGACTCGCCACGTCACTTTGATCGTTTGTTTGCCTACCAGAAATCAGGCAGTTTCGAACCTTTCATCGAAGATTTGAAAATACTCAATTGTGAAGATGGCAAAGGTATTTGCACGACAGAGCAGTACGTAGCACATCTAAACAGTGAACAAGTATGTGGTATTTCAAATTGGCGTCTACCAACCCCTGGTGAGGTTTATAACCTAATAGACTTTGGTGAAACAGCCACGGATTCAGATGGGCTTGTATACGGTTTTGACACGCAATATTTCCCACTTCAAAGTAAGGCGAGTTACTTTGAAACTGGCGTGGTTTGGACAACGTTTGATATGTTCTCGGAATATTCTGCGCAAGCTACACAAGGCGGGTTTTACTACAACGCGGTTCAAACCCGAGGTACAGATCGCGGCCTAACTTATATGGTGGAAATCTATAGTGATAAAACACCTGTAGATAATTACGATTCATACCAATTGGCAACCCGCCTAGTAGCAGATGTGGAGACAAACTAATGAAAAAACTGACGATTGGTTTAGCGTTGACGGCTATCTCAACCTTCTCAATGGCTGCTCAAGAGTGCTCTATTGAGTTTTCAAAAAGTGCTCCTAACATTCGCTATACGTTTAACGACAATGGCACCATAAAAGATAAGGTCACAGGTTTGACTTGGATGCGTTGCCCGCTTGGTCAGACTTGGAATGCAGCTCAAAACAGTTGTACAGGCAAACCGACAGGAATGTTTTGGCAGGCCGCATTAAGTGAAGTGCAGTCGATCAATGATAGCGAAAGCCACTCCTTGCACCAATTTGCGGGTAAAGAGAAGTGGCGTATGCCTAACATCAAAGAGCTTGTAAGCTTGGCTGAGTATTCTTGTCGAACGCCAGCGCTTAACGCTAAAGCTTTCAATGGTGCTTACACAAGCCGCACGATTGATGGTGATGTAACAGCCTACGTTTGGAGTAACAATCATTTCCCAGAGTCATCAAATATCATGGTGTTTGATACTCGAAATGCGGAAACTTACGCTTATGAGATGACATCTGCGAAGCTGAGTGTTTTGCTGGTTGCTGAAGAGCAGAACGTAGAATAAACAATCCATAAGATTAACGCCCGCGATGTGATTCGCGGGCGTTTATTGTTTCTTGCGTCGGGTTCGTCGGATGGGACTAGCTCAGTGAGACTTCGACATCCGTTTGAATTTGACTTGAGCAAGCCAAAGTATAGCCATTTGCGATATCTTCTTCTGTAAGCGTTTCTGTACTGGTTCGGCTTACTTCGCCTTTAGTAATTTTGCATTTGCAAGAGCCACACATACCACTGCGGCAGGCGATGATGATTGGTACGCCGTTCTCTTCCAATACATCCGCTAGGGTCGCCCCTTGAGCCACTTCTGTTGCAACACCAAAATCAGGTACGTCGAATTGAACGACACCATTGCTCTTTTGATCTGCGCTCTCTTGCTGAGATTCAACTGGCGTAAAACTCTCTTGGTGAAAATTCTCTGGTGAAACGCCAAGCTCTAAGGCATTACTTTCCATATCTTGCATGAACTGCGTTGGTCCACAAAGGTAAACTGTACGCTCAGCAATGTCTGGGCAGAGTGTCTCTAGCCATGCTTTGTCTAGACGTCCTTGTGGGTGGCGAGTACCTGTATTGTCTTTGAGGAGTAGACGTAAGTTGAAATTTTCGTACAGGGCAGAAAGTGACTCTAACTCATCAAAATAGATGGTTTGTGATGTACTTTTAGCCATATGAACAAAAGTGATCTCTATATCGGCATTATTACTCAACCAGGTTTTTGCCATTGCAATCACGGGAGTAATACCGCAGCCAGCACTGAGTAATGCCACTTTTTGTTTTGGCTGACAATCTACGGAATTGAAGGGGCCAGTAGGCGCTAGCACTTTTACATCATTACCAAGGCTTAAATGGTCAATGATGTGATTAGATACAATACCGCCTTCTACACGTTTAACGGTAAGTTGAAGGTGGTTTTGACCTGGAATCGAGCTTATAGAGTATGCTCGGTATTCTAGCTTGCCATTGATTTCAAAGCCCAGTGAAACAAACTGACCTGGCTTGAAGTCAAATTGGTAGAGTTCATCATTTGGGTTGATCAGTTTAATGCTAACGGTGTCGACGGTTTCCTGCCATTTGTCGCTGCAGCGTAGTGTTGCAGGCTGATTGTTTAACCACTCTGTAATCATTAAGTTCTCTCACAAAAAGCGCCCAATCACCGAGATGATTGGGCGAGCAGGGATAAAAATTAAGCCGCTAGGATTGTTTTTAGATCGTCTTCTACGTTACCAATACTGCGCATATCGAATTTCTCTTGGATGATAGCCAGTAGGTTGTCAGTCAAGAATGCTGGTGCTGTTGGACCTGTGTAGATACCTTTAACGCCTAATGCGAATAGAGTCAGTAAGATAACGATCGCTTTTTGTTCAAACCAAGAAAGAACTAGCGTTAGAGGTAACTCGTTAATGTCACAATCGAACTCTTTCGATAGTGCTAGCGCAAGCTGGATTGCAGAGTACGCGTCATTACACTGACCAACATCAAGAAGACGAGGAATGCCGTTGATGTCGCCAAATTGGTTTTTGTTAAAGCGGAATTTACCACAAGCGAGGGTTAAGATGACGCTATCTTCAGGTGCTGCTGCGGTAAAGTCGGTGTAGTAGCTACGCTCAGATTTATCACCATCACAGCCGCCCACTAGGAAGAAGTGTTTGATGTTACCTTCTTTCACTTGCTCAACAACGGCAGGTGCTGCTTCCATTAGAGCATTGCGACCAAAGCCAACGGTAATCATCTGTTCGATTTCGTCGTGCTTGAAGCCTTCTTGAGCGAGCGCACAATCAATCACAGCACTGAAATCGTCGCCTTCTAGGTGCGCGACACCAGGCCAACCAACGATGCTACGCGTAAATAGGCGATCTGCGTATTGGCCAACATTTGGGTTGAGGAGACAGTTAGATGTCATCACAATCGCGCCAGGGAAGTTAGCAAACTCTTTTTGCTGGTTCTGCCAAGCGCTGCCGTAGTTACCAACCAAATGAGGGTACTTGTTTAGCTCTGGGTAACCGTGAGCTGGAAGCATTTCACCGTTAGTGTAAACGTTGATGCCTTTGCCTTCGGTCTGTTGAAGGATTTTTTCTAGATCGTGCAAGTCGTGGCCAGAAACAAGGATGGCTTTGCCTTTGACGGTTTTCACGTTGACAGCGGTAGGAGTAGGGTGACCAAATGTCGCCGTCTCACCTGCATCAAGCATTTCCATCACTTTGTAGTTCATCAAACCGATTTGCATTGAACAGTCTAGTAGCGCACCAAGATCGGTTGGGTCTGTGCCTAGCCAGCCCATGATTTGGTGGTATTCTGCGTAGATCTCGTCGTTAGTTTGTTCTAATACGCGAGCGTGTTCCATGTAAGCCGCAGCACCTTTGAGGCCGTATAGACAAAGTAGACGTAGGCCAATCACATCTTCGCTGATCTCTTGGTAACCGCGGTTTACCGCCACTTGAGGTGCAAATTCTAAGATAGCTTCAGCTGTTGCTGGTAATTCGAAGTTAGCTACAGCAGGTGCTTCTTCCAATTTTGTATCGCTTACTGTCGCCGCTGTAATCGTTTGATCTTTAAGGCGTGCTTTAAACTGTGCCGCTTGAGTCGCTAGCTCGAGAATACGCGCTGGATCGAAGTTGACGTTAGTTAGAGTCGAGAAGAATGCTCTTGGTGCCCATTGGTTGATTTCGTTGTCAACGATATCAAATTTAAGAGCTTGCTCTGCCCAGTAAGAAACACCTTGAAGGGTGTACACGAGTACATCTTGTAGATCTGAAACTTCAGATGTTTTACCACACATACCTTGTGCAAATGAGCAGCCCTTAACAGCAGGGGTTTGAATAGTCTGTTCACATTGAATACAGAACATTGCGCTTCTCCAGTAACGGTTATTTAGTCTGACGGTCTAGCCGTTCGTTATATGTCACTGTAAGAGCAGGTAACGTGCCAGTTTTTAAGTTGTTGATTTATAGTGATTTAGTGCTGTTTTGATAAATGTTGCGATGTATAAAAGACAACAAGTATGATGTCTTTTATACATCAATGAGGTGGCTTACCTAATTTGATAGATCAAATTTCTTACCCATTCGATATAAATTTCCTCTGTCCATTTGCAAAAACTCGGCGGCTTTTGACCAAGTTCCGTTCGATTTTTCAAGTGCATGGACGATTAAATCTTTTTGGTAGTCTTCAACTAAACAACGCATGCCCTGGCTCGTTGGAGGGAAATACTTTGATGTGTTTTTGATATCGATATCTTCAAGGGTGATGTCAAAATGGTGGGTATGAATAATATGCTGCTGTTCTTGTATTGCTCTTAACGCCGCGCGTGTAAGTGTGTGCTCAAGCTCACGAACATTACCTGGCCAAGGCTGCTTTTCTAATTGAGTCAACGCCTTAGGGTGAAGGTGTAGATTTGGGATATTAAACTGACTACGAACTTTCTCAAGTAGGTAGCCAGCTAAAACTGGGATATCGCCTTCGCGCTGCTTTAACGGTGGCACCGAGATTGGAAAAACATTTAGTCGATGGTAGAGATCCGCCCGAAACTGACCTTGTTCGACCTCTTGTTCCAAGTTACGGTTGGTGGCAGCAATGATACGGACATTGACGAGCAAGTGCTTATCACTGCCGACTCGTTGCAGCTCACCTTGCTGAATAACCCGAAGAAGCTTTGCTTGAAGTATGAGGGGTAGCTCGCCCAGTTCATCTAAGAAAATGGTTCCCCCGTCCGCTAACTCAAATTTACCTGCGCGGTTACTGTTTGCTCCGGTAAACGCGCCTTTGACATGGCCAAACAATTCACTCTCTGCCAAACCTTCTGGAAGTGCGGCACAGTTGACGTAAATCATTGGCTTGTCACTACGGTGGGATTGAGCATGAACACTGTGCGCGACAAGCTCCTTTCCGACCCCTGTTTCACCTGTGATGAGAACGGCGTAGTCAGACTTTGCTACTGTCGCTATGTTGTTTCGCAACTTTTGTATTTGTGGGCTAAGGCCAATCATCTCACCTTGTTTAGAGCGGGCTTGCTGAATCAAGGTTTCGGTGACGTGTTTTTGTTTTTTGTTTTGAGCTTTTAGTGCTTTAATTTGGCCAATGTTTCTTAAGGTCGCAGCTGCAAGAGCCGCAAAGGTTTCAATGGTGACTGGCTCAATGACATCAAAAGCCCCAACCGTCATTGAATCGAGTGTGAGGATACCAACCAATTGCCCTTCCACATATAAGCTGCACCCTAAACAGTCATGAACATCCAACTCAGCTTCTTCACTTAGTAATACGCCACTGAAAGGATCGGGTAGATCGCAATTGGCGTCGAAACGCACTGGCTGTTTGCTTTGCATGATGGCTTCTAAGCGAGGGTGAGCGTTAGGGAAAAAACGTCGTCCTAATACACTGCTCGACAAACCTTTAGCGGCAACCGGGGTTAGAAATCCATCTTGGTCTAAGATAAACAGCGCACTGGCATCACATGGAAAGACACGATCGATGCCGTCAATTAAGTGCTGATATTGAGTTTCACTGTTTAAGTTTGAGCTTAGGTTGAGTGCGATATCTAGCAATACTTGGTTTAGGTTTGGGCTCATGACGTCTTTCAGTTTGTTTCGGGTGACCGCATCCTAACAAGCTGTTGTCATTTTAACATCGCACTAAGGTGTATAAACGCTGTACGTTTGATTTGAGTCAATTGATGTCTTATCCAGCGTTGAATTGCGCTCGATATTGCTGAGGTGACACTCCGACTAAACGCCGGAAGTGGTGCCTCATGGTCGTGGCATTCTCGAAGCCAGCACGATAGGCAAGTTGCTCCACTGATGTTGGCTCTTGTTCAAGTAGCCCTTTAGCCCGTTCGATTCGCTGCCTGATTAGCCATTCCTTGGGTGACAAGTCAAAGCTGGCCCGAAACTTTCGGTCGAAGGTGCGGCGAGACATATTGGCTTTGTCTGCAAGTGAATCAACGCTGATGTTCTTATCAAGGTTTTGATTCGCCCAATCCAAAGCATTCGAAAATTGGTTGGGGACTTCAAGTATAGGTGTTTCAACAAACTGAGCTTGCCCCCCTTGTCTATGAGCTGAGACCACCAAACGTTTGGCTACTAGGTTAGCGACACTATAGCCATGGTCTTGCCGAATGACAGCCAAGCCAAGGTCAAGTGCAGAAGCACTGCCCGCTGAGCAGCCAATATTGCCATCAAACACATAAAGTACGTCGGACTGGTAGCGTATTTGAGGAAATTGCTCTTGAAAGGTTTGTTCATACATCCAATGGGTTGTGGCAGTTTTACCATCGAGTACGCCTAACTTTGCCAGTAAAAATGCGCCTGAACATAGTGTGAGCACGCGTTTCCCGGCGGAGACAAACTTCACGACTTCACGCTCTATCGCAGGTGGAATCGGATAGTCCCATGTTGGCCATCCGGGAATAATTAAAGTGTCGTAGCATTCAAGGCAATCGGTGTATTGAGTCGAGATTACGATACCACCGGTCGTGTTGATCGCTTGGTCTTCCATATTGATCACATCGGTTTGATACCAATTTTTAAATTCAGGTCTGGGCAGTGCAAACAGTTCAACGGCGCACGACATCTCAAACAGTGTAACGTGTGAGTGGGCAAGAATAGCGACACGATTCATTTTCCGATCCTTGGGTGAATAGCATGTTGGCTTAATATTAACGAACCTTGTCTATTAAGCCAATTTCTGTGGTTAAGTTTTGCTCGCATAATGGACCTTGTTCACTAAGACAAGGAGATAAAACATGGGAAGTGCAGTATCAAGAATTGCAGCCGCGAATAGCCAAGAAGCGCTAGAGCATTTTGAATCATTACTAAAATTTGAAACCGATTGTTGGGATGTTCACCACGCCCTAACCAATGGTTTGCAAGACTTTGTGCTAGTGGATGTCCGTGGTGAAAGCTTATTTGAGCAAGGCCATGTGGATGGTGCAATCAATATTCCTCACCCAAGACTTAACGAAAAGCGATTGGCAGAATTTCCTGAAGGCACCTTATTTGTTGTCTATTGTGCTGGTCCACATTGTAACGGGACTGAGAAGGCAGCGATTCGACTGGCAAAACTAGGTCGCCCGGTAAAGAAGATGATTGGCGGAGTGACAGGTTGGCTAGATGAGGGGTTCGAATTGAAATCAGCACTCGATGTATGCAAAAAACGCATAGCATGATTGATTAAATGTCATTTGAGTCATTGCGTGGAGATCTCTACACTTCGCGCTCTTTTTTACTACTACGCTGAGACACTAAACTATGTTTTCTCAATCACTTTTTGCTCAGCTGATGAGAATGGGGCTGCTTTTGGTACTTACACTTGTGGCAGTACATCACTCGCCTACGTTGCTCGATGTATTGGCGCAGCAAGCGATCAATAGCGGTTGTCACCAACAAATGGGTGATAGCCAAGATCATTCTCATCACCATCATTAAGACATTGTCTTAAAGGAATTTCCATGAGCATTTTTCGTTTTCCAATTATGGTTTGGCTAGGAATCGCTATCCTTATTACTTGTCTAGGGATCAGACAATCATTCGGCATCTTCATGATGCCAATTTCTGACCATTTTCAAACAGGGCGTGAGTTCTTTAGTTTTGCTATTGCACTGCAAAACCTGTTGTTTGGCGTTTTTCAGCCTTTTGTTGGTATGGCCGCTGACCGTTTTGGTGCTAAGCGCATTATCATATTGGGTGCTATTTCCTATGGATTAGGCTTGTATTTAACCTCTATCGCGGTTGAACCAAGCATGCTGTATTTGTCACTTGGCGTTCTTGTTGGTTTAGGCTTGAGTGCAACCAGTTATGTCATTGTTTTAGGTGCGGTTGCTAAGGTTGTACCGGCAGAGCATACGGCGAAAGCATTTGGCTTAACCACGGCCGCTGGGTCATTTGGTATGTTTGCCATGATCCCGGGCGCGCAAGCGATGCTGACGGATTTTGGTTGGCAAGGTGCGCTACAAGGCTTTGCAATGCTATGTAGCACCATGATTGCATTTGCATTATTTATGAAGAGCGCAAAACCAAAACAGGGCAATGCGACAACCCAAAATGCAGACGATAATCAAACGCTTAAGCAGGCGTTAAAAGAAGCTTTTGCTCATAAAGGCTATTGGCTTATTCATGCAGGCTTCTTTGTTTGTGGCTTTCATGTGATGTTTATTGCGACCCATTTACCGAGCTATCTTGCAGACAAACATCTACCAGCGTCGACGGCAGCAATGGCATTGGCATACGTGGGTATTTTTAATATCTTCGGTTCTTATTTCTGGGGCGTGATGGGCGATAAGTACAGTAAACGCCATGTGATGTCTGCGCTCTACCTGATGCGAACGGCTGTAATTGGCGCTTTTGTTACACTACCTGTGACAGAGCATACTGCAGCGATATTTGGCGGGGCGATTGGCTTCTGTTGGCTAGGAACAGTGCCATTAACGTCAGGGCTCGTGAGACAGATCTTTGGGGCTAAGTATTTATCTACGCTTTATGGCTTAGTGTTCTTTACTCACCAAGTAGGGAGCTTTCTTGGGGCTTGGGTTGGCGGTCGTATTTACGACTACTATGGTTCGTATGAGCCGATCTGGTGGTCAACAGTCGTTCTCGCTTTTGCAGCAGCATTAATCCACTTACCAATCAATGATAAGCCATTGGTGAGAGTGACAGCTCAAGCGACTGCATAATAAAATTCAATAAAAACAAAAGCCCATTATTTTCATTTCGATTATGATGGGCTTAATTATTTCTAGAGAATAGATAATCTCTATGTTTGCTGAGTGGATGACAAATGAAGCGCTCATTGCTGCGTTTCTAATTTTTCTTGGATCGTTTGTTCAAACAGCGATTGGTTTTGGGCTAGCAATTGTTGCAGCGCCGCTATTGATCCTTGTTTCTCCTGACTATGTGCCTGCGCCCATTTGTTTGGTAGCGCTATTTATCTCAATTTTAAATGCCCTAAAACATCGTTCTAGTGTCGAAATTGGCGGGCTTAAGATGGCGTTAATAGGTCGGGTTCCGGGCTCCATTGCTGGTGGCATTTTGCTTGTCATGGTTTCGACTGATATGTTGGCTCTTTGGCTCGGTATCTTGGTATTGTTTGCTGTGGTTGTGAGTTTATTGCCGTTTCGCATTGAGCCAACACCAACGAAAATGGGCATTGCTGGTTTTTTCTCGGGTTTCTTCGGTACTAGCTCAGCGATTGGTGGTCCGCCAATGGCATTATTGCTACAGCATCAAGAAGCGAATCAATTGCGTGGTAACTTGTCAGCGTTTTTCGTATTCAGTTCCATCATCTCTTTGGTCATTCAAATGCCCGCTGGCTTTTTAACTTGGCACCACGTTTGGATCTCAGTGCCACTTATTCCAGCCTCTTGGGTGGGGTATAAATTGGCCCAATTAACCACACATTCGCTGCCAAAAGAGAAAATTCGAATTGGAGCGCTGCTTTTATGTAGTATTAGTGGAGCAACTGCAGTCTGGCAGGGGCTAGCATAAAGAAAGTTCACTTGTTCATCTTAGGTTAAGGAAGAAAGCATGATACTGGAAGTCGCTATATTAGATGTGAAACCTACTTTAGAGCAGGAGTTTGAGCAAAATTTTGCTAAGGCGCAGGCTATTATTTCAAGTATGAAAGGCTACGTGTCGCATCAACTGCAACGATGCATTGAAAACCCAAGCCGCTATATTTTATTAGTGAATTGGCAAACATTAGAAGACCACGAGCAGGGTTTTAGACAGTCTGCTGAATATCAGGAATGGAAGGCACTTTTACATCATTTTTATGACCCATTCCCAACCGTAGAGCACTTTGAGCAAGTCTATGGTTAAGGTTTTCTAGAAAGGAGAAATAGCGTGTTAAGAGCACTTGGAAATATTATTTGGTTTTTGTGTGGTGGCGTCTTCATGGGCTTAGCCTGGTGGTTAGTCGGCATCATTTGTTTTATCAGTATTATCGGTATTCCATGGGGACGAGCTTGTTTCGTGATGGGTAACTTCTCGTTCTTCCCATTCGGTCAAGAGGTGATCTCTAGAGATGAATTAACCAAAGAGATGGATATCGGCACCAGTCCATTGGGCGTGATTGGTAACGTGGTTTGGTTCTTGTTGGCGGGTATCTGGCTAGCCATCGGTCATATCATGTCGGCAGTGGCGTGCTTTATTACCATCATCGGCATCCCATTTGCGCTGCAGCATTTAAAACTTGCTTATATCTCGCTTGCACCGATTGGAAAAACCGTGGTACCAAAAGAGCAAGCAGCCATGGCTCGTTACTCAAAGTAATGTTCTAGCCAATGGCGACATCAAAATGAAAGCCCCTCGTTGGGGCTTTTTGCGTTTTAGAAACGTACATTGACGCCAAACTCAACGCTATCTTCACCCGTAACACTGGAGCTAGGTGTCACTCGGTGATCTCCAAAGGTGTATTTTATATAAGGTTCTACCCAGCGAGGTTTAAACGTTAGTTGAATATCTTGGTTAGTTCGATATCCAGAATCTGTGAGATTCTTATCGTAGTTAAAAGTATAACTAGCATTAACCCAAGGATTAAAACTGTAGCTTGCGCCTAGTGTGTTTTTCCATTCGCGCTCAGTATGGTCAAAGACAGGCAGGTGTTCCCCCAAGGTGTTCTTTCGCCATTCATGGGACGTGTTGCCAAATACCATGAGTTGAGGAGTAAGGGCGGTGGCAGCAAATAAACCCGCATCGTAGATATCAATGATATCCGCTCGGCCATAGCTGACATACGCTTCAGTGTACACACTACCCAGCATGATTCCATATCCAGTTCCCAACTCTAGGTAACCCGTTGAATCAATCTCAGCTGAAATGTTGATTTCTTCGGTGGCTTGAATAGTGCCAGAGATAGTGCCTATCCACTCATCATTGTTTTGAGCCATTTGAAAACTCAAACTTGGCTCGTGATATTGAAGGTTAGGCTGCGCAGCAACTGAGCTACTGATGATTAAGGAACAAAGAATTAAACGTTTCATGCGAATAGACCTGACAGACTGAAAAAGAAAAAGCCGCTTATGATTAAGCGGCTCCTTTGCTTGTTATTGTTGGATTGTTATTACGAGCGCGCGTTGACGCGGTCTTTAACGGCTTGTTTCAGTTGTTGGCGCTGCTCTTGTGAAAGGCTTTGCAAGTTTGTTTTCAGTTCATCTAACTTAGGTTGCTTGCTCAGGCCCCAGTCGGCATCAACATCAGCTGGTGAGATGGTTAGATTACCGCTCTTGTCTATTGCTACGTTGTAAGTGTTACCCGATGAGTGGTCAACGATAACCAATGTGCCTGACTTTAAGTCATGAGAGTCGACACGGCCTATAACCACACCATCGACAGTGATTAAACCTGTTGAGGTGTCTAAACTCGCCACTTCAGTACCATTGTTGTAAACCTTGCCTTGTGCATCGATGCTGTATTGGCCACCTGTTTCGATTGGATTTTCAGGGTGGGCTTCAATTGGATTCTGAGGACCATGTTCAATTGGGTTCTCAGGATTTATTTCAATCGGGTGCTCTTTTAGAATATTTCCCCAACCGCCATCAACATCAAGAGGGGTAATCGTTAAGTTACCGTTTTTATCCACCACCACTTGCCAAGTATTACCTGAAGAGTGATCAACCATGACGAATGAGCCAGAAGCAAAATCGTGAGAATCAATGCTGCCAATGACCACACCATCAACCGTTAGCAATCCAGTGGTGGTATCAATTTTAGCTACTTCTGTTCCGTTGTTGTACACAGTGCCTTGCGCATCAACGGTGTACTGACCGCCTGTTTCAATTGGGTTTTCAATCTCAATTTCAATCGGGTTAACTGGCGTTGCTCTTGTGCTGTCGTTTGATGATGATCCGCCAGATGAACAGCCTGCTAAAACAGATGCAGCAATTAGAGTAGATAGAAGTCTAAGTTTCATAATGGTTCTCTCAAAAAATGTTGTCGTACTAACCGAGCTTCTTGCTTGTGAAGTGGCGTTCCTAGCCGATGAGAGAAGTATATGGTGAGCCCTAATTTTGCTCTAATTGCTTAATAGAAAAGGGCTCTTAACCCTAAGTTATTAATGAACCAAGGGAAATGGGGTGATAACTGCTAGTTATCAGCGTTAATGACTTCTTCGACAATGCGCTTTAGCCATAGAACAGTTTCGTTTTGGCGGTTCTTATGGTGGTAGTAAGCTAAGACTTCTGGTTGAAGTTCGACATTATCAAAAAGAATTTTAAGTCGGCGCAATGAACTGAGCTTATCAATGCGAGCAAGGCTAGAGCCGGGGAACATCATATCTGAATTGGCAACAACATCGATTACCGCAGAAGGTAGCTCAGAACGAAAACCAATCTTAGGCTCGACACCGCGCATCTTTAGCATTTTTTCGGTAAAGGATTGATTCGAGTTCCAATCAGCAGCAATGATGGTAGCAAACTCAAATTCTGTTCCTTTGTCTATTTCGATGAAATCTTGCTTGTACGGATGGTCCATACGGATATAAGCGCTGAAGCTGTCTTGGGCAATTTTTTTGGAAATTAGCTCTTTGGGTGCATGGCCAATTTCATAATTTACCCCCAAATTAATTTCGTCATTGATGATTTCTTGCATCGTGCTCTTAGACCAATTCAAAAGATGTATTTGAACCCGAGGAGCATGCGTGCGTATGGCTGAAAATAGTTCGCTGGCGAATGCACTGAGTATAAATGGAGCGATGGCGATTTTTATCGTGCCCGTCAGCTCTTTTGGGTCAAATGTATTGGAAGCATTAATCGCGTTAGATAATTCATCGATCAGTGGAGAGATTGAGTCTGCTAGGGTGTTCGCATAGTCCGTTGCTCGTAATCCGTGATGAGTCTTAACAAATAGCTCATCATTAAAGTGGTCGCGTAGGCGTTGTAGTGCTTTACTCACAGCGGGTTGAGATACGAATAGACGTTCAGCCGCTTTACGCATATTCCTCTCTTGGTGAAGAATAATAAATGTGCGCAGTAGATTAAGGTCTAGGTTTGCGAATAAGTCTTTTGCCATTGTCAGCCTCCTTGCTTACTTGGCTGATGATATACAGAATGCTGGC
>Ga0209272_10000595_pt1 | contig 28361 bp, 25 predicted proteins | sample tdDd002_FD_187125 | JGI IMG/M metagenome (GOLD analysis project Ga0209272, IMG submission 187125) | Marine sediment microbial communities from the Atlantic coast under amendment with organic carbon and nitrate - tdDd00.2 (SPAdes)... | ecosystem: Environmental > Aquatic > Marine > Coastal >... | reverse complement strand
TGAGCCGATTGCAGGCAATATGGGTGTTGTTGTACCAACAAAAGAGTTCATTGAAGGACTAAGAGCAATGTGTACTGAAAATGGCACTGTTCTTATTATTGATGAAGTTATTACAGGTTTTAGAGTAGCATACGGTGGCGCACAAGAGGCGCTTGGCATTGACGCAGACCTGACATGCTACGGTAAAATTATCGGTGGTGGTCTACCAGTTGGTGCTTACGGTGGTCGTAAAGAAATTATGGATGTTGTTTCTCCTGTGGGTGGAGTTTATCAAGCTGGTACGCTTTCTGGAAACCCACTGGCAATGTACATGGGCATTCAACAGCTTAAGATTCTTAAGTCTCGCCCTGAAATCTATACAAATATGGAAAAACACGCAATTTACCTAGAAGAAAAATTAGGTGAAATGATTGAAAAGTATAATCTTAAGGCACAAACAGTTCGGTTCAGAGGTATGATTTGTCTGTTCTTCGCTGAAGGTGAACTTAAAGATTTTGATGCTGTTATGAAATCAGACACTGAGTTCTATGCTAAATACTTCAAGGGCATGCTAGAGCGTGGTTTCTTACTACCGCCTGCTCAATTTGAAGGAATGTTCTTATCAGCAGCACATACACAAAGTGATTTAGATGCATATTTAAAAGCAGCAGATGATGTATTTAATGAGTTGGTGAAATAATGAGTGAATTGACCAGTGGAATTTCGGCTTCCGTTCGGAGAAGACAAAAACTTCATATAACGATTGGGATTGCCTTGTTTCTTCTGCTCATTTTTACTGTGCTCTTTTCTGTTGGAATGGGTCGTGCTGACTTAACACCGGATATTGTTTCGCGTGTGATCATTTCAAAAATGATGGGTGTGGAGTCTTGGGTGTCTGACATCCCAGATTTCCAACAAGCCATTGTTTGGAACGTGCGCGTACCAAGAATATTCAGTGCTGTTCTTATTGGAGCAGGGTTGGCTGTATCGGGTGCAATATTCCAATCGATACTTAGAAATCCATTAGCTGATCCATACACAATTGGAGTATCAACCGGTGCCGCTTTTGGTGCAGCTATTGCAATATTTTTGAACATATTCACAAAACTTTATCTGCCTGTAACGCCATTTGCACTGATCGGAGCTTTTGGAAGTTTAACACTCGTAATAACGATTGCACGAAAAAATGGTGTGATCAGTTCTACGAATCTTATCATTGCAGGTATTATAGTGGGTTCTATTTTGTCAGCGGGCATAAGCTTTCTTAAAAGCGCAGCTGGAGAAAATGTGGCTGCAATTGTACATTGGCTTATGGGTTCCTTGGCTTCAAGAAGCTGGGGACATGTCATGCTGCTTCTGCCATTTATCGTGATTGGTTGTGGTATTAGTATTCAGTATGCAAGTCGACTCGATATTATGAGTCTTGGAGAGAGAGAAGCACGTCATTTGGGTGTTGATCCTCAAAAAACGATGAGACTCTATTTGTTGGTTGCATCTTGTATGACAGCTGTCTGTGTTTCTGTTGGAGGCATTATTGGATTTGTTGGTCTGATAGTTCCGCATATGATACGGTTTGGACTGACATCAAGAAATGCAATACTCATTCCGCTGTCAACGATTGCAGGAGGCATACTGCTGCTTATGGCGGACAATATATCAAGAATACTATTTAACGTAGAGGTGCCTGTGGGCGTGCTCACAACACTTCTGGGTGGACCGTTCTTCATTTGGTTGTTTATGAAATCAGGGAAAGGACGTACCTAAATGTTAGAGTTAAAAAACATTCATTTTTCATATAATAAAGAACCATTTATTGATGATTTGAATATTAAAATTTCTAACGGAGAAATGGTCTCCGTGCTTGGACCAAATGGTTCAGGTAAATCTACAGTCGTTAAAATTCTGACTGGTGAGATGAAACCAGGGCATGGAACTGTTCATCTTGAAGGTTCGGATATTCATTCAATTCCGATTAGGGAGCTTGCACAGCGGTTGTCTGTTATGACTCAAAATGCAGGTATCAATTTTCCTTACACATGTCTTGAAGTTGTTCAAATGGGTTTATACCCTCATAAAGATTTAGGTGTTGGAATTGATTCTAAAGAGGTTGAAGAAATATTCGAATTGATGGAGAAAACAGAAACACATGAATTTGCTGAAAAGCTGATCACAGAAGTGAGCGGTGGAGAAGCCCAACGTGTTCTTTTAACAAGAATTCTTGCGCAAAATACACCTGTTATCGTTCTTGATGAAGCTTTTAGTGCGATGGATGTTGCACACCGTGTGGACATGCTTCGTATCATGAAAAAACAAGTTCAACGGAAGAATAAGTCTGTGATTGCAGTGATGCATGATTTGAATATGGCTTATTTGTTTAGCGACAGAGTCATTTTAATGAAGAGTGGCAATGTATTTGCTGAAGGATTAACTGACGAGGTTATGACGCCTGACAATTTGTATCATGTATTTGGTATTCGCGTTACAAAGATTGATGGTAAAGGATTTTTGATCGAAACAAATTAAAATCAAGGCAAATTAAAATAGAACAACTTAGAATAGAATTGACCAGCATGTAAGACTGGTGTTAATAGAAAGAACCCTTTGCAGGAATCTGCAATTCATATATGCGACAACAGTGTCGCAGGTCAAAAGTAAAACACATGAAAGACGGGTTATGACTTTCTCTTAGAGGTGAACAGCACCTTTATAACATATATTTTCTTATATTCTAGTTATGGTATTCAGGAGGATTTAAAATGAAAAGATTTATGGCAATGATTTTACTAGTAACACTTGTTTTAGCAGGATGTGCATCAGGTCCAAATACAGACAAATCAAAAAGAGCAATCTTGGTTGTAAGCTTTGGTACTAGTTATTCAGATACACGTGAATTAACGATTGAAGCTACTGAGCAAGCGTTTGTTGAAGCGTATCCAGACTACGATATTCGCCGTGCTTTCACAGCTCAAATCGTAATTGATGTGCTTGCAGAGCGTGACGGTATTGAAGTGGACAATATTCAAGAAGCCATGGATAAACTTAAAAAAGAAAAATACTCAGAAGTTATTGTTCAACCAACACTTGTTATGAATGGTGCTGAGTATGATGAAATGGCAGCTGTAGTTGAGCAATTCGAAGAAGATTTTGATAAACTAGTCATTGGTAATGCACTTCTTACAAGTCATGCCGACTATGAAATTGTTATTGAAGCATTAAAAGCTCAAATCGGTGAATTAGCAGCTGACGAGGCTGTAATGTTCATGGGTCATGGTACTCACCATTTTGCTGATGCAGCATATTCAGCGATGGATCTTCGCTTAAAAAACGAAGGTTTTGACAATGTTTACATGGCAACAGTTGAAGGATACCCACTCTTTGAAGAAGTGGCACCAAAACTAGAAGCTAAGGGAATCAATAAAGTAACTCTAATGCCATTTATGCTTGTTGCAGGTGATCATGCTTCAAATGATATGGCCGGCGACGAAGATGACAGCTGGAAAGTACAATTGAAGAAGATGGGCTTTGCGGTAGATACATACATGCATGGTCTTGGTGAACTAAAAGAAGTTCAAGATCTATTTGTTGCCCATGCAGAAGAAGCAATGAACGGTGAAGGACACGCTGAATAGGGGATGTAACTTTGCGTAATGTAAAATTCAAGACGCTGGCTTGGGCCAGCGTCCTTGTTCTATTAATTATTTTTATAGGTCGTTATTGGATTGAACGTGGTCTTGACCGTGTTGATTTCCTTGATACGAGAGAGTATACGATTGATTTTGTAGATGATTCTGGACGAAGAGTGAAAATGGAAGGTCCGGCAAATCGGATTATATCTCTTTACTCAGCTCATACAGAAAATCTATTTGCACTGGGCCTAGACAATCAGATTATTGGTGTTGGAACATCAGAGTCTTATCCGGTAGAATTCCTAGATAAACCAATGTTTGATTATAAGTCAGATCCTGAGAAGGTTATTGCGGCCAATCCTGATTTGGTTCTAATCAGACCATTTATTGAACGTAAACAACCAGATTTTGTGGATGCACTCAGACAATCAGGCATTACAGTCGTGTCTTTCTATCCTGAATCTCAAGAAGATTTTGATACATATATTCTTGAGTTAGGTCTCGTAACCGGACGTGAAAAAATGGCTGAAAGAAAGTTAAAAGCGTTCCATGAAGAATTAGACGCTCTGCGTGAGCTTACAAAAGATATTGAGCCTAAACTTAATGTATTCTTTGAATCTTCAGATGTGGAACTTAAAACAGTCACTACGGAATCTGTTGCTGCAAGAGCGATTGAGTATGCAGGTGGTATTAATATCGCATCAGATGCAGTGGCAATAACAAAAGGAAGTACCATTGCGGTTTATGGTGCTGAGCGCATCCTTGAAAAGGCCGATCAAATTGATGCTTACATAACACAACGTGGTGTTATGGGTGCGGGAGGCAATTTACATACCATTTCTATTCGACCTGGATTTAATACAATCAAGGCCGTAAAAGAAGGTAAAATTCTTGAGATTAACCAAAAAATCATATCATCACCGACATTTAGACAGGTTAAAGGAACTTATGAACTTGCACGATTCTTATATCCTGAAATAATTGATGATATTTCTAAATTTAATACAGATGAGAACTTGAACAGAGTGGACGCCGCAGAGCTATTTGTACGTTATGATAATAGACCTGTATTTGCACCAACGGCTTCATATTACAGAAAAGAATATGATGGACATACTTATGGCATGTTTGAAGATGTTCCATCGTCTTTTGAACGATTCGATTTTGTAGAAACTGCACTTAATGCAGGATTCATGGAAGGCTTTAAGCGCCGTGAAGATGCAGAAGACATTGAGTACTTTGATGTTGAGGGTGATCTCACAAGAGATGAATTTGCAAAAACACTATTCCTTTTCTATGATCTTGTTCCAATGAACGAACACGTTGCAATTGAAGATATTTCAGACAGTGAAAATCAGAAAATTATTCAGTCCCTTGTGGATCATGGCGTTCTTGAGCTTGAAGCAGGGAATTTCAACCCAAATAGAGCTGTGACTGGCAAAGAGGTTATATCAGCACTGGAGAAAATAAAATGATTCAAATAGAGACGCTTACGAAACAATACGGGGAAATTACAGCGGTGAACAACTTATCGCTCAGCATTGATGCTGGGCGATTTTTCGGGTTGCTTGGACCAAATGGTGCAGGTAAAACCACACTGATTCGTATGATGGTTGGACTTATAGGCTCAGATGAGGGCGAAGTTCACATTGATGGGCACCTTATACATCGCGATGCGAATGCAATAAAGAAAAGAATTGGTATAGTCTCACAACATATGAACTTAGATAAAGAGCTTTCTGTATTTGAAAATATGGAGTTCTCGGGCCGTATGTATGGACTATCTGGAAAAGAATCTAGAGCTCGTGCTGAAGAAATGATTGAGTTCTTCGGGCTTCAAAAACACAGAGCTAAAATATGCAAGAAACTTTCTGGTGGTATGAAAAGAAAGCTGATGATCGCAAAAGCACTTATGCACCAACCGACAGTTCTATTTTTAGATGAACCAACCGTTGGTGTTGATGCCGTAGCTAGACGTGATATCTGGCGTCTCTTAAAAGAAATAAATTCATCTGGCACAACAATTCTTCTTACGACACATTACATGGAAGAAGCACACACGCTTTGTGATGAGATTGCTCTCATGAATACTGGGAAAATTCTTCAGAAGGATACACCAGAAGGACTCATTTCGAGACTGGGACAAACTGCCGTTGAATCAGACAGCGCAACAAAGTATTTTGCTGAAATGAGTGGAGCAAAACAATACGCTGCAACACTTGAAGAGTTATATACCATTCGAAAAACAACACTTGAAGATGTATTTATATCAATGTCAGAGGGGGCAACACTATGAGCGAGGCTATGACAATCCTCTGGCGTGAATGGGTATTTTTCCGTCATAGATTCTTCAAAATAACAACAGCACAAATTGTAACGCCAATCTTATACCTTATCGCTTTTGGATGGGGTGTTGGAGAGAATCTTCAGATGGATGGCAATCAATACATGTCTTACATATTACCGGGCGTTGTGTCATTAACATCAATGCGATCCGCTTTCGGTGCCATTTCAATGAGAGTCAGTGTTACAAGACTTCATGAAAGAAGTTTTGAGTCATACTTGGCTGCGCCGATTAAAATTCACTGGTTGGCCATTGGACATATTCTAGCAGGAGCACTCAGAGGACTTTATTCATCAGTCTTGATTCTACTGGTAGGTATTCCGTTTGGTGTGATCTATCCCGTAGATCTTCCGTTTATAATTGTATGTTTTGTTAATGGATTCATGTTTGCAGCTTTAGGGTTCTTCGCAGCCATGATGATTGACACACACTATGATATGAATAGATTTACAAGCTTTGTTATAACACCTATGGCCTTTTTATGTGGTACATTCTTCTCGTTGAAGAAGCTGCCATGGGTCATGAGACAGATTATAGAGCTGCTTCCACTTACACATTCGACAAGACTGTTGAGAGCCATAGTGCTCGGTGGGCGAATTGAAATGTTCTCATTCCTTGTTATGCTGGCATATGCTACGATATTTACGTTACTATCGATACGCGCATGCTACGAGGAAGTCGTCTAACAGTGCACATATAATCCGCCAGTACGGCGTTGCAAAAAAACACATGGACAGGTCACGTGCGCAAGCACGCTCCCTCCCCATGTGTTTTTTCGCGCCTTGTCTCACGAAATTCTTTTCAACCTGTACTCGGAGCTTGTATTTTACGCCAGCTCTTCGTTACTAAAAAACTCCTGAATGGGTCACGTGCGTTTGTACGCCCCCTATTCAGGAGTTTTTTTGCTTTAATCTGAAGAAACAAAAACTACAAAATCTGATGTATCAAAGTGAGTCATGAGGTTATGTTATATAAAAACACCGCACATACGTTCTGCGGTTTCTGATATAATGGAAGCGTGGATTGAAGCATCAATAAGTGGAGGGATGATCATGTTACGTATAAAAGAAACGCAGTTGAAGAGTGTAAAACGTGCGACGATGTTTCCTGACACTTATTTTGTGTCTAAGTTTGGAGTTTCACCTTATAGGGGATGTCAGCATGCCTGTGCGTATTGTGACGGCCGTTCAGAGAAGTATTTTGTTGAAGGGGTATTTGATGAGGATATTGAGGTAAGACTTAATACAGCGCAAATTCTTGATAGCACGCTTACGAAATCTCGCGAATGGGGTATTGTTGGTGTCAGTTCAGGTGTGAGCGATGCTTACCAACCGATAGAAAAGAAGTATAAGATTATGCCTGATGTCCTCGATGTGCTGATTAAACATCGAAGTCCGGCTTATATAATGACAAAATCTGATTTGCCGCTCAGAGATCTGGTGAAATGGAAGAGGCTCAATGAAGTTGCCGGGGCGACTCTTTTTGTATCATTAACAACGGTTGACGATGAAATCGGCCATCGGTTTGAACCGAGGGCACCACTCCCGTCAAAACGACTAGAAATGATTCGACAATTTAAAGAAGCAGGCATTGGTGTTGTGGCTCTTGCTATGCCATTTATGCCTAAAATAACAGATATGCCTGAGCTAATAGATGAATTGCTTAGCAAACTAAAGGAATTGGACGTGGACGCGATTATGCCTGGTGGAATGACACTCAGGCCAGGTTGTCAAAAAAAATGGTTTATGGATCAATTAGAAGAGTATAATCCTGAACTTGTTTCCTTCTATGAGAAATTATATAGAGAAAATAAACAATCGGGTGCACCGCTTAATAGCTACACGGTGGCTCAAGCCAAATATCTTTCATCTCAGCTTCGAAAGTATGATTTTCTTGAAATACTTCCGCATCATTTATACCAAGGTCGTCTTCAGATCTATGACGAGTTGTGGGTGTTGTTAACACATATGTTGAAGATCTATAGCAGAAGAGGCGTCGATGTGACGAAACTGAGTGCTTCAAGAAAAAAATATGGTGCTTGGCTAGAGGTTCAAAAGAAATCATTTAATAGGAACAGAACTTTAACTGGGAATGATCTTGATAGTCAATTTGGATTTATGATTCAAACAGGTGAATTTCATAAACTTATTGAGAATGACAAACTTGCAGACTTTTTGATAAGCGTTGTTGTTGAAAGAAAGCAGCTCAATTATAGAAGTTTAAAACTTGAATAAAATTATAGCTATAACACTAAAAAGAGAATTCCATCATAATGATTGGAATTCTCTTTCAAATTTCGAGCTCTACTTCATCTTCAATTATAATGTCACTTTCCAAAAGCATTCGCTCCTTTTCTCAAGATCATTCTACAACCAGTCTGAAAATTGACCTTGTCCCATAAAGTTGATCATGTTGTCTGCATTTGCATTGTGGTTTACTTTTGCTTCTTTTGGTGATGGATAATCCACTTTAACTGAGAATCCGTGACCGTTATCGTTTTTCTGGTAGTTAGGCATGTTCTTTTCTTTCATCGTTTTCATTGTAGTTTCCTCCGTTTTCATCTTTGTTTGATTCACCAGTAATACTTACCATTGTTCTCATTTTTTCTCTATAGTTTTAAATTAGAAACTTGCATAATGCTTTTCGACAGTGAAATTATGCAGTTTCTTTGTATAAAAAAACCGTCCTTCAAAATAAAGGACGGAAATTTCCGCGGTACCACCTTTGTTGCTCATGTGAGCCACTTTGTGCATAGTATGCATGCCTGTAACGGGGCGACCGTTCTCGACTATTAATTGTTTCACCGAGAAAGCTCCAGAGTGATTTGCGAGGAAGTTGTCTTGTCGGTTTCCACCTATTCCGACTCTCTATAAAGACTTCGGCTTCCTGCCGTCTCTATCAATGCTTTTGATTTATTGAATCAAACTATATCAGTATCTAACAACGACGTCAACAGAATTTTCAGAATAAGATGAATAATTTTGAAACTTAAATAATTTTAATGCGTCCATAAAAAATTGAGTCTTCATTTTACACATTGTCTAATTTGTGAGCGAGTGGGTAATTGGTCTGGGTATGGATATATAAAGAAATACTAAGTAATCATTATATTAATTGACGATTGGGTGATCATATGAAAGATACTCATAAAAGACTGTGCATTCTTATGATTCTGATCATCACAAGTGCATATCTACCAGCTTTTGCAGATGACGTTGAAGCGGATAACCAACCACGTGTGCTTATTCTCAGAACGCTTGATTTCTTGCGTAATGATACAAATGAGGTCATATCAGGATTTCATTCAGTGCTCGATGTAAGGGCGGGTCAGTATGATGTTGTTGACGTTCACGGAAATTATCTAAAGGACCAACAATACTGTGATGGATTAAAACTAAGTTTGAAAGCAATGATTGATAAAGGCGGAACATATGATCTGGTTGTTCTTTTAAGAGAACCGGCTGTTCGTTATGCGCTTCAAATTGATGAGCTTATTGGAAATACGCCGGTCATATTTGGGATGGTAGAAAACGAACTAGTAGAGGCTCAATTAGAAGAAAAATATGATGTGTCTGGAATTTATGAACCGTTGTTGCTTCGAGAAAATATACTTCTGGCAGATTCGATTATTGAAGATCTTGAAAAAATTATAATAGTAGCTGATGAGTCATTCAATACATCAAGCATGAAATTGGAGATTGAAAGTGAAATGGATCTATTCGAAGATGATTATCAGATTGAGTTTGTCTTAAGTGATGCTTTTTCTCAGTTTGAGAACGAATCGATCTTGAATGAATCAGATCATACGATGGTGTATTATCTGAGTCGATATGATGAAACTGTTATACTAGGAGATTATATCGCGAATGAAACTGTTATATTCAGCCCTTGGAGAGATATGATTATGAAAAACATAGTTGGGGGGCGTGTTCTTGACAGCAAAGCTTATGGTGCGATGTTGGCTAAAAAGAGTCAGGTTATATTGTCGGGTGCATCTGAGAAACTGCCTCAGTACCAAAATGCATCCTCACTATACTTATTTAATCGAAATAAGGCATCGATGTTAAACTTGGACCTAAAATGGATCGAAAGCGAGTCGCAGTTTGTAAATGAAGTCAGAACAAAAGATGATGATTGGAAAATGGTCGCAGGAGTAGGTGTGATTGGCGTAGTGTTGCTGGCTATAGCGCTGAAATTCATATTAACCAATCGGCGTAAGGACTCACAAGCGTGTACGTTGCTTGATGGATATGTGAATGAGATTGTGGAGAATGTAGACACTGCGATTTGTATAAAAGATGAGAATAGAAAATATGTTCATGTAAACGACAAATTTAAATCATTATTTGACATATCCGGTGACTTGACTGAGCGCCAAGATTTTGATGTGTTTCCATATGAATTTGCAAATCAACTTAAACAAATAGATGATCGTGCAACGTTTGGGACCGATGACTATCAAAAGAATTTGATTTATCATCATAAAGAGTATGGAGCATTGTATTTGGAATTCAAAGTGAAAAAAATTGTTAAAGACAATGGAACAAAGCACCTTGTAAGCTACATTAATGATCTTACTGAACAAAAGAAACATGAGAAGACATTGGCAGAGCTCAATAAGCTGCTCGAACAACAGGTTCGAGATAGAACGGGAGAGCTGATTCAAGCTGAAAAGATGGCTATGCTTGGAACCTTAGTGGCGGGCGTATCTCATGAAATAAGCACACCAATAGGTGTGAGTATTACAGCATCAACCTTTTTATCAGATCAAACCAATCACCTTAAGAAAGAATTTGAAAGCGGTACGCTTAAGAAGTCAGAAATGGTTGGTTTTTTAGAACTTCTTGATGAAACGGGAGAAATACTATTCAATAATTTAAACAATGCAGCTGAAATGATAACGAGTTTTAAGAAAGTTGCGGTTGATCAATCGAGTGAAGAAATAAGGGAGTTTAATCTAAAAGACTACTCACGTGGTGTGGTCATGAATTTGAAGCCAAAATTTAAGAACACTAAATATAAAGTTCATGTGACTGGTCAAGATGATATAATGATGTATTCGTTTCCTGGTGCAATGAATCAGATACTTACAAATTTGATCTTGAACTCATTGATTCATGGCTTTGAAAATCGTGAATCTGGGGAAATTCGTATTGATGTGACGCAAAGAAGTGACGTCATGGGTGTACGTATAGAATACACAGATGATGGTGGTGGTATTCCTAAAGAGATGGTGCCAAAAATATTTGATCCTTTTTACACCACCAAACGTGATACCGGTGGTTCTGGACTAGGTATGAATATTGTTCGAAATTTGGTTGAAAAAACCTTGAATGGCACCATAAAAGTTTATTCTGATACTGGTGATGGGGTTAAGTTTGTTCTTGATTTACCACAACGTATTAATGTATATGAAAATACTGGGAATTCCGATGTGTAGAAAATAATACCTTGAACATTATAGTTTGAGGTATTTTTATGTGTTCAAGTGTAATACAGAAGTTTAATCAAATAACTGTTAAGTGGGTGATGTATATGAGACCAGAAAATATTTTTCTAAAGAACAAGGATCGGATAATTTTTAATGAGAAATGCATGGTTTACCTTATGGGTGCTACAAGGGATGTTGTGAGTACATCACCGTTAAATGGGGGGAGTAGCCAGCATCTAAATGCAATTTTCAATTTTGATGAAACACCAAAAGATGGTGGATGGTGTCAAATGAAAGCTAAAACTTACAAAGAGCATTTAGCGATTATCGCAGGAGAAATTAGCCTGGATCCTTATACGACAACAGCTTTATCAACAACTGTTGACATTGACAATACAGTTGTATTAAAAGAATTGTATCACGGTCACGAGATTGTAGTCATATGCACAGCTGGACTTGATATCAATGCGACCCGTGCTGGTGAACCTGCAGGATATGACGAGTGGATTACAGAGCCTGATATTCACAAGGGGACTGTAAATATTATTTGCAGCTGCGATGTGTCGTTGCCTGCTGGAAGTTTAAGCCGGATGATATTAACGGTAACCGAAGCAAAGACGGCTGCTATTCAGGAATTGATGGTCGGGAGCTGTTTTTCAGATGGATTGGCTACGGGATCTGGAACAGATGGAGTCGTTGTCATATCCAATCCGCATTCAAATGTTGAATTGACGAATGTAGGTGCTCATTCGAAATTGGGTGAGATAATAAGTCAGCTGACAAAAAATGCTGTAAAGAGTGCATTATATAAGCAAACCGGATTAGATGAATTACGGCAACGAGATGTATTTGAGAGATTGAAGCGATTTGATATTAATGGGACAATGTTGTCTATTGATGAGAAAACATGTAAAGATGAAACTCAAGTAGCGATTGTTAGCATGATTGTGCATTTGCTGGATCAAATGTCATGGGGCGTGTTAAATCCTGAAGGTGTAATAAATGCATCTCAGAAAGTATTGGGACAAGAACTTGAAATATCTGATGTTGATAAGCTGTGTTCTAGCAAAGTAAGAGAGCGAGTCTTAAGAGGCGTCGTTCAGTATCTCGTTGAGTTAGAGACACAATGAATTTACATTCAATCGTCAAAGGAATAGAAAGTATAAAAAAACCGGCTTGCTTCGCAGGCCGGTTTTGCCATGTTTGGCATAGAGCGAACAATCACTTCAGTTCGGGGCTGAAGTTTGAACTTTTGATGTTCTATTCTTATGACGAGTTAAAGCAATGAAAAGTTCCATAATTTAATATTAAGCACCAAAGAGTTTGAGTTAATTGAGAATGATGCAAATAATATGAAAGTTTTTTCAAGGAAAACCACCCCGTGCGGGGAGGGGTGGTTTTCCTTGGGTGTAAATACATAGAGGTGATTGCAATACATCTGAGGGACGCTACTTGAAATTCGACGAACTTTAATAATGAAATTGTGAAGTGAAGATGATTATCAGAAAATTACAACAAATGATAAAGTGATTGTGTGCGTTGAAATAACCTGCTAATATACCATTAAAAGAAAAACGGAGGTTACAAAATGAAAAATAAGTCACATATGAGTTGGGCATGGGTAATTATGATTGGGTTTTTAACGTTGGGTATAATTGATTTCAAATTTGGAATATTAGGGTTTGCCTGTATGGGTGCGCCAATATATCACGCCCTAAGGGGGAGGGGTAAGGTTCACTGCAGATCGTATTGTCCGCGTGGATCTCTTCTTGGACGTTTTTTAGAAAAGGTGAGCCTTCAAAAAACATTGCCAAAATTTATGACAACTAAAAAATTCAAATATGCTCTTCTTGGAGTTATGGTCACAGTATTTAGTATCTCAATGTTCCATGCCGGTCTGAATTATAATCGTATTGCATTTAGTATGTTTAGATTTATGACAATGTCGCTTGCTATTGGAATCATAATGGGTGTTGTGTATAAACCAAGAAGTTGGTGCGTGGTTTGTCCAATGGGAACAGGATCTGGACTTATACAAAAACAGGTAGGTCAAGTTGATGTATTTGGTAAACTTGTGCCTCAAAGCAGTAAAGTACCACAGCCAAGTGCAGTGGTTCAGATAAATACAAAACCTTCAAATAAAAAGGCTGCATAATCGTTTGCTATCTCCAAGTATTGGGTATTCTCTTTATAACTAATACAGAGCGAGATGGAAGGGGTGACCCTATGGACAATGAAAATGTTGAAAGTGCAAAAACGAATAAGAGCTCGTTTATTCTCATAGCTATATTCTTTGGACTGATGATTATATTGGGAAGTCTAAGGACAGCTGTCAATTTTGTAACTGATTATCAATGGTTTAGCAACAACGGATTCATACAGACGTTTCTTGTAGAAATCCTTACGAAGTTAAAAATTCTTTTACCGTTATGGATTATATCCATGTTTGGACTCAACATATATCTAACTCGGCTAAAGAGGAAGTATTGCACACATGGGCATATCACATTGACTAAAAAAGAAGATACCCTTGTAATACGTGTTACACGTGTATTCTCAGTACTTTTTAGTTTGTATTTCTCATGGATGATCACAGCATCTATATGGTTGAAGAGCCTCATGTTTCTCAATGCAACGCAATTTGATAGAACAGATCCAATATTTTTCCAAGATCTAGCTTTTTACTTTTTTCAATTGCCGTTGTTTAAACAGGTTCTCATGTTATCAATTGTCATCACCATTTGGATGGTGCTCATCACTGCAGGTTTCTACTTTGCAGCATTTAACTTAAAACGTCCACTCGACGGAAGTTTATTTGATATGAATGAAATTGCCGGACGACCAAATTTTTCATCGATATTTAGAAAAGAATTGGTTGTCACAGCTATTCGAAAAATTGCAGTTCTTGGATCAATGATATTACTATTAATCAGTGCAACTTATCTGATTAGAGGATTTGATCTGTTGTACTCTGCAAGAGGTGTGGCTTATGGCGCAAGTTATACAGATATTAATATAACACTGCTCGGATATAGAATAAGTGCAGTGGTGGCGTTGTTATCGGCGTTTACATTTGCATTTGGACTTCTCACAGGTAAAAGAAGACTTACGGTACTGGGTCCAATTCTCCTTGTGCTCATTGCAATAATCGCAGGGGTATTTGCTGGATTTGTTCAACAGCTTGTGGTTGAACCAGATGAAATTACTAAAGAGAAGGAATATCTTGAGTATAATATTGAGTATACACAGGAGGCGTTTGGTCTAAATACTGTGGAAGTGAGAGATTTTCCATCAGAACAAGAACTTGACCGTGAAACGATTCTTAGAAATTCGGAGACGATTTCAAACATCCGTGTCAATGATGCTAGACCACTGAAACAAACGTACAATCAAATTCAAGGAATCAGGTTGTACTATCAATTCAACGACATTGATGTAGATCGTTACATCATTGATGGTGAGTATAGACAAGTCTTTATCTCGCCACGTGAGTTGAATTTTGAAAAATTAGATGACAATGCAAAAACTTGGTTGAATAGGCACCTTCGATTTACACATGGTTACGGCGTAGTAATGTCGCCTGTAAACTCTGTGACTTCCGAAGGACAGCCAGAGTTGATGTTTAAGAATATCCCTCCAGTAACGGAGACAGACTTAACCATTACAAATCCTGAAATTTATTTTGGTGAGTCAACAAATAATTATATTATTATTGGTACAGATGAAGATGAGTTTGATTTTCCGTCAGGCTCAGATAACTCATATTCAAAGTATGCAGGTGAAGCAGGGATTCCAGTAGCGGGTTTCAATAAATTGTTATATGCATACAGAATGAGCAGTATGAAAATGCTGTTCTCATCAGCTCTCAACGATGATAGCAGAATTGTATTCTATAGAAATATACATGAACGTGTTCGTCGGATTGCACCATTTTTAACATACGACCAGAATCCGTATTTGGTTTTAAGCGAAGAAGATGGAAAGCTTTATTGGATTATCGATGCGTACACATCAAGTCCGTATAATCCATACTCACAGCCATTTTTATTCAATGACAAACCTGTGAATTATCTTAGGAATTCTGTAAAAGTTGTTATAGATGCATATGAAGGAACAACGACGTTCTATGCGTTTGATGAAACAGATCCGGTGCTTCAGACATATCGAGGGATTTTTAAAGACCTATTTACACCAGTGAGTGAAATGCCTGAAAATCTCTTGAAGCACGTAAGATATCCTCAAGATTACTTCAATCTACAGTCAGAAGTATACCGAGCGTATCACGTAGATAATCCAATAGTATTCTATAACGGTGAAGATATTTGGGATGTTGCCAATGAAAAGTACATGGGTGGGCAACAACAAATTGAATCAAATTATGTAATGTTTAAACTTCCAGATGGTGATGCTGCGGAATTTGCATTGATCCTACCATTTACACCAAGGGAAAAGCCGAACATGACATCGCTCTTTGTGGCAAGAAATGATGGCGAAGACTACGGAAAGCTATTCCTGTACAAGTTTTCAAAAAATAAAACAATCCAAGGTCCTATGATGATTGAGTCTAGAATTGATCAAAACTCAGAAATCTCTCCACAATTCACATTGTGGGGGCAAGAGGGATCTCAAGTTCTAAGGGGTAATGTTATTGTTGTACCTGTTGAAGATGCACTTCTTTATGTAGAACCTGTGTATTTGCAAGCAGACAACCCAAATAGCTTGCCTGAAATGAAACGTGTGATTGTCTCTTATAAAGATAAGGTAGTTATGGAAGAAAACCTAGAATTGGCTCTTGCTAGAGTGTTTGGAATTGAAACTGAGGAACCTGAGACAACAACGGACGGAGAAACCCGACCGGAGTCTGACGGAACTGAAACAGAAGTTGAAGAACTACTCAATCAAATCAATGATTTGTTTGAGGCTTCCGAAGACAATTTAGACGAGCTTAAAGATTTAATCCAACAATTAAACAACTCACTTCAAGAAGAGGAACAACTGGAATAACCTCCCACGAATGAATAACTGATTAAAGTTTTGGAAAGTCACAATTAAAAAGGGGTGTAGCTTATAGAATTTCGAATTCTATAAGCTACACCCCACTTTTGTTTATCATGATTGTTAATTTCGTATTATTTACGGGTCAATCTTAATCAAATGGTTGTATTTATGAACGTTTAAATTGAACTTGATGTCCAGTGACTTGGAGCAACTTCTTACTTAAGATGAAACCCAGTGGGAAGCAAGCAAATCCAATAACAACAGCAAGTGAGTATAACCATCCGGACTGGAATGTTTGTGCAAAGTCTAGGCCTAGGAATCCAAAGCAGAGTGTGAATCCAACCAAAAATACTTTCTCTGCCCAAATGAACATACACATATTTCCATTGTACTCAAAGTCATTTTTATTAAATGATTTTTGAGCAAGTTTGAATATGATCATGCTGCCAATGAAGTAGAGTAGAAGCATTGGCATAAAGTCCATGAGCACTATACTTGTTTTGTTATACCAGGCGCCAGTGTACATAATATAGTGCGGCATAGAAATCTTCAGGATTGGTTCGAAGTCAACATAGAAATTAAAAAACGTATCTAGATTCATAAACACCGAACCCAGTATAAACACTGGTGTATAAAACATGAAAAATCCACCAAAACCTGCAAAGATGCTGTTCCCCATAATTGTTGCAGCGAAGAATAGGACGCTGTATTGGAACAATGAACTTGCGGTAACGACCAAAAGCCAGATGACAATTGGGCTAAAAGATCCTGTAATAGGGTGACCAGCAGAGAAATACGTGGATGCTATCACTAGGAATCCAACGAAATATGCAAGTATAATCCCAATCACTCCTGCAAAGTACTTATAGGTAATGTGTGTGTTTCTATCATAAGGCAGACTTGCAAGAAGTCCAATGACGCTTTCTTTTCGCGTGTAGAAAAATTGTGAAATTATGAATATTGGTAAAACAAGCCATCCGCCAAGATCATATGGAGCTCTGATGAAATCTATAGAATCCATAGTCCAACTATATTGCGATGGATTTGGGTCAATACTGTTGATCGCTATAAGTATTGGTAATAGTATTGCAATGGCCATAAGCAGCGTTGGCCACTTTATTTGATCTAATTCGCGTTTAAACAGCGGATGTTTGAATGTGTCTAACATTAGATTCACCTGCCTCACTTGTTGTTATAAAAATGTCCTCGAGTTTCATATCAATTAACTCCCAAAATAAAATGTCCATTGATTCTATGCTCTGAATCGTTTCCTCTAGCTCGCCTTCAACGGTTAGGTATGCAACGCGACCTAGGGTTTTAATCTTTAAAACCTGAGGGATTTCTGAAAGTCCTGCAGGCACATAGTCGTTGAAGCAGACTTGTATTTGTTTTATTGATGACTTTAAAGCATCTAGTGATGTGTTATTTGTGATCTTACCGTCACGAAGTATAATAATGTGGTCGCAAACCTGTTCAAGATCATTTAAAAGGTGCGAAGAAATAATAATTGTAGTATCGTTATCTGCAACTTCTCGCATAAGTACTTCGAATAAGTGTTTACGACTTGATGGATCAAGGCCTGTTGTAGGCTCATCAAGGAGCAGCAGCTTGGGGCGAATCGAAAGTCCAAGCATTAATGAGACCTTCATACGCATACCCTTTGAAAGTTTTTGAATCTTCATATCCAGTGGTATTTGGAAACGTTGATTCAAATTATGAAAATGCTCTGTGTCAAAGTTTATGTAGATTTCACCAAACCAGTTTAAAAGATCTTTGACTCTTGAGTATTTGAAGAATTCGGCCTCTTCAGATACAAATGCAATCTCGTTCCTAATTTCTGGGCTGTTAAATACATTGTGACCGTCAAAAGATACAGATCCAGAAGTGGGTCGCAATATACCGCAAATTGTTTTGAGCAGTGTTGTTTTTCCGGCACCATTTTCACCGATTAGACCAGTAATACATCCTGGTTTAACTGCGAAGTGGATATCAGATAGTATGGGCCGTCCTACGATGTCTTTTCTTAGTTGATTCACTTCAAGCATGGCCAGCCTCCTTTCCAAGTTCAGAATATATTTCTTCAATGATTTGGCATGCATCTTTTTCATGTACGCCGAAGTAGTGAAGTTCAATGATGATATCTTTGAGTTTTGTTTTTAAATTCTCCATGTCCTTTGTGTTGGTTTTAATGTCTAAGTTTTCAGCAACAAAGGTACCGCGTCCGCGAACTGTGGAGATTATACGTTCTTGTTCTAATGATTTGTAGGCCTTGCTTATAGTGTTTGGATTGACTCTTGTCATCTCAGCCAGATCTCTGACAGAAGGTAGTTTTTCACCCTCTCGAAGAACGCCTTTTATGATGCTTTCTTTGACTTGTGTAATGATTTGCTCATAAATAGGTTGACTGGATGATGGTTTAATTTTAAACATTCAATCACCTCAGTGTGGTAGTGTACTACGCGTACTACGTGTACTACGTGTGTTAGTACACTTTGATTATAAGAAAAAATGAATGAATGGTCAAGTTACAAACATATTACATGAATTTTGAAAATCGCTATACTGATTTCAGACAAGAAAAAAGTCATTGACGAGTGTCAATGACTTTAATGTTTCCTACTTGAAGGTTCCAAGCAAGTTGATTTTATGAAAAAGTTAAATTCCTATTAAGTGCATGAGACGAGTAAAACAAGTGATTAGATGTGAATCTATACTCTTGAGAATATCATCATCTTTTCCCCAGAAAGAATGTTCACCGTCTTTAATGTGATAAGGCAATTCTTCGCTGCCTCTATCTGAGAGATTCACTGTATAAAGTTCATAAACGGTATCAGATGTTTTTGAGGCCATGCAAAGACCAAGGTGAATCAATTCAGTGGGCTTAATATCATAACCTGTTAAATCCATGAGTTCATCAATGATGGTTTGTTCTACATCATCTTTTTTAACTCTTGTAGAAACTGCACAGGTGTCAGCTGCCACATCCCAACATGGAATGATTTCACGTCTTAGTAAAAATTCATGTCCGCCCAAGTGTTTTCTATAGGGCAGAATTAATACACGTCGTCCATTGGAATAAGTATCATGGGAGTAAATATAAGCTTTTCCATGCTTGTCAGCCTCCATGATGCTGATAGCTGGGTTGTCATAAATTGTTTTTTTAGCCATAATTCTGCCTCCTTTGCCGTATCTTATTCTATTTATTCCCCAATGATTGCCTTACAAACGAGAATCGACATGGAATGGATTGTCTTATTTGAAATTAAAAAATTTACCTAATGCATAAAAAGGAAAAACGTACCAATAAAGGGACGTTTTTCACTCGTTATCTATTTTTAATTTGTTTAATAAGATCAATCATATTTTGTACTGCGGCCAATTCGTCTCTATCGAGGCCATCAGCATTAAGTGCTTGTTTCAGTAAGGTTTCTGCACTCATTTTTCTTAATTTAGTTCTGCCCAGCAAGAAATCAACTGATACGTTAAAATTATCTGCAATAATTGTTAGTGTATCTCTATCGGGAAAACGGGCATCAGTTTCATATTTTGAAAGTGTCTGATAAGCAATTCCCAATTTCTCACTTAACTCTTTTCTAGACAGGTTTTCTTCATCTCTTAATTGTATAATTTTTGAACCGAAAGACATCGTACACCTCTTAATTAGCTTATTCTAGCTACATTATATACAAAATATGCTTTCGGTTATAAAACTTATACAAAAAAGATAATTAAATTTGGAACTTATACAATGTGTATCAACATACCGAACAATCTGGGAGCTTCATTTCTATTTTTCCGGTCGCTGCAAATATGTGTCGAGTAATTGGGGTGTAATATTTTGAATACCTTTAATCAAGCTGTGGCATACTTTGAATTTAGAAGGGTAATAGTATTGGACAATCATGATCAGTCTATTGAATCGATTGATCTCATTGGTGACGTACATATAGGTACCGTCTCGACCAAAAATATGTAATACACGGTGGATTTTAAGAAGTTGTCGATGTCGCGCCACATAAATGGATTCGATATCGTCTTCATTCAGGTGTATACATTGACCCTCAATGCAAAATTCTATATAAAGCATGTAAACATCTATATATCTTTTTTTGTAAAAAAGATAGCGCTTAAAATAGAATCGTGCTGCAATGAAAGACACTGCACCATAAAAAGGGACAAAAAGCGTAGGTAATTGTCCTTCTAAATTGATATAATAAAGCACCACAATGCCATAGAGTAGTATGGCTGTTAGTAGCATTATTCCAAACATATAAACTCGATGAGGATAGAAAAATCGCATAAAGGTCACTTCCTTTGTCAATATTTTACCCTCGTTTACTGGGAATACGCTTATGATGAATAAATGATGGCTGAAGATTTAGGCTTATTAATAAAGGAGGATTATAGTGTCAGAAAGAGTAAATTACGAAAAACAGGCTCATAAGCATTTCAGTAATGGCTTCAATTGTGCACAAGCAGTGATAAAATCACTTTGTCCAGTTTCGGGACTAGAAGATGGTGAAGTAGAAGCCTTGACTGCAGGATTTGGTGGAGGCATGGGTGGTCATCAGGAAATTTGTGGTGCGGCATCTGGAACTTGTATGGCGATCAGTTATGCCGTGTTTAAACTATATGATGATCCAACAGAGGGAAAAAATGAGGCGAAATTGGCTGTGCAAGAATTTATGTTTCGTTTCAAAGACACATTTGAATATGTACGCTGTGCTGACTTAACAGGGTATTGTTTTTTTGATGAAGCTGAACGTGAGGCTTTTACTGAGTCTGGCGTTAAAAACAAAATCTGTATGCCAGCGGTTGAATTTGCGGTAGAACTTGCATCGGAAATGATTGAAGAAGCGAGAAACAAGCAGTGATAAAATTGAAATACTGCATAGAAAAAAACCTCTCATGGGGGAGAGGTTTTTCCGGGTTGAGTTGATATGGGTGGAAGATTGGGGTCAGATACAACATATCTGACTTTGTGGGAGAACTTCCAACCTCATTGTATCTCTAATTTCCCAGTAAATCAGGGGTTCTGCATATTTGGCCCTTGAATCATCATGATTGGACGTTATGAATTTAAAATTGCAATTAATTACAAAAGGCAGCTGAATCTTATTTAGATTTCAGCTGCCTTTTGCGGTTTGGATCTGAGATAATCCAAACTCTTGGAAATGGAAATTATGATTTAGAAGACTCAAGGTTGAGCTTCAGAACCTTACGTTTTGCTAAGTGCTTTTCATGTGCACCCATAACTAGGCTGTACATAACCGGAATGATAACCATTGTTAAGAATGTAGAAACAACGAGTCCAGACATTAGTGAAACAGCCATCGGTGCGAATAGGCTGCTACCGGAAAGTGCGAGTGGTACAAGTCCCATTACTGTGGTACCTGCGCTTAGAATAATAGCACTGAAACGCTTGTCGACCGCATCAAGACATGCTGTTTGAATATCGTCGCCATTATTTCTTGCTTCGTTAATATACTCAATGAGTAAAATACCATTTTTAACAACGAGTCCAATAAGAGCGATAACTCCAAGAACAGCTGTAAGTGACAATGGTTGATCCAGAACATAAAGGCCTAAGATCGAACCGATTAGAGACAATGGAATTGTCATGAGTATAATGACTGGTTGCAGGAATGAACCAAACTGCATAACCAAAGTTACGTAGATTAGTAGGATTGCAAGACCTGCCAGTCCACCTGCCACACCAAAGTACTTCTGAATACTTTCTCTCTCACCATCAAATGAAACTTTAATACCTGACTTATCCATTGTTGGTAGGATTTCATTTTCTATTCTTGTAGCCATTGAAGGAGCATCAACACTTGGCAGTGTATCCACTAAAATTTCAGAAGCGATCTTTCGATCGTATCGGTTGATTGTATCAAGTTTTTTGCCTAGATTAACTTCACTAAAAGCATGCATAGGAATCTTATTCTCCGTAAGTGAAGATTTAATCATAAATGTTTCAATTTCAGTTGTGTCATCAATGTCACCTTGAACAACGATATTATACTCTTTTCCATCTCTTCTGAATACGGAAGCATTGTAACCGTATAGAGCCAAGTTGAGTTGTTTTTGAATATCATATTTAGTCATGCCCATGCTGCTTGATTTATCTGAGTCAACATCAACTTCAAATTGGAACGTGTATGGATTTAGGTTGTTTCTTACATTGATAGTACCTTCAAGTTCGCTTACACGATCTGATAATTCTCTAGTGAAGGCATCAACACGTTCAACATCTGTACCAGATACGCGTAAAATGATTTTTGCGTCTTGAGGTTCAGCGTATTGAAGTTGTGTTACAGTACACTTACCTGAAGTGATTTTCTCGTCAAGAAGTTTTTGGACATGGGCAGAAAACGCTTCGTTTGACTCGTAACGACGGTTATCTTTGTCGCCAAGATCAAATTTAACAAGCATTTGTGCAAAATCCTTTGAAGGTGTTGCTGTTGGCATTGTAATATAGAACTTTGGCATTCCGTCACCAACTGAAACTGTATAACTTGTAATCTCAGGTTCAGAAGAGAGAATTTCTACAACTTGATCGGAAAGCTCTTCAGTTGCAGCCATGTTTCCAGAAAGTTCTGCGTTAATATCGATATAGAAGAGATCTTTATCAACAAATGGGAAGAACTCACTTTTAAGTTGTGGTGTTATAAAGCTCAGTACAAGTATTAAAATTGCGAATATGCCTGTGCACATTAACGCTTTTCGTTTAAGACCATATGTAAGCATCTTTCTGAAAGATGTTCGAACAGCGCTCGGTTTTTTGTTTTTATTTTTTGTAGGTTTAAATATTAAACTTGCTAATGCTGGTGTTACTAACATTGCAACAAGGTAAGCCGCTACAATTGAAATGATCAGAACAAGTGGTATGGCTTGCATGAATGAACCCGCCGCACCTGGTAGGCCAAGTAAAGGAGAAAAAGCGAGTACAGTTGTAACGGTTGCAGTAAATACAGGGATAGATGTTTTATGAGTTGCCAGTTTTGCTGCAACATCATTATCCAGACCACCGTCAATTTCTACCTGTATACCATCACTAATAACGATTGCATTATCCACTAGAATACCGAGTGCGATAATAAGAGCTGTTAGTGAAATTTGATGAATTTTAATACCCGTCATATACATGATTCCAAATGTAATTAAAATGGATAGCGGGATTGCAGTTGAAACAACAATGGCGTTTCTAAAGCCCATCCCAATAAATACAACGAGGACAACAAACAAAATACCAAATAGAAGGTTGTTCATGAAATCGCCAGTTGAAACAGCGACATCTTCTGGTTGGTAAATAACTTCCTCAACAATCAGGTCTTTTGGAAGGTTAGCCTTAACTTGGTCAAGAGTCTCACGAACGTCTTTACCAATAAGAACAACATTCTTGCTGTTTTCAAAGTAGCCTGTTAATAGTACAGAGTTTTTTCCGTTTTGCTTATATTTTGCGACACCATCTTCAACATCCATGTAAACATTGGCAACGTCTTGTAGTCGTGTTACCACACCCGTTTCAGGTGAAATACTAATGATTGCATTTTTAATATCTTCTAAAGAAGTGTAAATACCAGGTGTTTTGACATTAATTTTAATACCATCTTTTTCAATAGAACCAGAAGGAATCTCAACGTTTTGAACCGCGAGTATTTTTGCTAAGTCTTCAATTGAAATATCCATTGTATTCAACATGTCTAGGTCTACATCTACACGAACTTCTTTGTCGAGTTCGCCCTCAACGGTAAACTTGCTCACGCCATCGACTTCAGTGAGTGCAGTTTTGAACTGTTCTCCAAACGAAGCCAATTGTTCATATGAGTATGCTTCGCCCGAAAGACTAATAATCATACCAGCCGTTGTAATCAAGTCTGTGTCAATCGTGCTGTCATATACGCCAGATGGCAATTCACTTTCAGCATCTTTAACAGCATTTCTAACGTCTTGCATAACTGTGTCATTGTCTACATCCATATCAAAGAAAACAACAACAATTGAAACAGATTCTTTTGCATAAGACTTGATGTAATCATAGCCATCTATTTCATAGAGTTTATCCTCAATTTTCGTTGTTACCAGATCATTTACATCTTGTGCAGATGCACCTGGATAAGGTGTGATTACAAGAGCAGCCGGGAAAGATATATCGGGACTTTCTTGACGTGGTAGTAAATAATAACCCACTGCACCTAGAAGGGTGATGAGAACAGCTAGGAAAATTGTAATGCTTCTTTTATTTATCGCTATATCGATGAGTTTTTTCATTTGATGTCACTCCTAATTTAGTTCACCATCAACCACAATGTTAATTCCGTCAGATAAGTTATTCATTCCAGATGTAATAATTTCCTCGCCGGCTTCAAGACCTGTGACTCTCACAAATAATCCAGAAATATCTTGAGTGATCACGGTGCGTTTAAATGCGCGATCATCATTCTTTACGTATACAAAATCTTCGCCTTGAGATAGAAGGGCTTGAATTGGAACCCAAATACCTTCTTGTTGTCCTACTTCAATATCTGCTTCTGCAATGGCACCTAGATGGTACTTTGTTTCGTTTACTGTTACTTCGGCCATATAAGTTCGAGTTGTTTTATCAGGTGCTTCATCAATTCTAGTTAAAATTCCTTTTGATACATCGTCATCAACAGTGACTGTAACTGAACTTCCAATTTCAATGCTGTTTAGATTTTTTTGTGGAATACCAACTTTTACAACTTGCGATTGACTTCTTTGAACCACAACAGGGTAACCCTGTGGGATCAATTCGCCTGCATCATATAGAACCTTGATGATTGTTCCATCAGCTTGTGCGTAAATGTTTGCATCATCTAAAAGGCTTGTTTTATAGTTCAAATCAGCTTGTGCAGCGTTAAGCTGTGTAAGAGCTTGATTATAAGTCGCTTCAGAAACTTCTGTTTTCAGTTCTATTTGATCCAATTTATCTTGTGATATGCTTCCAGCGTTGAAAAGCTCTCGCAGACTTGCTCGTAATTTTGTATCGTAGTCAAGTGCTTCCTTAGCTTTGGTGATGCTAAGTTTAGCAGCTGCATGATTTGCTCTAGCAGCATCAGCTTGGAAATTCAAATCTTGAATATCAAGTTTGGCAATCAGATCACCTTTCGCAACATTTGCACCATCTTCAACAAGAATTTCTTTCAGACGTCCACTTGATTTGAAACTATATTCAATTTGGTCCTTTGCATCGACAAGACCAATATAGTGTTGTGTTATGGGTTGTGATTGTTCTTCTAAAGTTTGTACTTGAACTGAACGTACTGGGCCGGGAAGCTCAGCTGCTTTTGCTGTTGTGCACCCTGTTGCTGACACAGCTAAAAGTGCTGATAATCCTACCACTCCAATAAACTTTCTATACTGCTTCATAAAATATACCTCCTAGACTTTTTATACTAATATAGTTGTATTAGTATAAACTTTGGCAAAAAAAGTGCCCTATTTAACAGGGATCACTTTCGCGTATTATAACGCCTTCGGTCATGATAATGAGTGCATTTCTTAAATTGTGCGCCAATGCCTCGGGTGATTCTGATGTTTCGATCATTTGTTCACGAACAAGAGTCTGCATCTTTACTAGAAAATGCACATCGATATCCGATCGTACGAAGCCATGTTCAAGGCCTCTTTCGTAGAGGGTGAGTAGAGCATTGGTCATACGTTCCTCTTTACACTTATACTCTGCAGAGAGTTTTGGGTATAGCCGTAAAAACTCTCGAATGCTGGTTATATTATAGTTCGTAAAGATTTTCGGTATTCGTTCAGTAAGCGAATAAAGTGCTTTTAAAGGCTCATCTGAACGCGTTGCGCTTTCTAATACTGCTATGTACTCATCTTGGACTGCAAACACAACTTTAGAAAGTAAGGCTTCTTTGTTGCCAACTATTTTGTAAAGTGTGTTTTTAGCAACGCCCGAGAGTCGAGCCAAGTCGTCCATATTCCAGCCTTTATGGCCGTATTTGTTGAGTAATATCCACACGTTGCTATAAATCTGACGTTCTACAATTTCGTTGCCTGCTTTCATAAGTCGCTCCTTTTCTATACGATATTAACCGAATTAGTATAAAAAGTCTATATTGATTTCGCATTGTTAACATTTTTTTTATAATTTCATAAGAAAACGATCAATATCATTATACGATACTCCGCGATGTTTTCGAATAATAAACATCATAGTGTTGTGTTAATTTTTAATGTTCTATTTATATGGTGGGAGAGTTATACTTAAATTAGGAAGTTTTAAGAAGAGTTAAAATGATAAAGTGTTTATTTAAAGTGTGATTGCATAAAGATAAGAATTCATTTCGTAGTTGGAGGGATATTTGTGAATAAAATAGAAGCGATTCGCTATTCATTAACTAAAAAAGGGGCAAAAGAAACATACCCTTTTGATGAAACAACATTGGTTTTTAAGGTTGGCGGCAAGATGTTTGGATTGGTATACGAGCGGGATGGAGACGTGGGTCTCAATTTAAAGTGTGATCCCGAGCTGTCACTGGTATTAAGACAGCAATATGAAGGCGTGTTTCCTGGGTACCACATGAATAAAAAACATTGGAACACAGTCCTATTCGACTCGGACGTGCCAGACAACGAAATTTATAACTTTGTCGATATCTCTTATGATATTGTTTTCAAGTCGCTCACGAAGAAAGTTCAGAAAGAAATTGAGACCACTTAAGCTTGCTTGAGTGTCTTTTTTTTATAGGAATGGAAGTGACATTAGGTTGTTAATGGTAAAAAATATAGATGGATATGCAATATATTAGATGGTAGAATATAACATAAGGGTGTGAAATGATCGAACATATATTGGTGAACCGTGAGAACTTCGGCGTCATCATATAGTAGCTTTGAAACGTAGAAAGGGAAATATTATGGATAATTTTCTGATAGGTCATCATAATTGTTTTGATGAGGATAAACAAGCAAGAGATTATAGAGATTCTTTTTGGGGAGTAGAAGCGTGCTTGATGAAATCTGAAGAAGATGTTCAGTTGTTGCGTAAATATAAGACTGAAAAAAATCTCAATATTGGAATACATTTTCCCTTACGTGCTGGACAGTGGAATCATAGAGATCCACAGTACTTATCAAATTGCAATGAAATAAGAAATCAGTCATATAATTACATGAGTGCTGAAATTGAATATGCAAAACAAATAGATCCAAATTACATATTGCTACATTATCCTAAACCAGTAATACTTGATGAACGTGTAGATTGGCATGGGCGTCAATGGAGATTTGGAGATGAATCCGAATATTTTTTTGAATCAGAGTGTGATATAGATACATTTAGAAAAAGAAGTGAAGATTTTTTTGAATGGTTTTCATTAAAAGCAACTGAAAATAATTTTATACCAGTAATTGAATTGGATGCAATACCAACTTATATTTATGAAACCGACATGTTAATTCAGTTACTTGAAAAATATCCGAATATAAGACTCTGTATGGATATTGGAAGACTTCATCTTCAACATATGATTGATGAAAATTTTAATTCATTCAAATTTTTAGAAAGCGTTGTACATTATGTATCAGAAATTCACTTGTGGAACATCCAAGTAGCAGATAAACTCTATAATAGCCACCACCCAGCATTACCTACACTAGAACCAAGTAAAGGGTGGGCAGATATAGAGAAATATTTTGCTATTCTAAGTAAAGCTAATACGAAGCATAAAATCTTGTTTGAACATCGATCAGACGTAATTAGTGATAGTGAACTCGAAGAATGTTATGAGTGGATATTTAGTATGTGCAATAAGTAAGCCAACAACATGATAGTGATAACACATATGATATTGTTTTGAATTATAGACATAAAAAAACACATCTCAAAAGGTGTGTTTTTCTACGTTTTGATACAGTCCATTAATCAAAAATCTGATCGCATGGAAATTCTATGGTGAAAGTTGTACCTTCTTCCATTATACTCTGACACTCTATTGTC
>Ga0209272_10000592_pt1 | contig 28467 bp, 23 predicted proteins | sample tdDd002_FD_187125 | JGI IMG/M metagenome (GOLD analysis project Ga0209272, IMG submission 187125) | Marine sediment microbial communities from the Atlantic coast under amendment with organic carbon and nitrate - tdDd00.2 (SPAdes)... | ecosystem: Environmental > Aquatic > Marine > Coastal >... | reverse complement strand
GATTGACTGGTGGCATAATTCAGTTCAGCCTGATAAAGCTCTTCCTTTGCGGATAAGCCACCTTCAACCTTACTTGCAATAATCTCTTTGCTGACTTTTTGATTTTCGAATTCCTCTTCAGCAATTTTTAGAGACATTTGTTTTTGGTAAATGGAATAGAATGCTTGATTTACGCGTCTTTCCATATTCAACATTTGAATGGAATAGGATAGGGTTGCATTTTCTAAATTCAACTCATTTCGAGTTAAATCCATTTTTGTTTTATTGTAGGTAAATAGTGGCTGATCGTATTGGATATAAAGTGAGTTGTTATATCCAGTATAATGAGAGCTATTCGCCTCAGAAAAATTATCCTGATAGCCAAAATCATTTTTTAATGATAATCGACCATCGCTAAACTTTATGGGTTGAGAAACCGTAAGTGAACCACTTGAACCTTTATTTTCAGAGGTATTCCAAGTAGAGAAATACTCGTTGTACGATTCTGTTTTATCATATGATATGGGTGTAATATCAAAAGAAAATCGGGATCGTAAAGAAGCCAATTGTGCATTTAATCGCTCTTTGTTTTGTTCCATATTTATTCTTGATTTTTGAATATCAGGACTATTGGCGAAGGCAATTAAAAGAGCTTCATCCAGTGTGATTTCTTTTTGAGCTTGGGAGCTATAAGAACTGATTAGGATTGCTCCGGCACATATAAATATCCTTAGTAATGCAAGCTGCGGTTTGATTCTGATCATGCCTTATTTTATTTGTAGTTATTTACTTGTTTTCAACCCATTTAATCGCATCTGCAAAAAGATAGGCTCCTCTGGATTTGTTGTTTAATTCGACTATTGAAGTTTCAGGTGTAATGAAGTAGGTACCGAGGTAATTCCAGCCATTTTCTAGTTCCTGATCACTTTTATTAATCTCTTCGAATCCAGATTCGTGATAGATTTTAAAATTATAATCTGTCTTTTTTTTCTTTCGTCTTCGACTGTAACCTTTTACTTTTTCAATATGACAGAATACATCGTAATAAGCTCCTTTTTTGAGCTCAGCTTTCCAGGTAGCTGAACGATCGCCCTGTCCGGATTTCGTAAAAAATGCTGAACGAACGTATTTTCCAAAGAAACCAGAACGAAGCACATTCTTCCACTCATTGGGTGGATTCCAAGTACGCAAACGAGAGTATTCGTGCGTGGAGATTCGTTTATCATCCATCCACTGTTTCAGGTAACTCTTGTTTGATACTTGAACGTATTCAAAGCCTTTGTCTTCGTTATCAACAACAAATTCGTTGTCAGCCAAAACGCCTTTAAATGCTTCACAATTTTTAACCTCGTTGAAAAATTTAGATTTCTTAGTATCCGAAAATGTACTAAAATCGTAAACTAAGCTGTTGGGTAAATTTTCTGATATATGTGTAGAAATATTCATTCTACTGGGTTGAGAAGAGAAAACAAAACCGACCTCACGAGCTGAATTCGCAGGCACGAAAATCGTTTTAGAAAAGGGTGGTTTTTCATCAGATTGATTTCTTCGTCTTCGCCTTCCGTTCTGATTGTTTAATTCAACGCTTACAGTGACAATGCCATCAACAGATTCTGGATTTGATATTTTATATCGAATTTGATATTTAATATGATCGCCATCTTTTACCTTATAGGTTTCTAAATCTTTAATTAAAAATCCTGGTAGCTTATTGGTTGTATACCAGTTGTTCACATCCTCTTTAATTGACTGCCCACAATGCTTATTTATTAGGCTATCGAAATTGACAAAACTGAATTTTTGGTGTTTATTTTCTTCAATATATTTTTTTAATAAGAGATTAAATTTGTCCTCACCATAGCGAGCTTTAAGTAAGGAAAATAGATGTACCCCTTTAGCTCGCAAAATATCATTTAAATAAATTTGCTCTTCATTATCTTTTGAAGGTTCTAAACCCGTTTGGGTTATATCCAGTAGAGACGCATTCTTTAGTTCCAAATTAATGCGTTCTTCCTTGCTTATGCCGTCGAATCGCCATCGGGAATAAGATTGTGAAGTGACGTTTCTTTCTTTCAAATAAACCGCCAAAGCCAGATCTAATGCAGGATATTCGGTGGAACTAAGCTGAGTAGAATAGCCAAAATAGTTTGGAAATGGAGAATAAGTATTTCGATCTACATTATCGAACTGATACCACTCTGTTGATGGAGGCATAAAATTTCCACGTACAAATCTTTTAAACATTCGTGCTTGAAGTTCTTCATCTGAAACCTCTTCATTATCACGTTTCATTCTTTTTTCAAACCGTTCTTTTCTCTTTTTAAAATCGGTTTCTTCCATCAAAACACCTTTTTCAGGATAAAAAATGATTTCGGGTTGAACGGCATCGCTACTAATTGACCAAATGTGTTTATCAAGTGCGAATTGGATTGGTACTTCTGCTAACGCGAATCGTTTAAAGGGATATTCTAAATTAATTTTAGTTTCGTATTCATTTTTTAATTCTCGAACTAATGCAGGTAAACTATCTTGTATGGCATCAAAATGTTTCAAGAAAAACTGATTCCCTTTTATGGAATAAATGGAATATTTAATGGAATCAATGGTCGTGCTGTGTTGTTGATAATCTCCAATTAACAAACTTATTTTTGGAAGTGCCGATTCTGGCTGAAATTCGAAGATACTATCTGATATTTTTGTTTGTTTACCTTGTGACACTGGCACAAGCCCGTTTTTGGTATGAACTTTTAGTTTATAATTTGTGAAGTCTGGAGAATGTAGAACGGGATTTAAAGAAGAGTAGCCTACACCTGCAGTAGGATACCAAAGAGCTTCATTCGTCAGACAAACAAAGTTGTTTTGTAGATAGGAGAATCTTTTTTTAATTCTGAACATGACAGCATTAAAATTATCTTCTACGAGTTTGGGGTTTAAATCGAGAAAATGAGTTCGTTCATCTATTGAACCTTTGTAATTAAGTTCTAAATTGAAAAACTCACTTGGCATCATCTTATTAATTGGGATGATTTTAACTAAATGAAGATCCCTATCAAACTCTAATTGCTTTTTATTTTGGAGAATAGATTTAACTTTTAGAGATGGATTTAAACTAAAAATAAGAGTATCCAATTCTGAATCTGAGGCATTATAGATTCTTAGTTCTGCTTTGACAGAAATTTCTTCTCCCAAATGATTTAGATCTATTTTACAAGATTTAATTTCAGCTTTTGGGTAAGATAAATATTGATTGTTTAGGCTTATCAATTCGTTTCTAAACTCATCATTTCCAATTTTTATATCTAAATATTTCCAAACTAATCCTCCTCCACAGCTAAAAGCGAATAGAGCTAAATAGATTGGTAGCCCGACTAGGTGTTTAGACTGTGGTAAACGATTTAATTTTGATATGGTAAAGAAAATGAATCCAATTCCCAGTAATAAATAAATCCCTCTGTGAATGATGACCTCAGTTAAATTTCCAAATCCACCAATAGTGGAATTCATCATTGGAACTTTATAGGCTATATAATCGAAAAGGTGGTAGTATTTTGTATTTAGATAAAAAATTGTGAGTGCGATATATCCCAAAAGGACGATAAAAGTAATAGCTTGATTTTTTAAGAGAATCATTAAAAAGAAAGCCAAGCCAAGTATAAATATGAGTGTTGGTATCGAAATTAAAAGCGGGTAGTAGAACAAGACCCAAATGCTCTGAGAAGATTCATTACTCAGAAAAGAAAAGCCAATTCCCATTAATAGAATAATGATATTGAGAATGACAAAAACTGATATGATTCCGAATGATTTACCAAGAATATATTCACTATTAGTCATCGATCGGGCATAAATGACTTCAATTGTGTCATTTTTACTATCCTGCTTTAGGAATTCTGAAGCTAAGAATACAGCAACAATAGCTTGTCCTAAATTCAGGATAATTAAGTTGGCATAAGGAATCGCAGCAGGTAAAGCTCTAAAAATCCAAGGAGCCCCACTGCTTTCAATAAAAGCAGAAATATTAAAAATCCCAATAAATAAGATTGATAAGCCTGCAAAAATCCTGAAAAACCAGGAACGAAGTAGGGTTCGGGTTTCAAATTTGGCTACTGTGCGTATAGTGTGTATAGAAATCATTCTGGCTAGTTTGCTAAATTAATTCTGAGGACTTCTCCATGAAATAAACGTAAGCGTGCTCTAAATTTGGCTCAAGTTCAACGGCATTGTTTAGTTGACTGCCATCCCCAATCAATTGAACTTCCCAACCTTCCTGAGTGGGTATTGTAGATACAACAGCATATTCGTTTTTTATTAAATCATATTCATAACCCGATGCATTAACTTGCCAAACATGTCCTCTTGCCTTTTCAATTAGTGCCTCAGGAGTTCCCTTAAAAGCAAGCTCTCCGTTGTTGAGCAAGGCTAGATTATTACAGACGCTTGAGATATCTCCGACAATATGTGTTGATAGAATAATTGTGACATCCTGTTGGCTGATTTCTGATAAGATATTTCGGAATCGTATTCTTTCCTCAGGGTCAAGTCCCGTTGTTGGTTCATCCACGATTACAATTTTAGGATTCCCAATTAATGTTTGAGCAATACCTAATCGACGTTTCATACCTCCGGATAATTTGTTGGCATCTCGTTCACGAACATCAAACAAACCTACTTTCTCAAGCCATTCATCTACCTTGTTTCTTCTGATACTTTTACTTTTAATCCCTGATAAAGACGCTGCGTAATCTAGAAATTCCCAAGTTTTGAGTTTAGAAAAAAAGCGAAAATCTTGAGGAAGGTAACCCAGATTACCTCTAATCTCTTTACGATCTTTATGAAGATCAAATGAATTAAATGAAACAGATCCAGTTGTGGGCTCCATCAGAGTAACCAGGATTCGCATTAAACTTGATTTGCCAGCACCATTAGGGCCTAGCAAGCCGAACATGCCACTCCCAATCTCAAGGTTAATGTCATTTAGTGCTTTTTTCCCATTGGGATAAATTTTGCTTAATCCATTTATATTGATTTGCATCTATATCGTTATTTCAGTTCATTTGGCACTTGGCTGCTATTGGGCAACAGTAAATTAGAACGGGATGATTTCCCTTATACCAAACCAAATATACAATTTATGCTTAATTGTATTAGATTAAGAAAGTGATTTTAGATGAAGTGGTCTATTTGCCCGTTCTACATATAGCATAAGACAAGTAATAAGTAGAATAGGTTACAAATATTATTGTATTTCTTTATGCTTGTCTTGAATATAGATACCTTAGGAACTAAGATGCGTTATCAATTAATTTTGTGAATAAAGGATAAGCTGTTGTTAGTCAGGTTTTGTTAATGCTGTTTTCCTGTTTTCTTTGTAAATTAAGGAAAAGCTCTGCGGTATGACACGAATTAAATCGCCTGTTGATATTACAAAACTATTGAGTTCTTCTGATTCTCATGAGAGGGAGTTAGGCTACCAGTCTTTTTTGGGACGAACGCATTGGTTAGAAGGAAATACGCCAAACGATCTGTGTCGTATGGCCTGTACTCAGTTGCAATTGAATCCAGGATATGTTTTTGTGAATCCTCCTAAAGTGTATTCCACTACTATTTTATGGGCTAGTCAAACCCGATTAGAAAATGAAAAACTTGCAATGGTAGAAGCTGCCCATCGTTTTATTAAGGATAAAGGTCTAGAATTTCCTCCAATTGTGGTTTGGAATTTTTATCAGTCAAGCCGAGTCAAAATGGTGATACACGATGGACATCATCGCGCCTGGTTTCACAACAATTTAAATCATCATATTAATGTGGTAGTCCTTGACCCCATTTCTCATTATGCCGAAGTTGAAGCTCGATTTCATTTAGCTTTCCAAATTAGAAAATTGGCTATTGATTTGCCCATATATTGAGTGAAAATGCTTGATTTTAAATGAAGAAAGCAGTGAAATATAAAAGCTCAATAATTAAGATTATTGAGCTCTATACTATTTGAATTTGGTCATTATTCTACCAGAATACTTTGTTTAATCACAATTGGTTCACCACTTTCAGAAATTCCTTCAACGATTAATTCGTATTCACCCTTTACATCACTACTTATAAACTCCAATTCGTAGTCCTTACCATGTGTTAGTTTGATATTGGGTTCCCAGAGTAAATCAGTTCGATAGTCTGGGATGTTTTTGGATTGGAGTTCATTGGGTTTTAGCTTTTCAACACCCCGTGTAAATAGAGGTAGGTAATAGCGTTCTGTATTTTTAGGTAGTTCTGTTAATTGGCAATCTTGTTTTTTAGATGTTACGCTAATAATGCCATATAAGTGTGATGAGCCATAATAATATTCATATGGGATGACTTCTATTTTTTCTATATCACTTGATCTTTTATTAAGAATTTTTGAAGCATCAGATAGAATAAGACCATCGAACATGATTAAAGGATCTTGCTTAAAAACACTAACAATATCTGGGCTGAAAACATACATCTCAGGTTTCTTTTTCCGGTATTTGATTTTAACTGTAGAAATAAATTCATGAAAATATTCTTCTAGAGAATCAAGTTGAATATAGTCGTCTATTTTGATAATATGTTTAGACTTTCCATAAAAATTTGCTTGACCTCTATAAATACAAGTATCCTTTGACTCTAGATCTGTTTGCTGCTTGTATATCTTTCTTATGCTGAAGTTTTCAAAAAGTTCTTTTACGTAGGCTAATTGTTTACCTTTTAATTGTTGGCTATCCCATGGTAAAGGAGCGAAACCTTCAGAATTGAATTTATCTTTTAGTTTAATATCCAAGTTTTGATCATCTCTACCTTTAATTTGAATTGAAATATCGTGTAGGCCTTTTTTTATAGGTAGATTAAAGTAGAATTTACCTTGATCATTTGTACAAAATGTACTGATGTCAGCAAAAGCACCAATTTTTGAAAGAAAGATATTTTCATTAGCAAAAGCCTGTTTTGTTTCTCGGTCTTTAATTGTCCCTTCTAAAATATAATTCTCTTGTTCAGGGTATCTGTCTGAATTAACTTTATAGGAGTTTGAATTTTTTAGCCAAAGTGTTTCGGGACCATTTTCAACTATCCAACTTTGTTTTCCCATTTGTTTAAAACTATCAAAATAGGGGACCGTATTTGCTCCAAAATCAGAATATAAATTTTGGAAATCAATAATATTTATTGTGTTATGAGTCGGTCCTTTCAGCTTCACACTAGCTGATAAGAATAGGCTATCGGCTTGATGAGATAAATCTTCTAAATGAAAATTCATTTTTATTTTTTTCCTTGTTTTTACTGTAATACGTGGCTTTTCTATTAAGCGACCACGATGAGATTTTGATATATGAGCTACAGCTGTTTTTACTATTTTATTTTCAGAATTATAAATACTGATGTTATAATTTGATGATTTTAAGTCTTTTATTTTAAGAGCAATTTCCCATCGTTGTTGACTAAATTTAAAATTCTTCTCAATAATAAGTCCTTTTCTAGATTGGAGTAGGAGTTTAAAAGTTTCATCAATGATAGGTTTATTGCTTATAATTGAAATTCTAAGAATTCTTTTTAGATCTTCAACTTTTGTTGAAATGGAAAAGTTTTCTGGGACATCTCCTAAATTAAGAAGCTTTATGTCATTGTTCTCTAGATTACGAAAAGTACCACTAGTTAGATCTGTATCAGGAGTTTTTTGATCATCTATACTTTGATTATTATAGATGAAAAGTGGGCTAACATTTATAAAATCAGGAGAGCTCGTTTTCATCCAATAGGTATATGCATTTATGGCATAATTTCCTGTTTGGAGTTGTGAAGAAATTACAAATCCACCTTTTCCCATACCATTCTTTAATACGATGTCTGTTTGTGCAACAGGAAATCCATTTTCTCCAATTAACTCAATGTAGGCAACTTTGCTAATATTGGTTAACTTTTGTGTAGTCGCGTTTAAACAATAGAGTTTAAAATGAATAGCTTCACCAGCGATATAGGTGTTTTTTTGCAAATGAACATGTATCTGTTCAGCTGGTAAATTTTGAGCGATACAATTTAAGATTGAAGTCAGGCTTACTACTAGAATGAGGCTTATGTTTTTTATAATTTTATTTTTCATAGTATTTAGAATTCAATATTATATGTAATAGTCGGTATTGCTTCTCCAAAAACAGATAGTTTATATCCAACCATTCTACTATCTTCAATACGGAAGTAAGAAGAATAAGTATTATTTTGACTTGTAAGATTGTAGATGCCAAAAGCCCAAGAAGTATGATAGGCTTTATTCTTTTTTAAATTACCCTCTAACAATAATGTGATATCTGTTCTGAAATAGTGAGGCAACCTGTATGAATTCCTTTTAGAGTAATATACAATTGGCACACCTTGAATTTGATACTTAGCTGTTGGGAAAGTCGCTGGTCGACCAGTGTGATAAACGACATTTGTCGAAAAAATAAAACGTCTGGAAAGCTTAAAACTAAGAAAGGCTTTAAGGTTATGAGGTTTGTCATAAGGTGCTCTATACCATTTCCCATTATTTATAGCAAATTCCCCCGTTTGATCTTTAGATTTTAAATAACTTCTTGCATAAGAATAGCTGATCATTCCATTGAATCGACCTGATTTTTTACGTAACAGAAATTCTAATCCGTAATTTTTACCATTGGCATTTAAAACTTCTGTCTCAGTGTATTTATTCAAGTACAGTGCCGCACCATCTTTATAATCTTTCGCATTTTTAACTTTTTTGGAGTATGCTTCAACCGAGAATTCTATTGTTGAGTTTAAAATATTTCGATAGTAACCTAAAGAAAATTGATCTCCAATTTGGGGTTTTAAATAGCGATCACTTAATTTCCACGTATCTGTAGGCGAAATGGATGTTGTGTTTGATAGTAAATGAATATACTGGCGTGTTCTATTATAACTAGCTTTAAAGGAATTGCTGTTATTTAATGCATAGTTGATAGAGAAGCGGATTTCTGGTCCATGATAAATATTATTTAAGCCTCCTGACGAATTTAGAATTTCAGTTCTATTTAAACTACTCGGTTTATTGTCTTTGTAAATGGCTTCCTCTCTTTTCCCAATATTACCATATAGAGAATAACGAAAACCTGCTTCAGCATTCAAAAAGTTTAGGATATCAAATTTAGCTCCTGCAAAAATAGCTGTTTCTATGGCTTTTTCTGTATCAATTTTATTTAGTGATACGAGGGAAGACTCTGAATTGGGTTTTAATTCTCCAGGACTGATTTCATAATATTTTACTTCAGCACCAAAATCTAGTTTTGTGAAAATATCTTTCTCATATGTAAGATGGGTTTTAAATCCCATATCTTTTACTTTATGAGTCAGCTTAAATGCATTACTAGGAATGTCACTTGAAGCCATATCGTATGAAAAACTTGTGAAATGAGCACTATTTTTCATTTTTAACTTATCATTGAATCGATATCTCCAATTGAGGGAACTGACAAAGTTATTGAAATTATAAACAGTATCAGAGTGGAGTTGAAACTCATCATTACTCTTATAGTAACTTAATTCAATTTGATTTTTATTATTGGGTTTGTAGAGTACTTTTCCGTGTAAATCGTAGAAGTTCGATTTTGAATCAACTAATTCTTTTGAATCAATTTTCTTGATAATCCAATCGGAATACGTAAAACGGAAGGAGTTCATTATTGAAAGTTTATTCTTCAATAATGGAAGATCTAAATAAGCTTTTGTGGTTATAGGACTAATTCCAACCTTCCCATTTATTTTATCCGCAATATTGTCTGATGAGTGAATATCATATGTAGAGGAAATGCGACCTCCAAACTGAATGGGGATGCTAGACTTATAGAGACTCGCATCTTGAATCATATCGTTATTGAAGGCAGAGAAGAATCCAAAAAAGTGAGCAGGATAGTAGATCGGGGCATTATCAATTAGAATGAGATTCTGATCAGCTGAGCCCCCTCTCACATTGAAGCCTATAGATCCTTCACCAGAACTCTCAACTCCTGGAAGCATTGTTGTACTCTTAATGATATCTGGTTCTCCTAGTGCAGAAGGTAAACTTTCAATATCTTTTGAAGCAAAATATTCAAGTCCCATCGCGGTACGCTTAACGTTATTGTCTTTAGCAAAAACGTTAACCTCTTTAATGGTTTGCATCTCTTTACTCATTTGCACATTTAAACGCCCATCTCCACGTAAATTTATTTTGCGAACAGTTTGTTTTAAGCCCATATATTTAAAGTTCAATACATAGGATCCTTGTGATAGTTCTATCTCAAAGTATCCATCCTTATCAGAAGTTGCCCCTTTTTCCATATTAGGTAGAAAAACCTCTACACCTTTAAGGGGTAGGCCAGCACCAAAAAGATTGATGTTCCCGAATACTTTAGCTTTTTTACGCCCTAAAGCAACACCGATTTCATGGATCATATATTCCTGTTGCTGCAGAGATGAAATATTATCCTCAACTTTTTCATTGTATTCAATCTCAGCTTGGACTTCCCCAATTTTTCTTTGAAAACTAAACTTTTGATTTAAATTATCAAATTGCGTTATAATTAGATGATCCTTTTTAATGATGAATTGGATTTTTGTTCCTGATAAAACATCACTTATCAAAGTTTGAAGAGTCACATTAGAGTAAGCCTTTTCTAGTGTAATATCCTTAATCCAAGTTTCATTATAAAATGATCGAATTTTATATTTGCTCTCAAGTTCCTGTGTCAATTCTATGAATGACATTCCTTTGTGTCCAATGCTAATTTCTTGAATCTGTTGTGCTAAACCTGATAAAACGAGAAATGTAAAAGAGATTAGGATGAGTGTTTTCTTCATGATTTTAAAGGTCAAATTTGGAAAGAAGAACAATAGCATCCATGGGTGTTTTTGTTCCGATTTTCAACTTATGAGTTCTAATATATTGTTTCATTTTTTTCTTTTCGAGAGGAAAAAAATGGAGAATATCATTTTTCGTCTTTATAGAAATGATTTCATTACCTGAAATTATATACACCTTGTTTTCAGGTGTATATTTGAATTTTTTAGAATTGTGAGATTTCAGAATTTTCTTCATTTTCCTTTTTATCACATACTTTAAGTTTTTAAATTTAACAACCTGATAGTAGTTGTTGGAATCTAATTTAGTGTGTAATAGATCTCCCCTTATAAAATCAAATTTGAATTGATTATCATTTATACTAAAACCTTCAAGGAAGTTTGCGTTGACAATAATATTTCGTTTAGTTTTATCAATGGTTTCAATGCGAGTAATGATTTCTTCTGTCGATAAATCATATGTGAATTGAACATTATCGAACTGGTTACCTTTAAATATAAGCCTTCCATTAAGATCCATTTCTTTTAGGAAAAATTGATCTTTTAAGGCAATAGATGTTTTGGGAACCCATGTTTTCCCGTTAATCAATGTTTTTAGGTTAGCTTTGGATAACGGTTGAGCTTTAGAGTCAGAGCCTAAACGCAACATCAATATCACTATGATACAAGTGATCACTAAAAAGGATGGTTTCATATTAGAAATGGTTTAGTGCCAAAATGAAGGCTTGTTAGTAGGGTATTTGATATTACATTCGTAGCAAACAATTCGGTGTACAGTATAGATTTTTGTTTGTCCTGAATTCTCGACTTTCAAAATTTTGTATTTAGTTGGATCTGGTGGAAGTTTAGAATTTATAGTAAAAGATTCACACTCTTCTGGAAAATCTGAAAATTGCATGCTAAAATCAGTTGTGTTAAATAAATTTTGTTTCTTTCTAACAGAGGAAGCCTCAAAATAACCTAAGACTTCACAGTTATTACTGCATGGCAATATGTTTCCTATTATATTAGCTGGAATTAGATCGTAAATATTCCCATTACCTTGATTTAAATCCTTCATCATTTCCCAAAATAAATAACACTGTTGAGTAATTGAGTATAAGTCCATGTCAATAACATAATTGTGTTGGAGTTTTACTTCGTTATCGAAAATAATCGACAAAGGTAGATGGTCAAGTTCTTTTACCATAACGCTAGATGCATTGTGGATACTAATGTTATTAAAATTTGTGACAGGGAAGCATATTTGAGCGGGATTCTGACTCACTTTTTTAGGGTTGCTATATGGTGAATGCCATTCATAACTTTCCCGGTATTGCCACCTTAAATGTGTGCTGGTATTATCGATATTCTTTGTGTCAAAATACAACTGAAGAGCGTCTCTATCAAGATTATAAATGTTTTTTGATTTTAACCCTTCTCCATAAATTAAATTAATTTCATATGCAGAAGGCATTATTTCTGGGATTGACTCAAATGTATCTCCAGAAAGAGTTTCTATTTCGATCCAGTAACTAGAACCAACCTCTCCTTTTATTATTAATGATGAGTTAGTATAAATTCCTGGTTCATTTTCTGTAAGAATTTCAGACTTTCCTTTGTCATTGTGTAATATTACGGTGGCATCCTGTTCTGGGCTAAGATCAAAATCATCAGTAAACTTTACGGTTCGAAATAACCTAACCTCACATGACCCGATTCCATTTGTGATTTTACCATCGACAACAAGAACAGAAATGTTATCTTCATATTCTGGATAAAACGTCTCTGTACAGGAGGTTGTTATAAGTGATAATATTACTAGAATAAATGAATACTTTTTTAAATACATATTAGGCAGGGATTTAGATAATTCCGAAAGGTAACATAATAATCTGTAATGAAAATGTGTTGTGATATCGACTGTTCATTTATTTCTTTATTTAGTAACAACAAAAGCCATTTCTTTTGAGAAATGGCTTTTGTTATTATTGAATACTGGTATTTACATAAGATGACAGACCTGAATATGTTCTTTAACAGGGTGACTATATATTGTTAGACCAAATAAAAATAAATTAATATAGTAAGTTTGATACAATCATAGTACTATCATTAGATCCAGTGAGTTGGAGGGTGTTTTTGTGGAATTTAGTGATAATTAATAATTCACCTTGATTTAAAACTTGATTTTTATTCGCTGTTTTAAAGCTAATTTTACCAGAATAGAGGTAAATGAATAATTTTGAATTCTGTCTCGTAATAGGGCATTCAACGGTTTGATCTTTCTTAAGAGTTATTGAGTTTAGTTCACCTTTTGTATTTCCTCGTGTCATTAGGTTAAAATCGATACACGTACCAACTGATGAGGTTTCCCAGCTGCCTTCAAATTCATCAATATCAAATTTTTGTAGTCTTTTAATATGATGATTTTTGTGCGATATCTCAATTTCGCCATCAAGAATCATAATTTTTCTTGATACTCCAATAAGAGGTGTAAATTCTGATTTTTCCACTTCGACCTTAGCAGTACTCAATCTAAAATCGAAGTTTTTTTGCTTATAGTCTGCGTTTTCTGGGTAAATATAGAGTTGTGTACTTGTTCCTCCTGACCAATTTATGGTATTGAATTTATCGGCTCTTATAATTGAAAATGACATAGACTTAAATGTTGATTATTAAATAATACTCGTGTTCAAACTTAATAATTTGTTTTTCCATTCGCATTCTATTTGGTAAATTAGGAGGTAACAATACGAAATGTTGCATGGCGAAAACAACTCGATGGCGTCGCTTTTTAATATGGAGGCTTCGCAATATCAGCAATCAAACTTTTATATTAATATTAAGTGTACTGGTTGGAATCACCTCTGGTATGACAGCCCTTGTTTTAAAAACGGCTGTTTACAGAGGGCGAGAATTCCTGTTGGATGGAATAAATTGGAGTTATCAGAATTACTTATTCTTTTTATATCCTATGATAGGTGTTGGTTTGACTTTGATTTTTAAGAAGTATATCATCCGCGATTTTATCAAACACAATATCACTTCTCTTTTACATGCTATTTCAAAACGAAATAGTATTGTAAAATTTCATAAAACATACTCATCGGTTATTGGTTCCATTATAACGGCAGGATTTGGAGGAAGTATTGGCTTGGAGTCTCCTATTATTTCTTCGGGCGCAGCTATTGGATCCAATATGGCTCGGAATTTTCATTTAAATTATAAGGAAATTACCGTCATGATGGCCTGTGGAGCATCTGGAGCTATAGCAGCTATTTTCAATACTCCAATTGCCGCTATCGTTTTTGCTTTAGAGGTTTTATTAATTGATTTATCACGATTTTCTCTTATCCCATTGCTTATTGCATCGGTTAGTGGTGCTATAACCACAAAATTATTTCTGGATGAAGATATCTTGATAGAATTTGCGATAACCAATGCATTCGAAATTAAGGATATTCCCTACTTTATTCTATTAGGTATTCTTTCGGGTTTGGTTTCGGTTTATTTCACGAGAATGTTTTTATGGATTGAAAATAGATTTGAAAACATTCGGTTATTAAGAAACCGCATGTTTCTTGGTGGGTTGAGCTTAGGAATCCTAATTTTTTATTTTCCAGCCTTATATGGTGAAGGTTATAATATGGTGAAAGCACTCATTGCGGGAAATCTCGAAGAGGTCTTTCAATCTAGTTTGTTCGAAAACTATACAGATGTATGGTATATCGTGGTCATTTTTATTGGGGCCATGGTTATTCTTAAAGTTATTGCAACATCCATCACTATTGGGGCTGGTGGGATAGGAGGCATTTTTGCGCCGTCTGTGTTTACAGGTGCTATGCTTGGTTTTTTATTTGTGTATACTTTTAATTATTTTAAGTTCGGAGATCCCTTGTCAGCCAGCAATTTTACCTTGGTTGGTATGGCTAGTGTTTTGGGCGGTGTTTTGCATGCTCCATTAACGGGTATTTTTCTAATTGCAGAAATTACAAGTGGTTACGAATTGATTGTTCCCTTAATGTTATCAACAACCATCTCTTTTATTACAGTAAAAAGTTTACAGAAAGAATCTATTGTAACTGCTCAATTGGCAAAAAAAGGAGAATTAATTACGCACAATAAGGATCAAGCCGTTTTGAGGTTTATGCAATTATCAAAAGTGGTTGAAACAGATTTTAAGAGTATTAATGAAAATGAGACGCTTGCTGATTTAATTAAACTTATTTCCAAATCGAAAAGAAACATTTTTCCAGTCCTAACTGAAGAGGGATTCCTAGTTGGTGTTGTCTTATTAGATGAAGTCCGAGAGATTATGTTTAATGAAGAAATGTATTCAACACCCATAGACAACCTTATGACCACGCCCCCAGCCTCAATTTCATATCAAGATTCTATGGAGACCGTTCTTAAGAAATTTACCGAAACAGGCGCATGGAACTTACCCGTGATCAATAATGGAAAATACATTGGTTTCGTGTCAAAATCTAAACTGTTTTCAGCTTATCGTCAGCTTTTGGTTAAGATTACTGCCGATTAGTTTAAACTTTATACATTACAACCTCTTTCACATCAAGAAATGCTTCTTCGAGTAAGAGCATATTACTGAAGAAAAAATCATAACATTTTTCCCAATCGTTTTTGTTGAGGATAGAAACATTAGGTAATTGGAAATACATGACACTCACTTCTTTGAACCCTTTTATGAAGTAATGCTTATTCCAGATTAAATCCTGCCCACAGGTTTCGTCTATAACGAGTTTATATTTTTCAAAACTTTCAAAAACAGATAGCCTCTTATCGTCCAACTTACTGTCAACTTGCAACATTACAAAAGCTCCTTCAGTATTTAGATCAAACTTTAGTTGAACCTCTTTAATTTGAGTTCCTTTAAGTACCCAAGAAGTCATTTTGCGGCCTTTCTTTTTTGAGTAACGTTTAAAACCATCCCAAAATCCTATTTTAATAGCTTTAGCTTCTTCTTTAGTATACATATGAAATTGAATCTATAATTATTCCTTCTTGTAATAGAATAAAACGTGATGTTTTAAATTTACAAAAATCGTATAAGCGCGAAATTAAGGATATATTAAGACTATTCAGTCTTCTAGCAGGATAAAAAATAATGTTATCTTTAAAATTCAAACAGATAGAAATTAATGACTAGAAATAGTATTCTAAAATATATATTGCCACTATTACTTTTTTTCACCTTGAATAGTTCGGCTTACTTCGATCCTGATTCGACTAATATGGACTCGCTTCGTGTGACTAGTTATGTCGAAGGACCACATATTAAGCATTCTTCACGTAATCGCGTTGAGGCATTTTATATCAAACATGATAGTTTGAATAATAAAACAAAGATCATTCGTAAATACTTTAGATATAAAAACGACACTGTTCGTTTTAAGGGGTTTGCAGGTAGTGATAGTTCAGATTATATTATTCCACGCTCTATCAGACCTCGATCAGGTTTAATAAAGTCGGAGGGTAAGATTGCTGTTTTTGGAGATATTCATGGTCAATTTAAATCGATGGTAGCTATGCTACGCTACAATAAAATTATCGATGACAAGAATAATTGGATATGGGGTGATGGCCAGGTTGTATTTACAGGCGATGTGTTTGATCGAGGAGATAAGGTGACGGAATGCTTGTGGTTGCTTTTTAAACTCGAAATTCAAGCTAAGAAATTAGGCGGTAATGTTCATTTACTATTGGGGAACCATGAAATGATGGCTCTTCTTTTTGATAATCGGTATGTTGATAAAAAGTATCTTCATGCAGCACATGCTTACCAGTATCATTATTCCCATTTTTTTGGAAAACACACCATCTTAGGCAAATGGTTACGTGCTCGTAATACAGTCATACGTATTAATAAATTACTCTTTGTTCATGGTGGAATTTCTCCAAAATTGATAGAAAAGAGAATGAGTATTAGAAAGATTAATATGGGAATGCGTCATCATATTAACAACTATACACAACTCGAAGATACAACTATGGTTGATCTATTTCTGTATTCAGAGAGTCCTTTATGGTATCGTGGATATGTTTCAAGAACAGAAAAATATCCAAGAATAAGTCTTAAAGAAGTTTTAGAGACTCTTGATTTCTATAAAGCAATCGTTATTATCTTTGGACATACACCTGTTGCGAGAGTTTATCCTTTTTATTCTTTTAAACTGATTGCAATGGATGTTCCAATTGGAGATCCTAGATATATAGACCAAGCCTTATTGATAGAAAATCAGATGTATTACCGTATCTTTGCGCACAAAGAAAAAGAACGTATAAAATAGATAAATAATGGATATACTATTAAATTCACCCGAATTATCCACAGAAATGTTAGGTGGAAGTTTTATTGACATGATGTTAAGATTTGGACTAAACTTATTAGCAACCATCTTTGTTATCATCTTTGTCTATTTTAAAGCAACAGGTAAGCGTTCGTATGTGTTTACTTATATCCTAATTTCTACAACGATCTTTTTTCTTTGTTTCCTTTTAGGAAGTATTGATCTACAGTTAGGATTTGCTCTGGGTTTATTTGCCATATTCGGTATTATTCGTTATCGAACAGATACAATTCCAATTCGTGAAATGACTTATCTATTTTTAGTCATTACACTTTCAGTAATTAATGCTCTTGCTAGCCGAGAAGTAAGTATCAGCGCCATTTTATTTACAAATCTGAGTTTAATGGTTACAACTTGGGTTATGGAAAAGGTATGGATGAAGCGTCATTTGGCTAGACGAAGTTTAATTTTTGACCGTATAGACTTAATTCATCCAACTAAGAAAAAAGAGTTGATTAATAATATTTTAGAAAGGACTGGGATTGTAGTTGTGAAATTTAAAGTTGGGCAAATAGACTTATCAAAAAAGAGTGTCCGCCTTACGATTTTTTATAAGGAAGATGTAACGCCTAATATATTATCGGATCCTGAGATGAGTGATAAAAACTATGATCAAGAATAGTTTGTCAAAAAAACATTGAACATTAGGCTTTTACACATTAACTTACTTTGTGAAATAGAACTTAATAAAATCGCTTCATATGGGATTTCTACATAAATGTCAGCTCTTATTATTGTTTGTGTTGATTTATACATCAGGTACTTATGCTCAAACAGACGAATCTGTAAAACCTTTTGAAGCTCCTTATCTATTTGGATCTGATACTTTAATTGAACTCTCGATTACCACTAATATTAAAGAATTAATTAAAGACACAGGTAAGAAGAGTAAATATCACAATGCACGTTTGTCATATCAACTGGGTGATTCTGTTGTGAGTATGATTGTTCAACTAAAAACACGAGGTCATTATCGAAAAAATAAGCATGTCTGTTCGTTCCCACCTTTAAGAATTAAGTTTAATAAAACGTCGTCTAGTTACACCCTTTTTCATGGTCAAAAGAAACTAAAAATTGTCGGGCATTGTAGAAATAGTAATTCTCGGTTTCAGCAAATGGTTTTTCAGGAATATTTAATCTATAAAGCCTATCAAATTCTTAGTCCTGAAAGTTTTCGAGTTCGTTTAGCAAGAATTACATATAAAGACAGTGCAAATGAGGTTAAGAATTTAGAAGAATACGTCTTTTTTATCGAGGATTTTGAAAAGATGGCGAATCGTAATGGTAAGATACCTATTTACAAAGAGCGTATTCATCAAACCAATACCATGATTAATAAAGTCACGCGTATGGCTGTATTTCAATTTATGATTGGCAATACAGATTGGGGTGTCCCCACACTTCACAATATTAAGATGATTGCAAAAACACCAACTTCCAGACCTGTACCTATTCCTTATGATTTCGATTGGGCAAGCTTGGTAAATGCGCCTTATGCTATTCCTAATGCCAAACTTGATATAGAAAGTATTCATGATCGACTGTATCGGGGATATCAAAGAACGCCAGAAGAATTAGAATTTATATTTAAGGAATTTAGAATGAAGAAAGAGCAATTTTATTCTCTTTATAAGAACAATTACTTCCTTACAGAAAAAGAAAAAAAACGGGTTCTAGATTATTTTGATGAATTTTATGACATTATTAATAGTCCAAAACTAGTTAAACGATATTTTATAAGTAATGCTCGGCAAGTAAGGTATAAGTAATATTTAAAGAATTATTTTTTCTGTTATCCTTATTGCCTTTTCTTTGTATCTGAAAATATCAGTTATACTTTATTATGGGATTACTTTTAGCATTAGATAAAGATAAGATTGAAGCCGGATGCGACGAAGCGGGCAGAGGTTGTTTGGCAGGACCTGTTGTTGCAGCAGCAGTTATTTTACCACCGAAATTTAAAAATGAAGTTCTAAACGATTCAAAGAAACTGACTGAGAAAAAGCGATATGCTTTGAGGGAGGTGATTGAAAAAGAGGCTTTGGCATGGGCTATTGGTATAGTGAGTCCAGAAGAAATAGATAAGATCAATATTCTAAATGCATCATTTTTGGCAATGCATCGCGCTATTGATCAACTAAAAGTTAAGCCAGAGCAATTATTAATTGATGGAAACCGATTTGATCCCTACAATAATACGCCGCATCACTGTATTGTAAAAGGTGATGGTAAATATTTGTCCATAGCAGCCGCATCTGTACTGGCTAAAACCTATCGCGATGATATTATGCTGAAAATGCATGCTGATTTTCCTGTTTATGAATGGGAAAGTAATAAAGGTTACCCTACAAAAAAACATCGATTAGCCATTCGAGAGCATGGTATTACGACTCACCATAGAAAGACATTTGGAGAGCACCCCAATCAATTATCACTAAAATTATAAGTACTAGAAAGGTCTAGTTTTTGATCTATAATGTTGATATTCACGGTTTATTTTATAGTTCAAATAGGAGAATATCAGACTATTATATGTAAATTATTTATTTTTAGAAGTAAATACATCGAGAAAATTTACCACTTAATCTAAATTAATTCCTATCGATGAAGCTGAATCTACCTCATTACTAATTGTTTATTGTGTATGGAGGGATGTGTCAGTTTGATCTTTACTTTTCAGACTCAGGAATAATATTAACTTTGTATATCTGAAATGTACTTATAATTAACATTCATAAAACGTGAAATTGCTTACCGATTGGAAGGCAGAAGTTCACTATTGATTTTAAATTAAAACAATATGAGAAAATTAGCATCACTGGTCTTGGGTTTAAGCCTTTTGTTGACTTTTAGCACTGCTAAAGCTGACGAAGGAATGTGGCTTTTATCATTACTGAAAAAACAAAATGCTGCAGAAATGCAGAAAATGGGCTTTAAACTAAGCGCTGAGGATATTTACGATATTAACAATAATTGCATGAAAGATGCTATTGTTGGCCTGGGTAGAGCAGGTAGACCTTTCCGTCATTTCTGTACGGGTGAGCTTATCTCAGGTCAGGGTTTATTTTTGACGAACCATCATTGTGGTTTCCCTGCAATTCAGTCTCATTCAACTACCGAGCATGATTATCTAGCTGATGGTTTTTGGGCGTATAACAAAAGCGAGGAATTAACAAATGAGGGCATAACAGCTTCTATCTTGGTGCGTATGGAAGACGTAACTAAGAAAGTTTTATCAAAAGTAAATGATAAAATGACCGAAGAAGAACGTTATGAAGCTATTGATAAAATTGCGACTGAAATTGAAAAAGCAACTGAAGATGCATCAGAATACAGAGCAAGTGTAAAGAGCATGTTTGAAGGAAACCAATATTTCCTTTTCGTTTACGAAATTTACGAAGATGTACGATTAGTTGGTGCTCCTCCACAATCGATGGGTAAATTTGGCGGCGATACTGATAACTGGATGTGGCCACGTCATACTGCTGACTTCTCAATGTTCCGTATTTATACAGATAAGAATGGTAAGCCAGCTAAATATTCGGCTGACAACGTACCATTGAAGCCTAAGCATCACCTTCCTATTTCTATTAAAGGTGTTCAGGAGAATGATTTTGCTATGATTATGGGTTTCCCTGGAACTACAAATCGTTACTTAACTTCTTTTGGTCTTGAAGAGACTATGAAGATTACAAACCAGAATCGTTACGATATCCGTACAGTGAAATTGGATATCATGATGAAAGATATGTTGAAAGACCCTAAGGTTCGTATTCAGTACGCTTCGAAGCATGCTGGTTCTGCTAACTACTGGAAATATTCTAATGAGCAAAACAAAGCTTTGAAGAAATTAAACACAATGGGTGCTAAGAAAGAAATTGAGGCTGAATATAACACTTGGGCTAACAAGAAATCGAAAAGAGCAGCTAAATATGGTGATGCTTTAAATATGATTGAGAAAGCTTACGCAGACCGTAAGGATGTTCGTTATGATATTTCATATTTAAGTGAGGCTCTTCTTCAAGGTGCTGAGATGTATATGTTTGCTTATAGAATGACTGGTTTGAAGGCGAAATTATCAGCTGATACTTTAGATCAGGATGCTATTGCTAAAACAATCGAAGGACTTAAAGGTTCTGCTAAAGGTTTCTATAAAGACTATAACCTTTCAACTGATCAAAAGTTAATGGCTGCTCTATTTGCAAAATATGCTGAGAATATTGAGTTGGAGAAGCGTCCTGATATTTTTAAAGTGATTGCTGAAGAGTATAATAACGATTTCGAGAAATTCGCTGCCGAAGTTTATTCTAAATCAGCTTTTGCTAGCGAAGAATCGTTCAATAAGTTCTTAGAGAATCCAACTGTTGAAGTTATTGAAAATGATATGGCTTATAAAGTAGGTAGTTCAATTATTGCTTCGTATAGAGCTATTGCAGGTGAAATGAATAAGGGTGCTGATCAACTTCAAAAAGGGAAACGTTTATTCGTTGACGGATTGATGCAAATCAATAAGAAGAAAAATTTGGCTCCAGATGCAAATTCAACTTTGCGTTTAACTTACGGTACTGTTGGTGGTTATTCACCTAAGGATGGGGTTAGATTTAATCACTACACAACACTTAAAGGTGTGATGGAGAAAGAAAATCCAGCAAGTCATGAATTTAAAGTTCCTGCTAAGCTGAAAGAATTGTATAAGAACAAAGATTTCGGACAGTATGCTGATAAGAATGGTAACCTTCACGCTTGTTTCCTAACTAATAGTGATATCACTGGTGGTAATTCAGGTTCTCCTGTAATTAATGGAAATGGTGAGTTAATTGGTACTGCTTTTGATGGTAATTCGGAGGCGATGTCAGGTGATATCGATTTTGAAGATAATCTACAAAGATGTATCAATCTTGATATTCGTTACACACTTTTCATTATTGAAAAGTATGCTGGAGCTCAAAATTTAATTGACGAGATGACGATTGTAAAATAATCTCTCTTAAGATATTATCAGTTTTAAAACTGATACAGTAAAACAAAAGGATGTTCGATTGATCGAACATCCTTTTTTGTTATCTTAATATCGACTAAATTTGAACAAAATCCTTTATAGAAGCTTGAACAAATCAATACAGAAAAATGGCAAGAAAGATAACCATGTATACCGATGGCGCGTGTAGCGGAAACCCTGGACCTGGAGGCTATGGTACAGTTCTTATATCGGGCAAACACCGTAAAGATTTGGCAGAGGGATATAAGCTAACTACCAACAATCGAATGGAGCTTTTAGCTGTTATTATTGGCTTAGAAGCACTAAAAGAAGAAGGTTGTGAGGTAACAATCTATTCTGATTCAAAGTATGTGGTTGATGCTGTTGAGAAAAAGTGGGTATTAGGTTGGGAAAAGAAGCGTTTCAAGGATAAGAAAAACCCTGACCTTTGGATTCGATTCTTAAAAATATACCGTAAACATCAAGTGAAATTTGTATGGGTAAAAGGGCATGCCAATATTCCAGGCAACGAACAGGCCGACAAACTCGCTGTAATGGCTTCTCAGAAACCTAATTTACCTGATGATATTGGTTATAAACCTTAGTAAATAATTATAGCTGCTACAATAGCTATTGGGTACATACAAAGCATAATTATAACGAGGATACCCATATATCTATAATAGTCTTTTAGGCTTTCAAAAGCATGACGCATGATATCCTGATTATCTTGGTTCAAAGCTTTTTTTGTGCACCTTGCAAACCGATAAAGGTAATTTGATGGAAAGAATACAATTGTAGCCATTACCAAGAAGAAAATTGTTATTCCGATAACTGGTAAATCGTATTGGAAATGAGCCTCAATCTTGTCAGCTATTAGAGGAAAAACAAAGGAGTAGAGCAGAAGAAACCCAAATTTAATAAAGCCAAGAATGGCAAACAGTTTTCCCCACACAGCAATCTCTCTTAGATATTTTTTTGATTGCTCACCGATACAAATAAGATTAGAATCATCATGATCATTCATAACAAAGAAATTAGGTTCATCTTATAAGTTACGAAATTTCTGGGAGTTTAGAATGTAAAACTCTAGATAAGAGTCAAGTCTATACCCATAGATTCTAAATGTTCTTTTGCATTATTCAGTTCTAATTGGTTTGGCTCTGATAAGTGTTGGTATTTTGTTCGGATGCCATGTTTTCTCATCTTTATCAACACCTTTTTCACATCTGGAAATAATAGATTCATTAGTTGCCCGACTCCTTGTAGTTCATCAACTGAATCATTGAAACCGGGAACGAGAACAAAACGAATTTCTTTAAGTTTAGATTTAGAATTTAAATATTGAATAGAGTTGAGAATTTTGTCATTACTGTGTCCAGTGAGCTCTAAGTGGACTTGTGATGAAAAGGCCTTAATATCCAGCATAAAGCCATCAGCAATCTCGATTATTTGATCCCATTCATCTTGAGTTACATTTCCGTTAGAATCTACTAAAATGGATAAATTTTTGAGTTCAGAATGTGATTTAATAGCAATAAAAAGTTCTTTTAGGAACTCAGCGTGTAACATGACCTCACCACCAGAAACCGTAATACCTGAAATAAAATCTTTGACTTCCAAAATCTCAGAGATTAAATCATTTACAGACATTTTTTTATAAAAAGGGCTGCTATTGATGGGACATACCTTAAGACAGGTATCACAATGATTACAAGTATTTTCGTTGTGGTGTATATGTTTTTTTAAAGTGTCAATTGTCAAACTCTGAGTGGGACAAGCTTCTGCACATATTCCACAATAATTACACAAACCTATGGTATGTGAATTATGGCAATAGAGGCAATTCAGATTACAGGCTTGGAAAAAAATAACCATTCTGTTGCCTGGTCCATCGATTACACTTGATTTAATGATCCCGCTAATATTGGCTTGCAGTTCGCTCATGGGAATTGATTCTTTTGGTATTTCTCTTATCCACATTGGCATTATCTATAGAGTTGGCTGCAAATAGTGCACTGCCATACCTTGATCCTTCTTCTCTGAATTCGATCAAGTCGCTGCGACGAACTAAATAACCCGTAATTCGGATGAATTCACTGTCCGAAATATTGAAGGTAAACAGCCTCATTCCTTTTTTGAAGGAACCTTTGATAATATCTAAAACAGCAGAAGGATTTCTTGTAATTGTATTATCAAAATGAAAGATGTCACTGATACCACCATTACATAAATGATGATGAGGAGCGACCGAATTGATATGAGAATAGATATCTGGTTCTTCGCCGATTGGAATTCGTGCTCCAGCCGTTTCCTCTATGTCAATATCTATCCCCGACTGGGAATGGAAAAAGGCTTTGCCATTATTAGCTTTGCAGTATGGCAATTGTCTTGAATCAACAATGCGTTTCATTTCTTCAAGAATGCGATGTCCCAATTGATTGGCTTCCTGATTCTTTCCATAAATAAAGTTTGTGCCACTCTTTTTTATCAATTGATTGACACATTCTGCAAGGCCATAAAAACCGAACATAGCAGAGAAATTTTCTAATTTGATAATGCCTTCCTGAGCCAAGAAATCGGTTTCATAGTATTTCACCGTATCAACCAGATATTTTATTCTTGCCTCAATAATATCGAGAGTCATCTGACAATACTCTGGAAGGGTTTGGGATATAAAAGTTTCCAAATCACCTTGGTGTAAATCGGTGATTTTTTTGAGATTTAATCGAATCAGAGTGTGAGAACCTCCACCTTCAGGCAATGAATTGTAACAACTTACGACACCATAATCATTATTAAAATTAGCCTTTGTCATTTGATGGTTGGCAATATGAGGCTTTGCAACTTCAAAAACAGTTTGTACAGCATCCGTTAATAAGTCATCGGAACTTGTTTCAGGATCATATTTTAGTGTGAGATTTGGAACAACTTGTTTTAGTTCTCGTTCGATTTTTAATATGATTCGAGCAATTACATTATCCCCAGGACCAATGTTTGCATGCACAAAGGCATCAGGTAAACATCTATCGATATATCGCCAAAATAGTTTAAGTTTCTTGTAGATGGCTTCTTCCGTTAGGTCACCAACAAATGGTAAAAGAAGTTCATCGATGGTACCCAAGTATACAGAATATCCTGTTATTGATGGGACATTTACATAGAGAATTGACAGAAAATTAATAGCCTCATCAAAATCAGTTGGTGGATCAAGCTCAAGGTATTTTACACCTTTTTTTAAAGCTAATTTATAATCGGGGAGGATATAACGCGGACGATAAGGAGCAGAGCCTTCAAATAGGTCACAAATCACTTTTTCACTCAAAGCTTTCATTGCTTTAGGACTTATTTCTGGGTAAGCCTGTGTGTTTTCAGCGATATAGGCTAAATGGTGTTTTTTTTGTTTGTAATCTAAAGTTCCATCTGTTAGAACTGCGTGAACTCTATTTTTAATATCTTCCATCATCTCTTAATTATCTCTCTATTTCTTTGTAAAAATAGGTAAAAGTCAGCTTGGTTTAAAATGTTATAGAAAAGACAACTTGAGCTTGATTCTTATGACACTTGAGAAAAAAATGAGTTCATGAATTATAATTAAATCCATGAACTCGGAGTGTTTATTTTTTATAGGAGCTTTGCTCAGAGTTTCTTTTTTAAATCTCCGGCATAACTGATTAAACCAGCATCTTTGCTGTTGTCATTAAGCCAGGGTTTTATCTCATCAGATTTCTCAATCTTATCTTTTTCTCTGTCGAGTTCATCTTCCGAATAGGAGTACATCATATCGGCAGAGATAACATGATCCATTTTCTGAATTTTTTTCAACTTAGCGATTTCTTCACTAATTCCTTCCCCTTCAATTGTCACGATGATCTTAGTTTCATCGTGCAGGTAATATTCACACCAATCACTTTCTTTAAGCTTTGCAACCAGTTTTTCTGAATGTTCAGCTAAAGATCGTATCACTACACTTGAAATATTCATATCTTCTTATTTATTAATACAAGTACAGACGCAAGTTTATTACGCCTTTAACACTAATTTTTTACACCTTCGGACACATTCTCCTTTAGGTTTGACTCCTTGATACCAAATGTCTCCCTGAACTCACGAGTAAACAAATTTTTAATATCTATTGTTACTTCAGCTTGTGGTGCATGACATTGTGAGCAATTAAAATAAGCGTTGTTTAGCTTTTTGCTTTCCTCAACAAACATTTCTTTATCTTCTGGATTGACGTATTTACCATCCACCAATACCAACTGTGGACGCCATTTCTGGAAATGAGTTTTGGAGATTTCACGAGCTCCAGATTCTTTAACTTTATCTGGCATATGGCAACTCAAACAAATGTTATTATTCATTTTAATTGGGAAAAAGCCAGCTGTAGTGTGAGGAATCATCGGTGGAGCGTTCTCGAAAGATCGTTCGATGGTTATTCCAACCTCGGGTTTGTCTTGATTAAAGTTGGCCTTCATTTTAAAATTGGTTTCATCGGAATTCAAATCAGCATCGATAAAACCCAATTGATCTTCGTCTATTTTTGTTTCTTTTGCTTGATTACATGCTACTAAAAAGAACAAAGCGATTAGGGCTAGATATTTCATGTTTTTTAGATTTTAGTATTATTTCCTAAAAGTATCAGGTTAAATATTTTATTTTTTAAGATCGAACTTTAATGAATATTTTAAAGCATTATCATTACAAACTTCTATACATCTTCCGCAATTGGTACAGGCACCACTTCTGATAAAATCACTTTCCTTACCAACGATGGCTAAAACAGGTTCTTCCACGCAAACATCAAAACAGTCCATGCAATTGGTACATTTCTCCTTATCGTGTTTCACCTTTATTACAGCTTGCTTTCCTACGAGAGAATAAAACCCTCCCAAGGGACAAATGTGTCCGCACCAACCAGCTTTTAGAATAAACAGATCAACAAAGAAGATAATTGCAACGATTGACCAGCCTGCACCAGAACCAAAAATAATAGCTCTGTGAAGCATAGATATAGGACTTATAATTTCAAAGGCTGCCATTCCAAATGTTGCAGATACAATCAGACTTAGAGCCAAAATATAATATCTCAGGTTTCTTGAAACGGATACCTTTGCTTCGGTCTCGATTTTAAATATTTTACGTAGGCGAAATGCCAAATCGGTTACGATGTTCATAGGGCATATCCAAGAACAAAATAATCTTCCACCAATAAGTACATAAATTAAGAAAATCAATAATGCACCCATTAAAACGGAACTTGATGTAATAAATCCAGAAGCTAAAATTTGAAGTACAGCATAAGGATCACTCAAATGTAGAGAGTCAACAATGATGGCAGAACTATAATTGCCACGTAACACTTCCCATCCAAAATAGTTCCCTCCTAAAAAAAGAAACAGAATGGATAGCTGAATGATGCGTCTTAATATTAAAAACCTATATTTTTTCATCCGCTTACTAGTTAGTCCTCAATTAAATCATCATCATTTAAGTAGTCGATGGCAGATTTAACATCTTTCTCATCATCACCTGTTTTGACGTCTTCATTTATACGGTTTTCATCATCTTTTTCCCAACTCTTAATGTAATGATCTCCCACTTCGCCAGTTGACTTATCGAGAGGTAAAACAAAAATCGCAGCTTTCTCAGCAACGCAAGCTTGTTCGCAAACGCCACATCCGGTGCAAACATCAGAATGAACAATCGGTAGCAACTTTGCATGCTTACCAGTTCTTTCGTTTACTTCAAAATCGAGAGTAATGGCTTTATTAATTAAAGGACATGCACGATAACAAGCCTCACAGCGAATTCCCCAATAGGCCAAACAGGATTCTTTATGGATAACTGCCAAGCCTATTTTCGTATTAAGAATATCTGGTTTCTCTTCCTCTTTCGTTAACTTTTTTAAATCAAGTGCTCCCGATGGACACGACTCTGTACACGGTATATCTGTACATAAGTAACAGGGAATATCTCTTGGTTCGAAAAAGGGTGTTCCATTTGCTATGCCATCACCTGGTTCTGCAAGTTTTAAGGTATCATATGGGCATGCCTCAACACACTGTCCACACTTGATACAAGCTTTTAAAAATTGTTTTTCTTTCAAAGCACCAGGAGGACGAAGGACGTAATCAGACTTCGAGTTGGCTTTTATAGCACCTCCCCATATAAGTCCACCTCCGCCTAAAAACACAGCGCCTTCAAACATCCTTTGAATAACTTTTCTTCTTGTGGCCATAGATTTCATTCGAATTATAAATTATGAATTCAGAATTATGAGTTTGGATTAATTTATAACTCATAATTCCTAATTCATCA
>Ga0209272_10000591_pt1 | contig 28474 bp, 11 predicted proteins | sample tdDd002_FD_187125 | JGI IMG/M metagenome (GOLD analysis project Ga0209272, IMG submission 187125) | Marine sediment microbial communities from the Atlantic coast under amendment with organic carbon and nitrate - tdDd00.2 (SPAdes)... | ecosystem: Environmental > Aquatic > Marine > Coastal >... | reverse complement strand
AACAAGGAGGGAATACCAAGTTGATCATCAATAAAGACAAGGGGCATGAGTATGTGGAAGAATTCTCTAGCTTGTTGGATGATTATCTGGAATGGATAATTGAGTGATGAATATTGCTTATGCTTATCGGGAGATAAACAGAATGAAATAGAAGTAGCTGAAGTGATATAAAAGAATTTTAATAAACGAACCTGATTCTTATATGAGTAAGGTAAATTGTGATACAAATATGATTAAATTAAAAAAACAAAAGGAAAATGGATTTATACCAAGAAGAAATTAAATACAAAAGAAAAATATCTGAGTTTATCTTATTTCCTGCCTTATTGTTATTCGCTTTTATTCCGATATATTCCGAGAAAGGGTTCATTGAAATTATACTTGGAGTAGTTGGATCGATATTGGCAATTGTATTTTTTTTGCCATGGTTGAATAAATTAATTGGTTATAAGCTCATTGTTATTGATAAAGAACATTTAGTCATAGAATCGTACTTATTGAAAAAGTATAAAACGGTACGATATGATTTACAAAAAATTCACAAACCTACATGTAAGATAAATGAAAAAGCAGAATCCTATAGATCTCATGGGTCTGTTACGATTCTTGGATTTAAACATCATCCGGAAAAGATGAGAGTATATGATTTGAATCCGGTTACCATTCATTTCGATTATGGAAAAAAACATGTTAAAATTGGTGAGGGTTTGGTGGCATTTAATGGTAAGAAAATAGTAGATATCATAAAAAAGCAGAAAAGATTTGACAGGTAGTTTCTTTAAAAATTGATGAACAATGAGACGTACAGTTAAACTTATAGGATTGGTAGGATTGATATTCGTTTTGTGTACAGATGTATACTGTCAATCTGAACCCTTGAAAAAAGTGGTCGACTCCTTAATTAAGACCAAACTTACCTTTAATATAGACACCTGTTTAACACGTAAAGATAAACCTGATCCATTAGTTGTTATTGACGGATACGTAACAAATATTACTGTTTTGAGACATCTTGAAATGAAGAATATAAAATCAATTGATGCGGGAGCAGATTCTCTAGCTTTTCAGATGTTTGATCCTATAGCTTGGGGTGGTTTTATTTTTATTGAAACGAATTTGAAAAAACGTAAACTGAAAAGAATATTATCTTTAGCAATAGAAAAAATAAATCATGATTAAATATTTAAAAATTGGATTGATTGTATTGTTGGCATTACTTTTTCAATCCAATGATTCTGTACTGAATAGTAGTGGAGGAGATTTGTTTCCAGTATTGGAATCTGATATTGAAATCCAGAAGGAAGTGTTGAAACTTACCTTACGTAATGATATGTATGTGGATGTCTATTTTGAATTTTTTAATCCGAAAGAGGAAAAGGAACTCACAGTAGGTTTTGTTGTTTCTCCTAAATACTCTCCGGAATATTCTGATGTTGACAGTGTTGATATTGAAAAAAGAAAGCCAGACATAGAAGATTTTACGGTGGTAATAAATGATAGTTTGACGGATTATAAGTTCGGATTGTTAAAGGATACGCCTTTTACCAAATTGAAGGAAGTAGAGGGGGAATGGAACTACGTTTACTATTTTAAAGCCAGGTTTAAAAGTGGTCTTAACATTGTAAAGCATACCTATTCTTTTAATGGAGGTTACGATAGTTCGGGTGGTAGTTTTTACAATTACGTACTATTGACGGCAAAGAACTGGGCAGGAAAAGGAATTGCAGACTTTACGCTTCAAATTGACATGGGAAGTGATATAGAATTTGAAATGCTTGAAGACATTTCTTATTATGATGATTGGAAAATAGTAGGTGTGGGGAATAAGAGGGCTAGAAATTTTTACATTAAAGATGGTTTTATAGAATTGAAAAAAAAGAATTTGAAACCCATTGAGGATATTAACATATATGTTCCGGGAAGAACTGCCAGGTATCAGGATCCAGATTCTTTGGCTTACCAGGCGGAGATAGCAGAATTGGAAGAGTTAGAACCTTTGAGTGCCGACAGGTTAAGGGTGTTGAGAAATTACTTTTTTGCACGTAAGGGATATAAATTCAAATCGGAGGATTTGTTTAAATTCTACTCTAAATGCATATGGTATTTGCCACATGAAGGAAAAACGAGTGAAGAAATTTTTGCATTAATGGATGAGAAAACCAAAAAACGAATAGAAGTGCTACGCAAACTGGAAAGAGCAAAATAATATACTACGCTTAAAATATCGCAGAAATAAAATGAAAAAAACAATTCTAAGTTTACTCTTAATCCTTTTTCTGATTCCATCCTTCTCTCAAGAAAGACTAAATGTAATCCCAGCAGTTCAGGAATGGGATAGTGCAGGGGAAGTAGTAAAGTACAATGCAATCTTTTTAAATTGGGATAAGGAAGCACCTGAAAAGGAGCAACTGTTTCTGAATCGATTCGAGCAAGAACTAAAAGATTTGAATGTAAATGTTGTTGAGAAAAATGCTAAAAATTCACTTTTTGTAAACATTGATTTGAATTACAAAGCTATTGGCGAGCATAAGAATGCTTACCGTATTGATTTGGGAAGGGAAACGAAAGTTGAGGCATCCTCATACAAAGCATTGGTAAATGCTAGCAGAACTTTACTACAACTGTTTTCTCAGGAAAAATACAAACAAAGTTTTCCAAAAGGATTGATTACGGATTATCCAAAATATGGGAAAAGAATGTTGTTGTTAGATGTGGCTCGAAAGTTTTTTACGTTTGATGAACTAAAGGATTTTATTAAAATAATGGCTTGGGCAAAGATGAACGAACTGCATCTGCATTTAAGCGATAACTCGTGGGGAGGATATAGTGCTTACCGTTTAGAGAGTGAAATATATCCTGAACTCACGGCTAAAGATGGTCATTATACTTGGGAACAAATAAGAGAACTTCAGGATTTTGCTCATTCCTACGGAATCGTGATTACTCCTGAAATTGATTCACCAGGGCATTCTTTGGCTTTCACCAATGTACGACCCGATCTGAAAAGCAAATGGTTGACTGCTAATTATCTTGATATCACCAATCCTGATACCTATACATTTATGGAGGAAATTTTGGAAGAGGTGATTCCACATTTCGATGCACCCGACTTCCATTTGGGTACAGATGAGTACAGAATTAATAGGATCAAAGATGATTCCTTGAAATATCATATTGGAAACACCTTTAGAAAGTACATCAATTATTTTAATGCCATTGTAAAGAAAAATGGCAAACAAACTCGTATCTGGTCGGGATTTGAACACATGCCAGGAAAAACAAAAATTGATAAGGATATTGTAATTGACATGTGGGAGACTAGTGATGCACAAGACAAATCGAAACGTGGGTATCAGTTTATTAACTCAACGCATTTTTACACCTATATTGTGCCGGGTGCGCCTTATTATGGTGTTGATAACAGGTTTATTTATGAAGAGTGGACTCCTGAGATTTTTAGTGATAAAACAGAACAGAACCTACTTACAAACAGTCCGGGTTTACTAGGTAGTAAAATGCACATTTGGAATGATTTCGGTCCTACAGGTTATTCAACTTCCGAGATAACAAGACTTAGCATGTCTTCCATTCTGATCTTTTCGGAGAAAATGTGGGGGAGTCAATCTCAACTTTCATTCGAAGATTACAAAAAGGATGCAGCTAAATTAAACAGAATTCCAATGACCAATTTATTGGATAGAAACTTTACAAAGAGAAAAGTAATTTATGCCCATAAAGAGGATATTCATTTGGAGAAGGAGAAAAGTATCTCTTTAAATACAGGGATTGAGAATGTAGAGTATCCATGGACTTTGGAAATGACTGTTGAGAAAATAAAAGAGGGCACTAAAGAGGATGTATTATTCACTTCTGAATTGGCAAGTATTTATTCCGATCTGGAATATGAATTCAAAAGTAAGAAAGATACGATTAGCAAGAGAGGTATAGCAATTGTAAGAGCCAATCAAACAGCGGGCGATAGTCCGTTGACATCTCACCGACCGCAAGTGATTGTGTTTGATTATCAGATTCCTTTGAAGCGAGCGGTTAAAATAAAACTGATTGGAGAGCAAGGAAAAACAAGTTTGTATGTAGACGGTCAATTTGTTGGAAGTGAGAATATTCAAATGCTCTGTCCGGTATCTACGATTGGAAATACTAAAGGCAAGACATTCTGTGGAAAAATTAAAAATGTTTCCATTGTTCAGAATTCAGTGGATGAGTAATTAAAAACCTACGCAATTGATTCTAAATTAACGGTCATACTTGTGAATCAAAACTGAAAGTGTTAACTAGTGAATCCTTTCTAATTGATTGAAATAAAAACCAGATAAATGATGAATCGAACGCGTACCCTATTGCTTATCGCTCTCATGGTATTTTTACAACAGTTTACAAATGCTCAGAGCAAACAGGATGTTCAACATTTGCAAAATATTGGACTCTCGGATAGTTTATATTCCGAGATTCTACAAGAATATAGAAAAATATACGTTCAACTTCCTGCCAATTTCAAGCCAGATGAAAACAAGAAATATCCGCTTGTTTTTTGTTTGGATGGGGAAGTGCTTTTGCCCGCTGTTAACAATGTTCATAGTTTTTATAGTGGCGGATTTATGCCCGATATGATTTTGGTTGGTGTTTCGAATGCCAGGAACAGAACCAGAGATTTAACCACATCTAAAATTACAGAGAAGTATGGGATGCCATTTAAAGAGGAAAATGGAGAGGCAGCTAAGTTTAGTAAATTTATCCAATTGGAGTTGATCCCATTTGTGGAGGAAAAATATCCGGTGAGCAAGTTTAGAAGCTTAATAGGACACTCTTACGGTGGTTTATTTGCCATTTATACTTTGATCAATCATCCCGAACTGTTTGCTAACTATGTAGCAATTGATCCAAGTTTGGACTGGGACAATCAAAAATTGCTGAAGGAAGCACAGGAGAAGATTTCAGAGAAAGATTATAGAGGGAAATCCTTATTTCTATCCTTAGGAGGGCAGTTGCACATGCAAAATCCAGAGGTTACTATTGATAATGTGATGCAGGATTCCAGTGAGTTCACTTTATTTGCGAGATCGAACATTGAATTTTCAAAACTGATAAAGCAGGAACAGAAAAATGGCTTGAACTTTGAATGGAAATTCTACCCACGTGATTTGCATGGTACCATTCCATTGCCTTCCATTATGGATGGTTTGATATTCGATTTTGAATGGTATCAAATGGAAAATACAGATAAGTTCAACTCGCCAGCAAGCTCAAAAGAGGAGTTGTTTAAGATCATCAATTATCGAGCTGAAAAATTGGAAACGTATTTTAAGTATAAGGTGCCTCCATATCCGGAAGATCTCTTAAATGCCTTAGGATATATGAGTTTGGACATGGGACAATTGGGAAAATCTAAAATGTTTTTCGAGTTCGGAATCGAATTTTATCCAAATAGTCCAAATGTATACGATTCAATGGCAGATTACTACGAAAGAAATAAGGACTTTGTAAAAGCAGCTTTGTATGTGACTAAAGCTTATGCAATAAGTGGTAATGATTACTATAAGCAAAGAATGAAAACATTGAGAACAAAAATTGTTGACTAGCATATACTATAATTCAATCGTAATATGAAGCTCAGGAATATCATTTTATTGTTCGCCGTATTGGTTTGTTCTATAAAAGTCCAAGCTCAGCAAGTTGAAACCTATTATTTGCATGATCGGGTTTCGAACAAGGATACTATTGAATACAAGCGATTGATCGAATACGATTCGATTGAAAAACTGTATCACGTTCGGGATTACTACCCTGATGGACAAATTCAGATGGAAGGAACTTACAGTTCTTTTGACAAAAGGATAAAGGAGAAAAGCTTTTGGTGCAACTACAAAGGCAATACCAAGGAAGGAGAATTTAAACGGTGGTATAAAAATGGTTTGTTGCTGAGTAAAAATAATTATTCGAAGGGGTTACGAGATGGTCTGCATGAATATTGGTATTTGAATGGAGAAAGAGAATCAGTACAACATTATAACAAGGGGCAGAAACATGGAAAATGCACCTGGTGGAATGAGGATGGTTCTTTGCAAAGAGAAATGACATTTGTAAGAGGAGAAAATCAGCATAAAAAGGACACCAATTATCATTATATCAGTTATACACCCAAAACTTATCAGGCAGACAGCCTAAAGAAATGGCCTTTGATCATTTATTTGCATGGAGGATCGAGTCGGGGACAAGACACCATAAAATTGTTTTCGCATGGCATTCCCGATCAGATCTGGCGTGGAAGAGAATTTTCTTTTGTAATTGTAGCTCCTCAATGTCCGATAAATCAAAGATGGTCGACCGACGATTGGTTTGAGAACTTTTATCAGGAAATCACATCAAAATATAGAGTAGATACAGACCGAATTTATCTTACAGGTGTGAGCTTGGGCGGTTCGGGAACCTGGTATTTGGCTATGAAGCATCCCGATAAATTTGCAGCCATTGCACCCATGAGTGGTTTTACTCGTCATATGGATTTTATTGAGAACAATATAGACCGGTTGATTGATATGCCCATCTGGGCATTCCATGGCAAAACTGATAGGATTGTGGAATTTGAAGATACAGAGTGGTTGGTGAATGAACTTATGAGAAAAGATAAAAATGTAAAGTTCACAGCAGAGCCAAATGTCGGACATTGGATGGACTGGCATGTTTATACAAATCAGGAGATATACGATTGGTTTTTAGAGCATGATATGGGAAAAAGAGATGAAAATTAGTGCATCTGTTTACTTGCAATGAAATTAGAATAAGAAGGAGCCTCGTTCAACGAAGCTCTTTTTTTATGATATTTTTAAATGTAGCAATAAGCTAACTATTGTTTAACAAATTTAAAATGATTCTAAGAATATAATTCTACAATATGATAATTGTATTGCTTGATTAGTTTTACATTTATAGATGTGAAGTTTTGAGGAGCAATCTGATATAAGCTATTCACATTTAAATTAGTAATAAGAGAACGAGTCATTAATGTCAATAAATAAGTAAAAAAAAACAAATGATTTTGAGGAAAATAGTCATTCTTAGCCTGTTTGTACTGGTAATTTTCACAGCTGGAGCACAAAACAAATACAATGATCTTTGGACCGAGGTGGAAGGTTTGGAGCTGAAAGGTAAATTCCAGAGTGCAAATTTGGTAGTCGATAAAATACTAAAGAAAGCGAAGCGCTCCAATCAAAGTGATCAAATTGTAAAAGGATTTATCTACAAATCTAAATTTACATTACTACTAGAAGAAGAGGGTAAAGAGCAGATTGTGAGAGAGTTGGAAGCTGCGATTCAAGAGTTGGAATTTCCGACGAATGTAATTTTAGAATCGGTTTATGCGAGTTTTTTAGATCAATATCTGGATGATAACAATTATAGGATTAGAAAAAGAACTTATGTAGCTTCTAAAAATGTTTCTGATGATTTTAAGAAATGGGATGTGAATACATTCATGAGGCAGATTTCAAAACATTTCGAACAATCTCTGTCGAATCCGATAGGTTTGCAACAATTGCCAATTCAGGATTATTTGAATATTTTATCGGAAAGTAAGACTTCACACAAATTTCGTCCGACATTGTTCGACTTTTTGGCTCAAAGAGCAATAGACTTCTATGAGGAAGATAGGTGGTATGTAAATAAGCCTAGAAATGAATTTCATTTAAAAGAGCCAGGTTTATTTGCCGCCAGCGATAAGTTTGTAAAAAATATATCTATCAAGACAGATGATTACAGTCGCAAACAAAATGTTTTAAAATGGTATCAGGCATTGGAATTATTTCACCAGACAAATGATACTACTGCTTATGTTGATGTGATATTGGAACGATTAAATTTCGTTAGAAATAATCATACCAATAGAGATAAAGATGATTTGTACTTTCATGCCTTAAGTCAGCTTTCAAGTGCTATCAATGCTCATTCAGCTTCGGCAAGTGTTGATTATGAAATAGCTGATTACTATTATCAAAGGAGTATGCAAGTTGGAGCAAAAAACGATAAGGTTTTGAAAGATTATCGAATTAAAGCATTGGAAATCTGTAAGAGGGTGATAAAAAAGTATCCAAATTCTGATGGGGGATTGTTGTGTACTATTTTAAAAAATAATATTGAGAAAAAAACGGTTACGATAGAGGCTGAAAGATATAATATTCCCCAAAAAGCTTTTTTGGCGAAGGTAGACTTTAAAGGTATTGATAGTTTGTACTTATCGGCATACAAAGTTCCTTATGATTTTATTTTCGAAAGGTATTCTTACAAAAAAGACAGTTTGTTATTGGAGATGATTCAAAAAAACAAACCTGTGCAATCCAGTTTTTACAAACTACAAGCAAAAAAGGATTACTATCAATATACTACAGAGGTTGATTTCCCTGGTTTGGAATTGGGCAATTATCTTATTGTTGCTTCTCAAAAAAAGAACATTCAGTCCATACAGCATATCTATAGTCAGGAGGTTATTTGTGTGAGTGGCATGTCTATTCTGGATATTAGTAGAAGTGATGATCTTGCAATTAAATTATTGGATAGGGAAAATGGAAATCCTTTGAAAGATGTTGAAATTATTGTGACATCACCTAAAAGATCCAAGCAAGTTGGTAAGACAAATGCCAATGGTGAGTTTTTCATTAAAAAAAATGAGAATTATGGATATTTAAAAATTTTAGCGATTCATAAAAATGATACGCTTCTAAAAGATAATGGCTACATAAGTTCTCGTTCGATAAGAGAAAAGAAGGAAAAAGAGCACATTGCCAAAATGTTTTTGTACTTGGATAGAAGTATTTATCGTCCGGGTCAGACGGTTTATTTTAAAGGAATATTTGTTGAAAAGAAAAATGGAATATCTCGAGTTGTACCTAACACTTATACAACGGTAGTAATTTATGATTCTAACTATGAGGAATTAAAAGAAATGCGCTTAAAAACCAATGAATTTGGTTCGATAAGTGGGGAGTTTAAATTGCCTCGTAATTTAATGACTGGTGAATTTACCATTGAAATGGATGAGGACTATGGTACAGACCTAATTGATGAAGATGAATATTATGAGAAGATTGATGATATTGAAACTGCTGAAGTCTCATTTTCGGTTGAAGAATACAAACGTCCTAAATTTGAAGTTTCTTTCGATGCTGTTTCTGACAATTATATAGTAGGAGATAGCGTTAGAATAAGTGGTTTGGCAAAAGCATTTTTAGGTTCTTCGGTATCCAATGCTAACACTAAATATACGGTTACAAGAGAGGTTTTGCCTATTTGGGGAAGAAATTATTATGGAGGATCGTCAAAAATCATAAAAACAGGAACAACACAAACCGATGAGAAAGGCAAATTTAGTATCGATTTTATAGCCATTCCCGATTCTTTGACAGAAAAGTCGAACAAACCGATTTTTGTTTATACGATAAAAGCGGATGTTACCGATAGTAATGGGGAAACCAGAAGTGCTACGCAAAATGTTCATGTGGGTTATCACAATTTAAAAGTTGACTTCTTTTTAGGCAGAAAACTAAATAGTAGTATGTCTCATAAAGTTAAAATTGAGACAAAGAATTTAAACAATCAGCCTGTTGATGCAGAGCTAGAAATACTCATTCAAAAACTGAAGAGCCCAGACAGAGTGGTGAGGAAAAAGCCTTGGGAAGTAGCGGAACTGAAATACATTCCAAAGGAGAAATATATACAACTATTTCCACATGAGCCTTACGATAGAACTGATGTAATGCAATATTGGAAAGAAGAAACAGTGGTCTTTTCTAGAAAATTTGCCGCGACAAATTCTAAGGATTGTGAATTGCCAGATATTTCTGATTGGAAAGCAGGACGCTATAAGATGAAGGTGATAGCCGTTGATGAATTTAAAGATACCATAATAGTAAACAGGTATTTTCAGGTGTATCATCCAGAGGATACTTCTCTTGCAGACAATCAGATGTTTGAATATGAAATCATCAATTCGAATTTTAAGCAAGATCGATTTGTATCTCTAAAACTAAAAACTGCTTGTCAGAATCTTAAGGTAAATTTGGAGGCTTACTATCAGGGAAAATTGGTGTTTAGTGAGCTGATTTCTGTAGAAAATGGAAATGCAAGAGTTAATGTGCCTGTAGCTAAAGATTACAAGAATAAACTCGATTTCAATCTTTACTTTGTGAAGTACAATAGCTTTTTTCAAAAACAGTTTTCTACAAGTTTTAAAGAAGAGGAAAGAGAATTAAACATAGAAACTTTAAGCTTTAGAAATAAATTGACTCCTGGAAACAAGGAATCATGGAGTTTTAAGATTAAGAATTCGGATGGTAAGAATGCAAATGCTGAAGTTCTGGCTTCCATGTACGATTCTTCTTTGGATCAATTTAAGAGTCATTCATGGAAAATAAATATTAATTTCAAAAAGAACCATTATTATCGTTCTCCATATGTTAATAGTGAATTTTTTAATACTAGTACTTTCGTAGGTTTTAATACTAATTATCTAAATAACAATGTATCATTCCTGAAAAACTACCATAGATTGAAATGGTTTGGATTTAATTTTGCATCATCGGAATATTCGAACAAACGATATCTGGAAAGGCTTTCAAGCAAAAAATACAAACCAAAATATTTTAAAGGAAATATTAGTGGTATCGTAACCGATAATTCTGGCTCTCCAATACCAGGAGTTTCTGTAATTATAAAAGGTACAATGCTGGGTGCAACTACGGATATTAACGGGTTTTACTCTATTGATGCACCTAAAGGGTCAGTTTTAGTTTTCAGTTTTATAGGATTTACAGCAAGAGATGTTTTGATTGGAAAGTCGGGAACATATAATCTAGCTATGTCGGAAGATGCGGTCGGATGCGATGAAGTTGTGGTCACAGCAATGGGAATTGCTCGAAAGGATAAAGCATTATCGGGTTCGGTTGGATATGTGAGTGCAAAAGATATCCGAAATGATCTTTTCTCAAAATTGAAGGGTACTGTAGCAGGCGTTGAAATTTTAGTTGTGGAAGAGGAGGAAGATGAAGAGGTTTCTTTTCTAAAAATTAGAGGAAGTAATTCAATGGCTGCAGGTAATTCACCTTTGTATGTTATTGATGGTGTACCTATGGATGCAGCCGCTGGAGCTCAATTTTCTGCCAGCGAAATTGCTGATATTTCTGTATTAAAGGGCGCATCGGCAACAGGAATTTATGGTGCACGAGCGAGATATGGAGTTGTTCTTATTAGTACTAAAAAAGGCTTGGAAGAACTAACTCAGGTGGAAACAAGAAGCAATCTAAAGGAAACTGCTTTTTTCTTTCCGCATGTAAGAACAAACAAAAAGGGTGAGCTAAGCTTTAGTTTTGATTCTCCTCAGGCATTAACCAAATGGCGTTTGATGCTATTCGCTCATAACAAATCTGTGGAAACGGCTAGTCTTGAAAAGTGGGTGCTTACGCAGAAAAATATCAATGTGATACCCAATGCACCAAGATTTTTACGTGAAGATGATACAATTACTTTAAGTGTAAAAATCAGTAATCTGACCAAAGAAGAAGCTACCGGAGTCGCAGCTTTACAATTGTTCGATGCAGTAACAATGAATCCAATTGACAAAGAGCGAATTGATTTTAAAAGTACTCAGAATTTTAGCATAGCAGCCAAAGGCAATTCATCAGTAGCCTGGAGTTTGAAGATTCCTAAAGGTATAGCAGCAATTCAATATAAGATTGTGGCAAAATCTGGTAAGCATAGCGATGGAGAAAGTAGTATTTTACCAGTTCTTGCCAATAGAACTTTGGTAACGGAAAGCAGACCTTTATGGGTTTCGGCAGGAGAATCGAAAGAGGTACTATTCGCGAAATTGAAAAAAGTAAAGTCTTCAACGCAGACAAATCACAAATTTAGCGTGGAATATACTTCTAATCCAGCCTGGTTAGCCATTAAATCTTTGCCTTACCTTATGGAGTTTCCTCATGAATGCGCTGAACAAACATTTTCAAGATTTTACTCCAATGCTTTGGCAGAGGTTCTTCTTGAAAAAAATCCTCAGATAAAAGAAGTGATCAATACTTGGATGAATAAGGAAAGTTTGAAATCGCCATTGGAGGAAAATGAAGATTTAAAATCAATTTTAATTTCAGAAACACCTTGGGTAATAGATTTACAAAACGACAAAGAGAATAAGGCAAGATTAGCCAAATTCTTCGACAAGGAGCAAGTTAGAAGTGAGCAATTACGAACAAGTAGTAAATTGAAGGAATTACAGATGAGTTCTGGCGGTTTTCCTTGGTTTGCAGGAGGTCGGGAAAATCAGTTTATTACTCAGCATATTGTATCCGGAATTGGGCATTTGCACAAATTGGATGTGAAGTGTGAGAATGACTACAAGCTTAAAGATATTGCAAAAAAAGCTGTTAAGTATCTGGATAAGGAATTTGTAAAGCAATATCAGAACTATTGTAAATTGTCAAAAGATTCAGCGAGTGTTGCTTTAAATCATCAGCTGATACATTATTTATATACCAGAAGCTTTTTTAAGAATTCTCACCCTTTATCGGATAAAGTAGAGAAGGTGGCAAATATCTATTTGGAGAAATGTGAAAATTCATGGCTAACTCAATCTCTTTACGATAAAGGCATGATCGCCTTACTAATGCATAGAAATGGAAAGCTTGAAACTGCTCAAAATATTATTGAAGCATTAAGCGAGCAAGCTGTAATTTCGGATGAAAATGGCATGTATTGGAAAGAAAATAAGAAGAGTTGGTATTGGTATCAATCCCCTATTGAAACACAAGCTTTACTAATTGAAGCCTTTACAGAAATTGATGGTGATTTGAAAAAAGTAGAGCAATTAAAACAATGGCTTCTTAAAAATAAACAGACCAATAAATGGAGTAGCACCAAAGCTACAACAGAAGCTATTTACGCATTGTTGATGAATGGAAATGAGTGTTTATCTGTTGCAGACAATACAGTTATTAAACTTGGAGATGAAAAGATTAGTACAAAGAAAATGAGTGGAACTGAAAAAGAAGCGGGAACAGGATATTTTAAACTGACTTGGAAAGGCGATGAAGTGAACTCAAAAATGGCTACTCTTAAAGTTCAGAATAAAAGTAAAATTGCCGGATTTGGTGGTGCTTATTGGCAGTATTTTGAAGATTTAGATCAAATCGAGTCGTCAGAAAATAAAACTCTATCTATTAGGAAAACCATGTACATTAAAGAAACCAATGATGAGGGTGAAAGTTTGATTCCAATGGAAAAAAGCAAAGCGATTCAACTAGGAGATTTAATAACAGTAAGGTTGGAAATTGAATCAAAAAATGATTTGGAATTCGTTCACCTGAAAGATTTGAGAGCCTCAGGATTAGAACCGGTTGATGTACTTTCGAAATACAAATGGCAGGATGGTGTTGGATATTATCAGAGTACGAAGGATGTTGCAACTCACTTTTTCTTTGATGAATTGCCGAAGGGAACATATGTATTTGAATATGAAGTAAGGGCGAATAACAGTGGGAATTTCTCAAATGGAATTTCTACTATACAAAGTATGTATGCACCAGAATTTAGCAGCAACTCGAAGGGAATTAGGATTTTGATTGATTAATATAAAGGTAGATTTTAAGTGAAAGACAATTAAAAAAATAGAAATAATAAATATGAAAATACAAATTGAATCGAAGTTAGAATTCAAGCCTTATCTAAAGCTGATGTATCAGTTAAGCTATAGAAAGTGGTCAATGATATTTACTTTAGTTATGGGTTTACTGATGTTGCTAATTGCCATAGGAAAAGTTACAGGCTATAATGGAATAGATGAGGAAGTACCTATTTTTGAATTAAGCTTTAGTAGTTTTATCTTAATAGGTTTACCATTTTTAATCTATTACCAATCGAAAAGAAACTTTATTTCAAATGGTAGATTGCAGGAAAGAATAAGTTATGGGTTTGATAAGGAAAAGATGGAAATAAAAGGGGAGACATTTAGCTCATCCGTTACATGGGAGAAGACGTATAAGGTTAAGGAATTAAATGCCTGGATGCTTATTTATCAAAACCGACAGGTAGCTAATATCATTCCAAAAGAATCTTTTTCGGAACAAGAGTTAATTGATTTTAAAACGATTATTTGTTCTTTGCCGGAATTAAAAAGGAAATTCATAAAAATGTAAAATTGATTTAATTGTCTCATTATTAATTTATTTGTTTTAGATATTCATTTGCCGTCGCGCCTATAATTTTGTAACTTATTGATTCGATTCGAATTAATGGGTTGAGCAGGTGTGGAATTGTGTGGATTGTTAAATCAAATAAAATTAGGGGATGAAAATTTTTAGAACATTTGAAGAGATTATCGATTATGCTATTGATAAGGAGATGAATGAAATTGAGTTTTATTCGGATTTAGCGGATAGAATGGACCGGAAAAATGTACGAAGATTGTTTCACAATATAGCATTGGAGAAAACGGCTAGAATGCTGAGATTAGAGAAAATGAAAGATCTGAAATTGGATTTTGATACCGATGATATTCAGGATATGAAAATTGCCGGATATTTAGAGGAGGTAGATGTTACAAATTCAGATTTATCTTATCAGGATGCACTAATTTTAGCCATGAAGAAAGAAAAGGTAAAGTTTAAGTTTTATATTGATATGGCTGAAAAAGCAATAAACGAGGAATGTAAACAAACCTTTTTAGCATTGGCAAATGAAGAAGCCAGACAAAAACTAAAATTCGAAATTGAATACGATGAATATGTTTTGATGGAGAATTAGAGACAGTAAAAGGAGAAAATGTTTATTAGAATCGGAGTTGATAATATGCAGCTTCGATTTTGTTTTTATATGATAGTAAAGGCTCAAATAATAATTGGTTCAATTCTTGTTCTTATTTTGTTTTCCGCACAAGCTTTAGTATTTTTGTTGGCAATTTGAATAAACTATAAATAATTGAAAAACAAATATTTAATGAATTGTTTTTTTCGAAGTATCCTCTTATTTAGTCTGGTTTTTGGGACTATAAATGTAGGCTTTTCTCAAAGTACTACTATTGAATTATCTAAGAATAAGGTAGTTGTTGAAGGTGAGACTTACCTTTTGCATATCGTTAAGGAGAAGCAAACTTTGTTTTCTATTTCGAAAGCTTATGGAGTTTTACTTACCGATTTAATGAAAGCAAATGGTAAATCACAGGCAACGGTTAATTTGAACGAAGTGCTAAGGATACCTTTATCAGGTAAACAAGCAGTTGCTCCAATAATAGTAAAGAAAGATGATCCTAATTTTAAGTATCATGTTGTAAAGAAAGATGATACTTTATTTTCGTTATCGAGAAAATATAAGGTTTCAATCCAGGAAATAAAATCAGTTAATCCTGAATTAGGGGAAAATTTACCCCTTAATACTGTGGTAAAAATCCCCAAATCCCCATCTCAACCAAAAGAACAAGTTTCTAATGTGCCACAGCACGATAAAAAATATTACTATCATGTAATTAAAGCTGGCGATACGCAATATTCTATTTCTAAGGAATTTCAGATGAAGCAGAAAAAGCTTCGAAAGTTGAATCCAAAATTGAAAAGAGGCGTTCTAAAAGTAGGAGATTGGGTTAGAATTCCCAGATATTTGGTTCCTCCTGAATATTTCGAGGTAAAAGAAGTTGTTAAAGATACCATAGTGGAAGAGATTGTGACAATTGATACCATTCCTGAGGTGGAAGATGTAGATCGAATTGTTCAAAAACAAATACGTATTGGCTTATTCTTGCCTCTTTATCTGGAAACCAATGATACCATAAATCAGATTGTTACTTATAAAGATACATTAGAGATTATTACCCAGAGAGAACCTCGCGTGGTGTATAGAAAATCTCGTGAGTTCATACGTTTCTATCAAGGTGTTTTATTGGCGGTTGATTCATTAAGAAAAGAGGGACTTTCGGTAAATCTTCATGTTTTTGATACAGAAAAAGATCCTGCCAAAGTTCGACAGATACTTGCTCTAAATCAATTTGTAGATTTTGATTTTTTAATTGGTCCTGTTTATCAGCAAACTTTTGTTGTAGCATCGGAGTTTGCAAAGCGAAAAGGCATTCCGATTGTTTCACCATTAACCGGAAAGAATCCTGAAATCAATAACAATCCGTATGTTATTCAACTGAATACTTCTTTGAATTCTGTTTGCAAGCAAATTTCAGAATATGTTTGTACTGATTTTAAATACAAAAATGTAATTGTAGTCCATCCTGAGCGATACAAGCATTTGAATGAGTTTAAGTTGGTGAAAGATATTGAACACAATTTGTTTGAGAAGGGTTTGTATTGGGAAACGGATGAGGTGAATTATCAAAAAATATCATTCGACGAGTATGGCTTGTATGGAATGGAAGCTATGATGTGTGATACTTGCGAAAATATTGTTGTTCTTCCTTCTAATGATCAGCCTTTGGTTGAGAATATCATTACCAATTTAAATGTACTCAGTCAACGTTTTGCGATACGATTGGTTGGATTCTCAAGATGGCAGCGATACACCAGTTTGGAATCAGAATTGTTTTACAATTTGAACTTTTCTCTATTTAGTCCTTATTATGTGGATTATAAGGATGAAAAGACATTTAATTTTGTTTCATCATTCAGAAACAGATATTCTTGCGAGCCAAATGATTTCAGTTTTAGAGGATATGATATGTGTAGATATTTCGCGTTGGCAACAAGTAAATATGGAAAGGAATTTCCTCAAAAGATGAATGATATGAATGTTGATTTATTACAATCTACATATCATTTTAAAAGAATAAGTGCTTTCGGAGGATTTGAAAACAGAGGATTGCAATTGATCAATTACTCACGAGATTTTAAAATTCGACATCAGGAGGTCGAACGTCAGCAGGAAGAAGTTAAGGTAGAAGAAGATGATTTGATACAGAAATCATTTGAATATTAAGATATCGAAGCTGACTTATTTAAGTCAGCTTTTTTTATCCACATTCGGATAAATCATCCAAAAAAGGAGGTAATATCCTAAAGGACTGTAAACACTACGCTTTTAGCAGGTTTATCCGCCTACTTTGGATATATCTCCATTTCCGTATAAATTGAAATAGTAAGATTTGCCCTGTTCAATAGGTTGATATTTAATAGTGTAGGTGTTTTGGTACATGCTTTGGCTTTTTAAGCCTGTTAGTTACCTAAAGTCCTATGTTATGAAAAAATATTTACTCCTGGGATACCTATGCGTATTCTCCACTGTTTTTCTTTTCGCTCAAGTTACCCCCACGTTATCTGCCGACGGCTCCGCAACTGTAGATGATGATATTGTAATTACATTTACTGATGATGGTACATGGGCAAGCTCTATTTTAACTGTATCATATAATGGTACAACTCTTGATGCATCGGTACCTGGAAGCGAGGATTATATAATAGATGCAGGTGGTACCATTACTTTGAAACCATCTGTAGGGAATTCTGTTTTGCAAACTTCAGGAACAGCAGATGTCGTTGTTACTGCTAGTGGAGGCTATGCTAATGCAACAGTTTCGCAGACCATAGCGCATGGCGCTGCAAGTCAATTTACAATAACTACTCAACCAGCTGCTCCGGTATCTAATGGTGGTGAATTAGGTACTCAGCCAGTTCTTCAACTTCTGGATCAATACAGTAACCCTTGTTCTACTGATGATGCAAGCACGGTAACATTAAGTGAAACAGGTGATGGAACCTGGACTTTGGGCGGAGGAAATCCGTCTGCATCTTCAGGAATCATTACTTTTACCAATCTCACAGCAAGTAGTAATGTACAAGTTGATAATGCAACGATTACTTTTGGGATTGCTTCTTATACTTTTGCTTCCGACGCTTTTACAATTGCACTTAATAGTGCACCTACCTTATCTGCTGCAGGGAGTGCAATTGTAGATTCTAACTTTGATGTTGGCTATACAGAGGATATAAATTGGGAAACCAAAATCACTTCCATCACATATAATGGAGCAAGTTTAACAGAAACAACAGATTATACGCTAAATACAGGACCTAATACAATTACCTTAAAACCAGGTGGTGGAAATTCAGCATTGCAAGCTGCAGGAACTGCCGATTTGGTAGTATTTGCAACAGGTTATGAAGACGCTTCTGTTTCTCAGGAAATTGGGCATGGATCTGCAAGTCAATTTACAATAACTACTCAACCAGCTGCTCCGGTATCTAATGGTGGTGAATTAGGTGCTCAGCCAGTTCTTCAACTTCTGGATCAATACAACAATCCTTGTTCTACTGATGATGCAAGCACGGTAACATTAAGTGAAACAGGTGATGGAACCTGGACTTTGGGTGGAGCAAATCCAAATGCATCTTCCGGGGTAATTACTTTCACTGACCTAACAGCTAGTAGTGATCTTAAGGTCGATAATGCGACTATCACTTTTGGGATCGCCTCTTTCTCCTTGGAATCTGATCCTTTTACAATAGAAGTAAAAACTGCACCAACACTTACGGCTGCTACTGGTGTTACTGTGGATAATGATTTTGAAATTTCTTATACAGATATCGTTGAGTGGGAATCTTCCCCTTCATTAAGTATTACATTTGATGGAGTCTCGGTTCCAAGTAGTGCGTATACAATTAACTCTACAAGTAATAAAATACTCTTTAAACCATCAGAACATTCATCTTTACAGACTGCAAAAACTGCAAACATTGAAATATCAGTTAATTCATATGAAACTGCAGTTGTATCACAAACCATCGGACATGGTGCTCCATCAAAGATTGTTATGGACACGGAACCTGTTGCTCCATCTAATAATGGTGGTTTATTTCAAACTCAACCTGTTGTGAATGTACAGGATCAATATAGCAATGTGTGTACTGGTAATAGTTCAATATCTATCACAGCAGTAGAAAATGACCCTGGAAATTGGGATTTGAATGGAAGCCTATCTGGAACAATTTCTTCTGGTGTTTTATCATATACTGATTTAACAGCTTCAAGTACTCAGGTGGTGACTGGTGCTTTTATTACCTTTTCAGCAACTGGTGTTACCAGTGAAAATTCAGCGACATTTAATTTGGGATTGAATTCTCCTCCAGACTTAACAGCAGCATCTGGAGCAACTGTTGACGGAACATTTTTCATTACTTTTTCGGATACACAATCCTGGCAAAGTAAAATTAGTAGTATAACCTACGATGGGAATAATGTAGACGCAGCTGCTTATGATATTAGTGTTGGTGATCAAATTACTTTTGATCCTTCTCAATCAACAGCTTTGCAAACTTCTGGTACTGCTAACTTTATTATCTCTTCTGATGGATTTGACGATACAGCACCATTATCGCAAGTTATTGGGCATGGAGTAGCAAATCAACTGGCAATTACAACAGAGCCAGGCACTCCAGCTATAAATGGTGGAGAATTAAATCCTCAGCCTGTTATTGAGGTTAGAGATCAGTATAATAATTTTTGTTCGACGGATGGAAATAGAACAATTACCGCGGCAAAAGCTGATGCTGGTGATTGGAGTCTTGGAGGTACACCTGATCAAAATGCAAACTTAGGTGTATTGACTTTTTCGGGTTTAACAGCAAGTAGTGCCTTGGAAGTTACTGGTGCAAATATTGAATTTACCTCTCCAGGAATTACTCCGGTTACATCTTCTGATTTTAGTTTGGGCTTAAATAATGCGCCTACAGATATAACTGCAGCAGGTAGCGTTACAGTAGATAATCCATTCACAATTACCTTTACGGATGAAAACAATTGGCAATCAAATATTAATAGCATTACCTATGATGGGAATGTTGTTGATAATGCCGCCTACAATACAGCAACAAGTGGAGAGATAACCTTTACTCCATCTTTATCTACCGCCTTACAGGTAGCTGGAACCGCAGATTTAATTATTTCTTCGGATGGTTTTAATAACAGTTCTCCTGTATCACAAACAATTGGTCATGGTTCGGCTAAAAATATAGTAATGGTAACTGAACCAACCGGACCAAGTGTGAATGGAGGTCAATTGCAAGATCAGCCTGTAGTTAAATTACAGGATTCATATAATAATGATTGTACAACGGATAATTCCACCTCGGTAACAGTTGCAAAAGGTGATGCTGGAAATTGGACTTTAGGGGGTGATGTTACAGCAAGTGTTAATACCGGAATTCTTTCCTATACTAACCTAACTGCTAGTAGTAATGAAGCAATTTCAAGTGCTTTCCTTTCATTTAGTAGTACAGGTTTAACCGGAGTGAATTCATCAACATTTAGTTTAGGTTTAAATGGACCGCCATCAGATTTGGCAGAGGATGTTAATGCAGATGTTGATTCTGATTTTACAATTACTTTTACAGACGTTGATGGATGGCAATCTAAAATAAGTGTTATAACTTATAATGGAGTCACTGTTGATGTTGCTGCTTATAATACGGGAACTACAGGAACAATTGTATTTACTCCATCTTTATCAACTGCATTGCAGACAGCAGGAACTGCTAATTTAGTAATTTCTTCAGACGGATTTAGTGATGCTACTCTATCTCAAGTCCTAGCGCACGGAGCAGTTAATAAATTATCAATTAATACTCAACCTGGAGCGCCTTCGGTTAATGGAGGTGAATTTAGCCCACAACCAGTTCTTGAAATTTTAGATCAATACAATAATTTGTGTACTACCGATGGCTCAAGAACAATAACGGCTGCCAAAGGAGATGCCGGAAATTGGACTTTGGGGGGAAGCTTAAATCAAAATGCAAGTTCGGGAACTCTTACTTTTGCCAGTCTTACAGCTAGCAGTAATGAGAATATAACGGGAGCAAATATAAGTTTCTCATCAACAGGATTAACAGGAGTGACTTCTTCAGATTTTAGCCTTGGTTTAAATACAGCACCGAATCTTACAGCATCATCAGGAGCAAGCGTAGATGGAATTTTTGAAATATCTTACGATGATAATGTGGATTGGGAATCGAATATTGATAGTATTTCTTTTGATGGAAATACGGTGCCATCCAGTGCATATACCATCAACTCTACCAGCAATAAAATTACTTTCGACCCTTCTGCTGATGCCGTACTACAAACGGCTAAAACAGCGGATATGATCGTTTTTGTTGATGGTTATAATAATGCAACAGTATCTCAGACCATAGGACATGGTGTGGCTACACAATTAACAATTGATACAGAGCCAGTAGCTCCAGCTAGCAATGGAGATCCGTTTCAAACACAGCCAGTTGTTAGTGCAAGAGATATTTATAGTAATATTTGTACCAGTAATAGTTCAATTTCAATTACAGCAGCAGAGAATGATCCTGTAAACTGGGATCTACAGGGAACATTAACCGGTACTATTACCTCAGGAGTATTATCCTATACCGATTTAACAGCTTCAAGTACACAAGTTGTGAATAATGCATTTATCGGATTTTCTTCCTCGGGTTTGACAGGTGTTAATTCAACAAACTTTAATTTGGGATTGAATTCACCACCTGATCTTACTGCGGCAACGGGAGTCACAGTTGATAATTCATTCATTATTACTTTTACAGATACTCAATCATGGCAAAGTAAAATTAGTAGTATTACCTACAATGGGAATACAGTAGATGCAGCTGCCTATGATATCAGTGTTGGAAATCAAATCACTTTTGATCCTTCGCTATCAACAGAATTGCAAATATCTGGGACAGCAGATTTCGTTTTTGTATCTGCAGGATTTAATGATAAAATTTTATCTCAGGAAATAGGACATGGAGCTCCGGCATCAATAAGTATTACTACACAGCCAACTGCTCCTAGTAGTAATGGAGGATTATTTGCAACTCAACCTGAAATAGGTAGCTTGGATCAATATGGAAATGCTTGTACAGGTGATAATGCGACTACAATATCAGTTGCTAAAGGAGATGCTGGTGATTGGACGTTAGGTGGATCACCTAATCAAACTTTGGCAGGAGGAGTATTTACTTACACTGATTTATCAGCCACCAGTACAGAAGCTGTTGCAGGTGCTTATCTAACCTTCTCTTCTGGAAGTTTTGCTACGCTTGATTCGAATCCATTTGACATACCCGTTGATGATGTACCAGATATATCTTCTGCTATAAATGCAACAGTGGATAATGAATTCTCTATTACATTTAGTGACGACGCCAGCTGGCGAGGAAATATTACGGACATTCAATACGGAGGAAATTCATTGCCTGTAGAGGCATATGTTACAACTTCCATTGGTCGTATTACCCTTAAACCGGCTGAATCAGCATTACTTCAGGTTGCTGGTTCTCAAGCACTATCTATTATTTCAAGTGGTTATTCGAATGCTGAGATTACACAAGAAATTGGACATGGACTTGTTGCTGATTTGTTCATAAGTACTCAGCCTGTTGGACCGAGTTCAAATGGAGCAAGTTTGGCTACTCAACCTGTGGTACAATTGCACGACCAATATGCAAATGTATGTACAACAGATAATACTACAACTATCTCGTCGGTAGCTACAGGTGGAACATGGACCTTGGGTGGAACTTCAGGTTTGACTTCATCGTCAGGTGTTTTCAATTTTACAGATTTAACAGCAAGTAGTGATGCAGAGCTTACTACTGCAACGATTATTTTTTCGTCATTTTCTTTAACAGATGTAACAAGTAATGCATTCACAGTACCTGCATTAGATGCTTCACCTCAATTGTTAGCATCGTCAAGCGCAACTGTTGACGGAGAATTTGAAATTTCTTTTGCTGCTAATCCAACCTGGCAATTGGCAATTGATTCAATTACATATGATGGAAATCTAATATCTGAAGGGGCTTACGATAAAACTCAGGGCGAAAAGATCATATTTGATCCTTCTCAGGATACTGATTTACAGGTGGCAGATACTAAAGATTTGGAGGTGCACGCAGCAGGTTATGAAACAGCTAGTGTTTCTCAAAAGATAAAGCATGGTGTTGCAAGTGAAATGGTGATTGTTTTGCAGCCGGCAGCTCCAGTAGAGAATGGTGGAGAATTGGCAACTCAGCCAGGTGTTACCCTTCGAGATCAATATGGAAATGATTGTTTAGAGGAAAATACTATTGAGATAACTGCGGATAAAGGAGATGTGAACGATTGGACTCTTGGTGGAACTTTAATAAAAACTGCAGCGAATGGATCGGTTAGTTATACTGATTTAACAGCAGCGAGTGATGGTCCAGTAAGTGGTGCGTTTATTAGCTTTTTGGCTTCTGGCTTAACAATTGTTAATTCAACAACATTTGATATTCCAGATTTAAATGCCGGACCGATTCTAACAGCAGCATCGAATGCAACAGTTGATACAGATTTTGAAATTACTTTCACGGAAAATGCAGATTGGAGATCAAAAATTACCGAAATAAAATATGGTGATGCAATATTGCCAACCAATGCTTATGACGCTACAGTCGCAGGTAAAATTACATTTAAACCAAGCGAATCGGCACTATTGCAATTGGTAAATGCCGACTATATATATGTTACTTCAACATCCTATTTACTCGATTCTGTTGAACAGGCAATTGCACATGGTGTGGCAAAAAATATTGTGATAACAACTCAGCCTATGGGACCAAACTCTAATGGTGAGGAGTTGGGAACACAACCTGTTGTAAAATTACAGGATCAGTATTTTAATGATTGTACAGGAGAGAATTCTATAACTATAAATGCAAATGCAAGCGGAGGCAGCTGGGACCTCGAAGGTACAGCTTCTTTAATGGTAACAAACGGTGTTGTAGCATATACAGATCTTACTGCCGGAAGTACAGATTTGATAAGTGATGCAACAATTACATTTTCCGGCACAGGACTAACAAATGTGGAATCTGGTTCGTTCTTGATTCCAGCTCCTCTTTTTGCACCCTCTCTTATAGCTTCAACAAGTGCAACAGTTGACTCTTTATTTGATGTTACTTTTTCGGAAAATCCCGAATGGCAAGGCAAAATTGATTCTCTGTCATACGGTGGAGTATTGCTTCCTTCAATAGCTTACGATAAGAGTCAGGCAGGTAAAATTGTATTCGATCCATCGCAGGATGCAAGTATGCAAGTTGCCGATACTAAGGAGATAATTGTTTTTTCTAGAGGATATCAAAATTCAACTGTAAATCAGGAAATAAAACATGGTAAGCCAGATACTTTAGTAATAGAAACGCAACCAACTGCTCCATTGGTTAATGGTGGAGAATTGGACTTGCAACCTAAGATTTCTGTAAAAGATCAATATAATAATGCATGTAATACCGAAAATGAATATGAAGTTTTAGTGATTAAAGGAGGAACAGGAGATTGGTTACTCGCGGGCGATACTTTACAAATGGTGAGCAATGGAGTAATTAATTACCGAAGTTTAACTGCATCAAGTAGTTTAGCTGTAACAGGTGCATATCTTACTTTTACAGGAGATGGAATTGCTTCCGTTGATTCCGATCCTTTTGATATTCCATCCTTGCAAAATCCACCAAATTTGTCAACTCAATTTGATGCAACAGTCGATAACGATTTTGAACTTACCTATTTTTCAATTGATGATTCCTGGTCGACGAGTATTGAATTGATTACTTATGAAGGAGATACACTTCCAAGTTCGGCGTACGATATTGATTCGGATAAAATTGTATTCTATGTATCCGAAGAGGTTCTTTTACAAAAATCAGGTGTATTCGATATTGTAGTTAAGGCGTTAGGATATAGTGATGCTACGGCAGAACAAACCGTAGGTCATGGAGTTGCCAATAGTATGAATATTACACAACAACCATTGGCTCCTTTAGCAAATGGAGATTTGTTGGCACAACAGCCAATTCTGGAATTTTACGATCAGTATTCTAATATTTGCGATAGTGATAATGAAAAGACCATTACAGCCAGTAGAAATGATGAGGGAGAATGGGACTTAGCAGGTACATTAGAAAAAACAGCTGAGAATGGAATTGTAAGTTTTAATGATTTGTCAGCCTTTTCAACCGGACCGATCACAGGAGCTGAAATTTTATTTAGCTCTACAGATATGGATGGAGTTGTTGCTACACCTTTTGATATTCCTGATATTGCAACGCCTCCTGTATTGACTGCAGCGGTTGGGGCAACAGTTGATAATCCATTTAAAATTACCTTTGAAGAAGATTCTGTATGGAGAAATAGGATTAATGTTGTAACGGTAAATGACAGTGTCTTAGTGGCAGAGAGTTATAATTTTTCGGTAGCTGGTGAACTTGAATTGATTCCGGCAGAATCGAAGTTTTTACAAACAAATGGAAGTTATGAGGTGATCGTTCAGTCAAGAGGATTTTCTCATGATATCATACAGCAAGATATTCAGCATGGTGTTGCGGATAGTTTATTGATTTTAACACAACCAACATCGCCATCTGAAAATGGAAATTTATTGGCTCAACAACCAGAACTGAAATTAGCAGATCAATATCTGAATGATTGTACAACTGACATTTCTACCATAGTATCAGTCGAAAAATTCGACACCAAAGCGTGGGAGTTGGGAGGAACTCTTGAGGTAACTTCTGTGGATGGTTTGATTAATTTCACTGATCTAACTGCAAAAAGTGAAATTGCAATAGATTCTGCTTACTTACAGTTCTATTTTATTGGTGATAGTGTAGTATCTGATTTATTTACAATTCCTGTTCCTGTAATTGATTTGACGGCAGCAGAGAATGCAACTGTTGACAATGAATTTACGATTCAGGCGAGTGACAACGCAAGTTGGAGAGATTCTATTTCGTCTATCAATTTTGCAGGTAATACGTTGGTGGATACTTCTTACTTGATTGAACCTGGTGTTATTACTTTTTATCCTGATAAAGATTCGACTTTGTTTATTGCCAGAACCGATACCATTGTAGTTGTAGCAAACGGATATGCTGATGCTAGAGTTGAACAAATTATCGGACATGGAGTAACTACTGACATGGTTATTATTGAACAACCAATAGGACCAGAGAACAATGGTGATACTTTGGCTCAACAGCCAAAAATTCAATTGCAAGATCAATACGAGAACAATTGTACAAGTGATGATCTTACTCAAGTTTTAGTGCAAAAGTTTTCTGATCCGGATAATGATAATTCTAATTTATGGAGTTTGAGCGGAATAAAAACCATTACATCAGTGGAAGGTATTGTTCAGTTTACAAATTTAGGTGCTTTTAGTGAAGATGAGGTAATAGGTGCAAGGTTGCTGTTTACATCTGATGGATTACTAAATATAGTATCGGATAGTTTTGATATTGTTCGACCTCCAGCACCAATAATTACTCCAGCTGTTGATGCAAATGTAGATGAACAATTTGTAGTTACATTTACCGATAACAAATCATGGAGAGATCAAATTTTAGATATCCGATATGGTATTAGAAGTTTGGAAGGAAACTATGATATTTCAGTTCCTGGACAGATTACCTTTGATCCAACAGTCACTTCAATTTTACAAAAGTACGGAGTTGATTCCATGTATGTATATTCAGGTAGTTATGATACAACAAGGTTTGAACAAGCAATTCATCATGGTAAATCTAAATATCTGATAATTGAGAAACAGCCATCACCTCCGACAACAAACGGAGAACAGTTTATCAGACAACCACAATTGTCTCTTCAGGATCAATATCGAAATATTTGTGATACGGATAATGAATCGCCTGTAACCGTTCGTAAGGCAGATTTAGAAGATTGGACTTTATCCGGAACTTTAACTCAGCTTGCAGCAAATGGACAAATTAAATTTATTGATTTGGCAGCGACTAGTGAGATGGAAGTGCAAGGAGCTAGAATGGAATTTGAAGGAACAGGACTAATTTCCATAATGTCGGCAAGATTTACTATTCCTGAACCTAAGTCGAACAGGGCAGGCGAGGCAACAGCCAATCCGGAGTTGGTTTGTTATGGTTCAAAATCAAATATTACACTTGTTGGTTTCGATGGAGAAATTCAATGGCAAAAATACAATGAGTTGGATGATGTATATGAAGATCTTGAAGGAGAAAATGCGGAGTTGTTGGTAACGAATGAAATTGTTCAAAATGAACGATACCGTGCTGTTGTTAACAAAGCAGGTTTTTCTTCGCAATATTCAAATTCAATTACAGTGAGTCCATTAGAGCAACCAGAAGCTGAATTTACATTTGAAATTGATTACAATCAGGTTCATTTTACGAATTTAAGTACAAATGCAACCTCTATTCTTTGGGATTTTGGAGATGGTGTATTGAGTAGTGAATTTGAACCTAGTCATTCCTACGTTCTTGAAAACTCAAGCGGTAGTGGTTACGTGGTAACATTAACCGCATCGAATGGAGCTTGTCCAGATAGTGAGAGTTCTCAGCAAGTATTTATTACAACAGGAATTGAAGATTTAATTGCCGAGAGTGGAGTGGTGGTTTATCCAAATCCAAATCGTGGTGAATTTTTTGTAGAGATTAATGCAACAGATAAGGATGGACTCTTAAGGATTTTTAATTCTGCAGGTAAGCTTGTAGTCTCGAAGGAAATTAAGGGGCATTTCAATTCTGAAAAGTTAGAGTTTGATCTGAAAGGTCTTGCGGGAGGTTTTTACTTCTTGACCATTCAATATCCTGATAAAGTGGTTCGAACGAAATTGATAATAACGAAATAGGTTATCCCAATCGTAAGAATAAAAATGAAAAGGGGCAATTCCAAATTTGGAATTGCCCCTTTTTTTATCTGTAAAATTCGATTATTCAAATTCAGCCATTGTTTTCTTAATGATCTCAATCGCTTCGCGAAGTTGAGTTTCGTTAATTGTCAATGGAGGAGCAAAACGAATGATATGTCCGTGAGTTGGTTTAGCTAACATACCGTTGTCGCGAAGACGCATACACACATCCCAAGCAGTTTTACCACCTTTAGGCTTAATTACGATAGCGTTAAGAAGACCTTTACCTCGTACTAGCTCAATCATATCAGATTTAACAGTCGATAATTCCTCACGGAAAATCTTACCCATTGCCTCAGCATTCTCAGCTAATTTCTCGTCTCTAACTACTTCAAGAGCAGCCATTGCAACCTCACAGGCAATTGGATTACCACCAAAAGTAGAACCGTGCTCACCTGGCTTAATTACAAGCATTACATCATCATCTGCCAATACTGCAGATACAGGAACTACACCACCTGAAATTGCTTTTCCAAGAATCAATACATCAGGACGAACACCTTCATGATCAACAGCTAATAATTTACCTGTTCTTGCAATACCAGTCTGAACTTCATCAGCAACAAATAGTACATTGTTTTCTTTACAAAGCTCAGAAGCTTTCTTCAAGAATCCATTCTCAGGTACATAAACACCAGCTTCACCTTGAATAGGCTCAACAAGGAATGCACACACATTAGGATCTTTTAATTCTTTAGCCAATGCCTCAGTATCGTAAAGGAATTGAAACGAAACCTG
>Ga0209272_10000590_pt1 | contig 28512 bp, 20 predicted proteins | sample tdDd002_FD_187125 | JGI IMG/M metagenome (GOLD analysis project Ga0209272, IMG submission 187125) | Marine sediment microbial communities from the Atlantic coast under amendment with organic carbon and nitrate - tdDd00.2 (SPAdes)... | ecosystem: Environmental > Aquatic > Marine > Coastal >... | reverse complement strand
CGCGAAAATATTCGTCCGTTACGAGATTCTGACCAGTTACTGATCGTGGGTGAAGACATCTCAGAAACGAAAAAACTGGCCAAACAGCTAGAATATCAAGCACGTTATGACTTGCTGACCGACACTTACAATCGCAACCACTTCGAACTAGAGCTACAAACCGCACTGCGAGAAGTGGAAAGTCATCGCCGTGTACACGCAATGTTGTATCTCGATCTTGATCAGTTGAAAGTGCTCAATGATACCGCGGGTCATGATGCTGGTGATGCGGCGATTCAGTTTTGTGCCAGTATGTTGGAAGAGGTCTTGCCTTATAGTGCCATTTTGGCACGAATGGGTGGTGATGAGTTTGCGGTACTACTCAAAGATTGTGGTGAACATGGGGCGATCATGATTGCAAAATCGATCATCTCGACACTGAGTAAACAGCCATTCATTTGGGAAGATATTCGTTTGCATATGAGTTGCTCCGTTGGTATTCGGGTTATTGACCACACAGCTGAAACACCGCAAATGGTGCATGCACAAGCGGATTCAGCTTGTCATGTGGCCAAAGAGCTAGGGCGGAATCGCTACAATTTGTTTAGCCACGATAATGAAGAAGTACAGCAACGACAGCGAGAAATGCAAAGTGTTAATTTGGTACACGATGCTCTAGCTGGTCAACGTTTGGAGCTATTCGCGCAACGCATTCTTTGTCTACAGCACGAAGATTCGAAGATGAACTTTGAGATATTAGTACGGATCCGCAACTCTCAAGGAGAATACATCTCTCCCGGTATCTTTATGCCAGCATCAGAGCGCTACAACATCGCTCACTGGATTGATAAACAAGTGGTGAATCAAACCTTGGAGTGGTTCGAGCAAAGACCAGAAAAGGTGGAGAATCTTGGACGATGCTCGATAAATTTATCTGGTCACTCAATGGGCAATCAGGAATTTATCGATTTTCTATTAGAGCGTTTGGAAACGTCTTCTATGCCTTGCGATAAAATCTGTTTAGAGATTACTGAAACAGCGGCAATGCGTAACCTTGATCAGGCGATCGCATTTTTTACCAAAGTGAAAGCGCTTGGCTGCATGATTGCTTTGGATGATTTTGGTTCGGGTTTGTCTTCTTTTGGTTATTTAAAGAAACTTCCAGTAGATATCGTGAAAATTGACGGCTTATTCGTGAAAGATATGGATAAGAATGAAACAGATCGAGTCATGGTTCGTTCGATTAATGATCTTGCTAAACAGATGGGTAAAGTGACGGTCGCTGAGTTTGTTGAAAACAGCCAGATTATCGATCATTTACTAGAACTTGGTGTCGATTATGGACAAGGTTATGTTATCGGACATCCCAAACCTCTGGCGCAGTTAGTCGAAGAGCTTGAACAAGAGCGATCGTGCTAGAGTGAGTGAATAGGCTAGCCTAGCAATTCACCGGCCATTAGGTATACACTCAGCGCCAGTCAAACCGATTTTTACTGGAGCCTCCTTTTGCAACTGCAATTGATTTGTGAAGACCCATCTCAACAGTCTCACCTTGATGAACTCGCTGCGCGTTGGCAGCTTTCTCACACTGATGACAGTGACTTTGCCTTAGTCCTCACGACAGAGCGTTTAGAGCTGCGTAAAGTGGATGAGCCAAAGCTGGGTGCAATCTTTGTGGATTTGATTGGTGGTGCAGTAGGTCATCGTCGCAAGTTTGGTGGCGGTAAAGGTCAGGCAATCGCGAAAGCCGCGGGCTTGAACAAAGGTGCAACCCCCACGGTACTGGATGGCACAGCGGGTTTAGGGCGTGATGCGTTTGTATTGGCGTCGTTAGGCTGTAAAGTGCAAATGGTTGAACGTCACCCAGTGGTTGCTGCATTGCTGGATGATGGCTTGGCGCGTGCGAAACACGATCCAGAAATTGGCACTTGGGTATCAGAGCGCATGTCTTTGATTCACGCTTCTAGCCATGATGCGTTGGAACAATTGGCGCAAGATAAAGACTTCGTTCAGCCAGATGTGGTTTATCTCGACCCGATGTACCCACACCCTGAAAACAAAAAGAAATCGGCATTAGTAAAGAAAGAGATGCGCGTATTCCAATCTTTGGTTGGTGCAGATCTTGATGCAGATGGTTTGCTGGCACCAGCAATGGCATTGGCGAGCAAGCGTGTGGTGGTCAAGCGCCCTGATTATGCGGACTGGCTTGATGAGCAAAAGCCAAGCATGGCAATCGAAACCAAAAAGAACCGTTTCGATGTGTATGTGAAGGCGTCAATGGCGTAATTTAACTAGGGTCTATTGACCTTTTGAGCTGATTTTTGCAGCCGTTTGTGGATTCTTCCTTCTTTATAAACTAAGAAAGAGGCAGAGGCTTTGAAATGTAGTTGCCCTACCTGATAAGCCGATAACGCAGTAGAAAGGAGCCACAAACGCTGCCCAAAGGGTTCGGCTAGGCGCCCCCGACTAAAAGCGTTTTACTCTTTGTTGAGAGGATTTTGCTTAGAATAACTAGGCTACAAACCTCTCGCCGCGATTAAAACGCTTTTGACTAGGCGTCCCCATCCGAACAAAATTTAACCGCAAAAGGTCAACAGACCCTAAACACCTGACGACACAAAGCTTCTTCTCACAGCGCCTGATTTGGCGCTGTATTTGTATCTGGCGTTTGCTCCGCTTATTGATACTTTTCTCTTGCTAATTCGGCATACTGACTGTATATCTAACTAAGAATTATTATTATTACACTTGTGTGATGTCGTAGAGTAAGACAGTCGAGAATTGGGAAGCTGGAGTAGTAGCATGGCGAAACGATTATGTAAGATGAGCCGCAAACAGATTGCTGAGAGTCTGGGTGATATTCACCGTCTAGTGGTGGCGCCTAAGTTTGTCTGTCGCTCTTGTGCCCGTTCTTCTGCCTCGAAAGATACCTTGTGTAAGCCTGCTGCGATTCCTCCTCAAAAATGCCAAGACAAGCCGCTGTCCGAGCAACAGGCTTGTGGTTTGCTGGCGGAAGCACTGCCAACCTCGTCCTTGACTCAAGATTCGCCAATCATCATGGCGCCTGAGCAAAGCGCAGAGAAAGCGGCGATCGTGAAGCGCGTAGTGGAACGAGTGAAAGAGAAAAAATTGGCAGCAAAAGTAGCAGCCGTAACTCCTTCCACTCAGCTAGAGACGTCAGCGATGTTTGATTTATCAGATAAGAAAGCGCTGAAGAAGGCGAAAAAAGCGGTTAAGAAACACTATAAGCAGCAGAAGAAGTTGCTTAAATTAGCCAAAAAGCAGCAAAAATTGCTCAAACGCCAGCGCAAGCTTGAAGCGCGTAATGCCAAACTTGAGGTCCTGCTACCAACACCACCTAATGCGTTGATGAGCACAAGCTCACAAGCCAAAGTGCATTAATCGAATCAACAAAAAACGCTCTCCAACTGAAGAGCGTTTTTTTATGGTTGGAATGTTTGTTGGGATCGATGTGTTACTTGTTGGCGTAACTCATCTCTACACGTTTTTTCACCCAAGTCTCATTGATCCACAGCGACAGCATGATGATCGCGCCGCCAATAGCAAGTCGCGTCACATCAACATCGCGGTTCCAAATCACGATATTCACAATCAATCCAGCAGGGACAAGCGCATTGTTCATCACCGCAAGTGCGCCAGCATTGACCATAGTCGCGCCTTTGTTCCACGCAAAGTAACCAAAGCCTGATGCGATCAAGCCGAGGTACGTCAAAATACCCCATTGTGTTGCTGTCGTTGGCATCTTGTCTAAGTTACCCATTAGAGCAAAAGCAACGGTCGCCACGCACAATGCACCTAAGTAGAAGTAACCAAACACCGTATGCTGCGGCAGATCCACCGGTTCGGTTTCCATAATGTACTTGTAGCCGACCTGACCGATGGCAAAACACAGGTTTGCCCCTTGTACGACCAAAAAGCCCATCAAGAAGTTTTCATTGATGCCTGCAAACTTAATCCACGCCGCGCCTAGCACCGCAATTGCAGCGGTAACCAAATACCAAGGCGAGAAACGACCTTTCAAGAAGTCATAAATCAAGGTGACATAAATAGGTGTAAATACGGTGAACAACAGTACTTCTGGTACAGAAAGGAGTAGGAAAGATTGGTAGTAGAAGCAATACATCAAACCGAGCTGGAAGCCGCCGACGATCATCAGTTTTGCAATCAGAGACTTGCTTACGCCACGGAATTTTAAGAAAGGAATGAAGACGAGGCTCGCCAACGCAACGCGCATGAAAACGGAGAACCAAGAATCGACCTGACCGGCTAGGTAAACGCCGATCAGGCTAAATGAGAATGCCCAAAGTAGGGTAACTGCGGATAGATAAGCCATGGATGAGAATCTTTATCAACAACAAATGTGCCCGCAGTCTAACCAAGTTTTAAGGTCACGCCAATGCAAATTAGTCTTTTAGCGGTACGACCAGCATGTCGACTGGTGAGCAGTTAATGAGCTGACGAGTCGATGAGAGAATCTTGCTCCAGAAGTCTTGGTGATGACCACAAACGACCAAATCGATACTGTAGTCTTGAATGGTATCGCACAGTTCGTTACTTAAATCACCGCTACCAACCAAAGTATGCGTGATTGGGTATCCCGCATATTCCTCAAAGTTGGCCAATTGTGTGCGCGACGCTTCCATTGCTTGGTGTTGCGCCTCCGCCATATTGATATCGATAAGCCCGGTGTAAAGCTCGGCGTAATTCACATCGATATGAATGAAAGAGACTTTCGCATCCAGAGGTTTAGCCAGTGATACGGCTTTCTTAATCAACACTTTACTGTCGTCTGATAGGTCAACTGCCACAAGTATGTGTTTGTAACTCATATTGCTATCTCCTTGATAAGGTCATACTGTCAGATTAGCACTAAGTCTAAGATAATTTTGCTGAAGTGATCTCATATCAATCTAGTAGGTAGAATCTCATGGCAAAGGAATCATGTTATAGTGGCGTTATACCCAAGTGACTTTGTTGTCTTTGAACCATCTCTTTTGAGGTCATTTGGGTATATTGCATGCACATAAATAGGAGTTAACATGCTGTCTCAAACTATGGTTGAACAATTGAATGAGCAAATTAACCTAGAATTTTTCTCATCCAATCTATACTTACAAATGAGTGCTTGGTGTGAAGACAAAGGTTTTGAAGGTGCGGCTGAATTTTTACGCGCTCACGCCGTAGAAGAAATGGAGCACATGCAACGTCTTTTCACTTATGTGAGTGAAACTGGCTCAATGCCAATCTTGGGTGCAATTGAAGCACCAAAGCATGATTTTGCGAGCCTAGGTGATGTTTTCCGTGAAACCTATGAACATGAGCAAATGATCACGGAAAAAATCAACAAACTAGCGCATGTTGCATTTACAAGCCAAGACTACTCAACGTTTAACTTCCTACAGTGGTACGTGGCTGAACAGCACGAAGAAGAGAAGTTATTTAAAGGGATTTTAGACAAGATCGAATTGGTTGGTGAAGATGGTAAGGCATTGTTCTTCATCGATAAAGATCTAGCACAAATGGCAAAAGAAGGTTCATCTTCAATCATGGATGCTCCAGCTGCATAACGCGTTCTCAACGCGATAAGTAGCGGGTAAAGGACGAAGCATTGGTCGTCTTTTTCTCTTGAGCATCATTGAAGATGTAGGGAGGAAAAGATGATCAGTGGAGACACAATCTTATTTGCGCTAATGGTTGTAACGGGACTGAATATGGTTCGTTACTTAACCGCTCTTCGTTCTCTTATTTACATCATGCGTGAAGCACATCCTTTGCTGTATCAGCAGGTGGATGGTAATGGATTTTTCACTACTCATGGCAATGTCACCAAACAAGTGAGGTTGTTCCATTACATTAAAAGTAAAGAATATGACCATCACCACGATGAGATCTTTACGGGCAAGTGTGAGAGGGTACGTGGACTCTTCATTTTATCGACCGCTTTACTCGGTGTAACCCTACTGGCTGCCTTCATTCTATAAGCCAGCAAGCAGTGCTTGGAATTTAAGCGCTTTTCCCGCTCGACTTTTGTCGTTAGAATAGCGCCCGCAGAAAGCAAGGATGTGCATTACGCACATCCTTTTTTATTTTTGGATTTACCAATCTAAATAAGTAATTGAGCGTTACCGATGAGTAAGAAATTTGATGTTGTTGTAATTGGCGCTGGCGCGGCAGGTTTGATGTGTGCAGCGGAAGCAGGTAAGCGCGGACGCAGTGTGCTCGTGCTGGATCATGCGAAAAAGCCAGGACGTAAAATCCTTATCTCAGGTGGTGGTCGTTGTAATTTCACTAACTACGATGTTTCCGCAAACAACTACTTATGCCAAAACCCGCATTTCGTGAAATCGGCGCTGTCGCAGTACACCAACTGGGACTTTATTTCGATGGTCAGTAAGCATGGCATCGAGTTTGAAGAGCGCGATCACGGACAGCTATTCTGTGTTGATGCGTTTACCGCAAAAGACATCGTTAAGATGCTACTAGCAGAATGCGACATGCCAAACATCCAACAACGCTACCAATGTGACGTACATTCGATTGAGAAAACCGACGCGGGCTTCCGTCTGCATGCGGGTACTGAAAATATCGAATGTGAATCTTTGGTGGTTGCCACCGGCGGTCTGTCGATGCCTAAGCTTGGCGCGACGCCATTTGGCTACAAGATTGCTGAGCTGTTCGAGCTTCCAGTGATTACCACTACGGCAGGTCTAGTGCCGTTTACGCTGCATAAAGAAGACAAAGAAGATTTCGCTGAGCTATCGGGCATTGCGATTCCAGCAGAAATCACCGCGCAAGACGGCACCATGTTCAAAGAAGCGCTGCTGTTTACTCACCGCGGCTTATCTGGTCCATCGGTTCTGCAGATTTCTTCGTTCTGGAAAGCAGGTCAGAAGGTGACAATTAACCTCGTGCCAAACGACGACATCGCAGAGTTGCTAGAACGCAACCGTGAGAAGCATCCGAACCAATCCCTAAAGAATACACTGGCGAAAGTGCTGCCAAAGCGTTTAGTTGAAGTGCTGATCGAGCGTAAAGAATTAGCAGATAAACCACTTAAACAGTTCAACCCGAAAGAGATGGCAAACATCGTTGAACGTCTAGAGAACTGGGCTGTGGCACCAAACGGCACAGAAGGCTACCGCACCGCGGAAGTTACTTTAGGTGGCGTAGATACTGATCACCTGTCTTCAAAAACCATGGAATGTAAGAACATCAAAGGTTTGTACTTCATCGGTGAAGTGATGGACGTAACCGGCTGGTTAGGTGGTTATAATTTCCAGTGGTGTTGGTCGAGCGGCTTTGTCGCGGGTCAGTGGGTGTAAATGTGTAGAGACAATAAAGTTTGCCCGTAAGCAATAAAGTTTGCCCGTAAGAGCATTTTGAGACAATAAAGTTTGCCCGTAAGAGCTGTGTGTTCTATTTTTTATTAAGGCAAACTTTGTTGGATCGGCTATGGGACGTGGCAGAAAATTAGAGACTTTTGAAGATTATTCGAGAGCACTAAAAAGCAAGTATGGATTAGGTGAAGGCAAGGATTATAAACCTTGGCTTAGAGTGCAAGATGTCAAGTCTAAGGGGATACGTTCTCAGGTTTATGGTCGGAAAACTCAGCGAGTTCACCATCTACTATCTTCGATAGAAAGCCAATTGTTTTATCTGAGCGAGTTTTCAGATAGTGTCATAGATATCCGAGAGCAATTCCCACTACTCCCCCTTAATTACACTCAAAAGATTGCCAAAGTTATCGGGGTTGAACACCCCTCTCACCCAACGAGTGGTGAGCCAATCGTTATAACAACGGATTTTCTTCTGACGATTAGCACTGAAAGTGGTATTCGATACCAAGCTATTTCGGTAAAGCCTGAAGACGAAGTTAACAATCAAAGAGTTCTTGAAAAAATAGATATAGAAAGAGTCTGCTGGGAGCTTGTGAATGTTCCATTTAGTTTCTTTGTAGGCAATAAACTAACCCGAACTCAGAGCAAAAACATCGATTGGGCTACCGCTCCATTTCGTGAAGACTCAACGCCCTTTTCTGATGAACAGGTTACTGCCGCCTTACATACTTTAGGTATTGGTCAGCGTTTTGTAGAAGATGTATGTGACCTTTTTACCGCATCAGCCATTACTTCACATGATGAGTCCTTGACGCTACTACGTTACCTTATAGCAAGCAAACTTATAGATGTTGATTTGTCTTGTGACATCGCTGAAGAGGGAATAATTAGAATTGATGAAGTCCATTTGACCCAGAGAGGTATCGTCAATGGAGATCGTTAGAAACTCTGTATGGCAGTTTAAAAGAGCTGAGATCCTAGAAGATGGTTTGTATAGGGTTCTTGAGGTCTTACATGCTGCTGATTGTTTAATTCTTTTTCCCTTACTTCAATCTTCAACAACAATACGTCCAATTGGTATCTCTATTGAAGGCTTTATTGAGCAATCGAAACGTAAAAAAATAAAAAAAGCCAAATATAACGTTGCCCCTCATCTTCTTGTTGATGAGTCTGAGATCCCAACTCCCCAGCGAGATCGTAGAGATAAAAATTACAGACTGATTGAGGGTATAGTCAATAATCACGAGTTTCTGTTTGACTATGCCACTAAGAAGCGAGCACCGTACTTGGCACAATATGCACAAGTAGTAGGCTCAGATAGAAAAAGTATCGCGAGGTTACTTACCCAATATTGGCAAAATGGTCAAGACAAAATGGCATTGTTACCTGCATTCGCACGTAGTGGTGGCGCAGGAAAGGAGCGATTTGCTAAAGATAAGGCGCTAGGTGCACCTAGAAGTTCAAGAACTGTCGCTTTGAATCGAGCTGCGAAGTATATCGTCACGGATTTAGATAAAGATTACTTTCGCAAGGCGCTAAAAAAATATTTTCTGAAAGAAAATGGGATGACTCTCAGGAAAACCTACCAGCATTTACTCAGAGAGCGCTATGAGAATGAAATAAGGTTAGCTGAGGCATGTGATAGAGCGCCTCATGTACCAACATTAAAGCAATTCAGTTATTGGTCTAAAAAACTGTTCAATAAAGACCATATCATTCAGGCGAGAACGTCAGAAACGGATTACCTTCGGAATAAAAGAAGCGTTTTAGGAAGTGTTACTCAAGTTAGCTCTACTATAGGTTCAGTATTTGAGATAGATGCCACGGTCGCTGATGTTCATGTTGTTTCTGAGCTTGGGGCGCAATATGTGCTAGGAAGACCTACCATTTATGTCGTTGTGGATAGAGCTAGCCGCATGATAGTCGGGTTGCATGTATCTCTGTATCACGCTTCTTGGCGAGCTGCTCGACAGGCACTAGCCAATTGCTTTTTACCTAAATCTGAGTATTGCCGTCAATTTGGCATTGAGATTGAAAACTCAGAATGGCCTGTAGCTCATATTCCTCAAAGCCTTGTATGTGACAATGGAGAAATGATTGGTTTAAAACCTCAGCAGATTTTAACGCCAATGACTCAGCTTAAATTCACTCCACCTTATCGCCCTGATGGTAAAGGCATTGTTGAAAAGCGCTTTGATATTTTGAATAAAGAGCTGTTACATGACCTTATGGGAACAACTCGTGGTGGTAATGTTGTTAGAGGGAGCAGAGATCCTCGAAAAGATGCAATCTACACACTCAAAGAAGTAACGACTCAAATGATACAAGCGGTCTTAGAGCACAACCGTTCTATTTTTGATGAGCTTGCTTTGTCCAGCCCTTTGTTGATTCAAAATGATTTAGCACCGACCCCCCTTAATTACTGGAAGATTCACCTTGCTAAACATAAGCATGACTTAACGCTTGCCGACAGTAATGAAGTAATCGCACGCTTGTTACTTCCAGTTACTGTAAGCATGACCAGAAGTGGTATCCATTACAATGGTATGTATTACACCTGCGATGAGGTTGAAGAGTCGAATTTGGCCTCAGTGGCGAGAAGTTCAGGTCGATGGCAATTAGATGCGCGAGTTGATGAGAATACGACAAGTTTTATTTATGTTCGTCTAGATAGAAACCAAGGTTTTACCAAGTGTCTTTTGCTTCCTCGTAGCCGTATGTTTGAAAACAAAACCATGATTGAAGCTGATTTTATGCAAGATTGGTTAGCTGCCAAAAAAGAGCAGTCACCAATTAATGTTGCATCGATTGATGATCACAAACAACGAAAACAAATGGCTCAAAGTGCAAAACAGCGCAGTAAGTCTACAGAACTGTCTTTTGGAGAAAGGACGAAGAATGTTCGTAAAAATCGCAGAGACGAGCTAGAGGCAACGACCAACATTCTTAGTGAGTCAGATAGTCAAGATGTTAGCGGTAGCTCCCAAACGCCGCTTCCTGCTAGTAGGCAAGTCCATGTGTTGCCTAGAGGAAGAAAGCGTCAAACGGGTGAGGATAAATAATGAGAATCGAAAAAGCAGCCTACCAAAATGCAATTTTGCCTGAGCATCAAGGTAATCCGTTAATTGAAGCCTTACCACCAAAGAAAGGTTGGGAAGAGTTGATGTCTGCATTTAGTCACTATCCTGATTATGCAGAGCATATTTGTCAGCATCCAGATCCGCTTGTTCGAGAGGAATACCTTAGTCGTATTAAAGAGCTGCGTCAGCCATTACATGACTACTATGAGTGCTTCAGAGCGGTTGAGCGGGCAATTAAAAATGGTTATTCATCGAAGAATCCTTTCAGCCCAACAACCGCTCAATATCTTCATTATTTAGTCGATGAGCGTCCTGATATTGAACCTAGAACGGGTTTTTTCCAACCAAGAGGTGATGGATTAACGCTTATCGGAGAAAGTGGTGTGGGGAAAACGAGTATGCTTGAACAGATACTCAACTACTTTCCTAATGTGATTGAGCATGAGTCATATAACAACCAGTTTATGGATCTGGATAGGCAGGTCGTCTGGATAAAAGTTGACTGCCCAAACAATTCTAGCGTTCGGGATTTATGTGAAGAGATACTGGCATCCTTAGACTTAGCGTTAGGGAGAGAGAAAACGAAACCCGCAGGAACGATAGGTGCATTGGTTCGGCAAATTGAGCAAAACATTAAATCTAGTTTCCTTGGTATCTTAGTGATCGATGAGATGCAGAGGCTTGTTTTCAAAAGAACGGGTGGTGAGAACAATCTTTTGAACTTCTTGCACAGTCTAGTGAACAAACTTGGTGTTCCAATCTTCTTTTGTGCGAACCCTCCATTTGATGACACATTAGCAAGGACGTTGAAAGCAGCGAGACGTGCTGAAAGTGGTGGTTATTTTGTTATGGAGGTATTGACGCGGGACAGTGATGCTTGGGAAGCATTTGTTGAAGAGCTGTGGAAGTATCAATGGACGAATAACTATACTGAACTAACTCAAGAGCTTAACAACAAGCTCTATGAATTATCTGTTGGCAATATGGACATGGCATGTCGCACATATCGAGAAGCGCAACGAGCCGTCATTGGGACGTGTGATGAAACAATAACCATTGCCACATTAGAAATGGGTTATGCCCTAGCGTGTGGACTATCATCAAAAACAGAAGAAGTTAGAAGCCTAAAGTCTGTAAGGGCGTTGCCGAGAGGAAAGTCGCGAGTCTCATCGAACCAACAGCAGTCACCATCAGCATCCCCAGCCCCTCGTGTTGATCGCACAGGCGATATTACCAAGCCACAGCATCCTGAGTTTGCTAAGCAGCTAATCGATATTTTAGGCGTGGTTGACCTTCATGAAAAAATTCAAGATATCGACCTGTTTCAACGCGCAGGTAAGAGTGACAATCCGCTTGAATATTTGAGACGAAACGATGCATTGCTTGATGACCCACTACAGCATTTTTCCTGTAGTTAAGTGGTTGAATTGAGGATACGCGGAAATGAGGCTACCCCAAGCATTACCAGATGAATCCTTTCACAGTCGAATTTGTCGGCATATTACGCTTTGTGGCATCACGACAGAGCAGTACCTAAAGGATGTATTTGGTGATAATCGAGCATCCGTGCACCCTTACCTGAATGCGAATCTTGGCTCCGTATGCAAAGAATTGAATCAATCAGCTTATGAAGTCTGGTTGAATCAAACGCTTGCACCGCTATTTTTCTACTTCCTCCCTAAATATAGGCAAGCGATAAGTGACTTTAACGTGTCACCCAACCGCTTAATAAGAGCGAGTCAAATTTCTGCCTTTAGAGAAAAAGAACGTTTACACATCAAATATTGCCCTGCCTGTGCTGAAGAAGAAGTAAGTAAATATGGAGTGCCATATTGGCATTGTTTACATCAGATTACTGGTGTCGATGCTTGCCCAAGACATGAAGTTTGGCTCAGCCATATTGAATTGCCAGAAAGGTCACACATTGATATGCCGCCCATCACTTCTATTCAACCGCTTGATTGTTCCTCTATGGCAGCCAAATTTGCGGACTACTGTGGAGGTTGCTTAGATCAAATTCGTAAGAACGAGCGCAAGCTTTCTAATGAAAATCGTATTGAGAGGCTTAAGAAAAAAGGATTTATTACTAACGCAGGGCAAATAAGGCGTAAGCAGATTTGTAAGGCATTATTCATGTTATCTGAGCAGATACTTCCAAGTGACAGCACTATCAAGCCAAAGTCTGAACAGGATTTTTCGTATTGGTCAACAGTCCTTTCGGGAGCAATGAATCAGCCACCTTTTAAGCAGCTTATACTGGACTTTTATTTAGAACAGATCGCAGATGATGAGAAGCCTAACCACGCACTCAAAGTGGATAACGCCAATTTATTAGTAGAAGCCCGCAGCTGTGAGTTGCTGCGTAAAGGCTGCTCAATGGCTGAAGTGAGCAGGCAAGTAGGAAAAAGCCGCTGTTACGTAAAGGGGATTGCTTTAAAATATCAAATCCCTATCAACCTCCGCCCTAAGGTGATCACTGAAGCGCTGAAACAAGACGTGATAGAGATGGCTCACAAAGGCTTCCATCGTCAAGTGATAGCAAGAAAGCACCAAGTATCGACAGGAAGTATTGAACTCATCATCTCCACAACTGAAGGATTGGTAGAGTGGCGCAAGCTTTGCAAACAGCAATCAATGTCTCGTCGATATAAAGCTCAAATCACAAGATACCTACTTAACCAACCTCAGGCGACAATACAAAACGTTAAAACGGACTGTGAAGCTGCATTTTTTTGGTTATATATCCATCAAAAAGATTGGCTAGACAGTTGTTTACCTGCGCCGCAAGAAATCCAACATGTTGATAGAGTGGATTGGGAGCAACGAGATAAAGAGCTTTCAAAGCAAGTGACGCAAATTCTGTCGAATTTCGATCGTAAGCTATCTCGCACTGAGTTGGATAAGCTTTTAGGTGGGCATGCCTGGTTGACATCCAAGATAGGTAAATTGCCGAAGACTAAAGAATTACTCAAGCGGAAGTTTTATCAGTTTAAATAGTTAATGCTGGTCACCTACCGATAAAATCGATTCATGATAATATGTCCGGTGTTGCTGAATAACGGACCGATATCGCTCATGGATATAAAAAACACAAGTAGCTTTTCTTTTCTTGCAGAACACGACCCACTTTTCGTTGAGTTAGCTTCGGGAGCTGAGCGTGTTTTTTCCAGTGATCCCAATACAACGTTAATCAAACTAAGACAGCTGGGTGAAGCATTAGCGCAGCATATTGCGGTACTAATTGGTGTTGAATTTGATGAGAAAATCAACCAAGCAGATCTGTTATACCGTCTTAATCGCGAACTGAAGTTTGAGCCTGTTGTACGCGAGCTTTTCCATACCCTTCGTATAGAGGGCAATAAAGCAACTCATCAGTTCAGAACCAAACATAGAGAGGCTCTTGACGGTCTAAAGGTCGCTAGAGCTCTGGCGATCTGGTTCCATCAATCTTTTGGAAAGCAAGGTTCAAGCTTTAAACCTGGACCTTTCATTTTACCGCAAGATCCTAGTAGTCAGTTGCGCCAGCTACAGTCTGAAATTGACAAAATCAAGACCGATCTCACCAATGCCAACATAGAGTTAGATTCTAGTAAGCAATTAAATGATCTCATCCAACAAGAAAAAGTGGAGTTTGAAGCGTTGGCTTTGGCTATGGATGAGGAGTCTCAACAACTTGCTGAGCTTGCTAAAGAGCACGAGTTGGCATTGACTGAACAGAAAAAAGAATACGAATCCAAGTTGCGCGCTCTTCAAAAAAAGTTAGAGAAGCAGGATGAAAAAGCCTCAGCATCTCAAAAGCAAAGAGTAAGCGCTAATACGCGCAAAGCAAGTCAGCACATTGTGTTAAGTGAAGAGCTAACACGTATTCTGATTGACCAACAGCTCACAGAAGCGGGTTGGTCATCTGATAGCCAAGAGCAAACATATCAAAATGGTATTCGTCCAGAAAAAGGCGTCAATAAAGCTATTGCTGAATGGCCAACAAAATATAATGGTGAAGGCGGCAGAGCAGACTATGTGTTGTTCCATGGTCTTATACCAATTGCTGTAGTAGAAGCAAAAAAAGAAAATACCAATGTCGCAGGTAAGATCCCTCAAGCAGAGCGCTACAGCAAAGGTTTTAAACTCGAAGGACAGATGCTAAGCGCGTGGGAAATTGAAGGGCAAACGGTCGCATGGCCAGACGAGTCCGATGGTCACTATAAAGTTCCATTCGTTTACTCCTGTAATGGTCGCCCATATATCCCGCAGCTTGCTGAACAGTCCGGCACTTGGTTTCGAGATGTTCGCGACTCTAGCAATACTAAGCGTGCTTTAGAGCAGTTCCACACTCCCGATGGTTTGTTGGACTTGTTGAAACGGAGTAAAGAAGACGCGGAGCAAGCCTTACAGAAAGAAGGTTTTGCGTATCTAAAGCTGCGTGACTACCAAGAAAAAGCGATTACGGCTGTAGAAAACACGTTAGCAAAAAATATTCGCAGTGCGTTACTTGCGATGGCTACGGGGACAGGAAAAACTCGTACCATCATTGGTCTGATGTATCGTTTTTTAAAGGCAGAGCGTTTTAAACGAATCTTGTTCTTAGTCGATAGAACAGCTTTAGGTCAACAAGCGATAGATTCATTCAACGAAGCGCCACTGGAACAAAATCAAACCTTGTCCAAGATCTACAACGTTGCAGAGTTGGGTGATATGGCAGCGGAAGCTGAAACGAGGGTGCAGGTTGCTACCGTACAGGCAATGGTCAAGCGGATATTCATGTCAGATAACCCACCGCCAGTTGATCAATTTGATTGCATTATTGTCGATGAAGCTCACCGAGGTTACACCCTCGATCAAGAGATGACTGAGGGGGAGCTATCCACTCGTGATACCAGTCAATACCGATCAAGTTATCGCCGAGTGCTCGATTATTTTGATGCTGTTAAGGTTGGCTTAACAGCCACGCCAGCGAAACATACCAGTGAGATTTTTGGTAAGCCTGTTTATACCTATTCCTATCGTGAAGCGGTCGCAGATGACTGGTTGATTGACCACGAGCCGCCAATTCGTTATGAAACTTTGCTGACCCAGAATGGCATTGCTTTTGATAAAGGGTCTCAAGTCTCAGCTATCAATACTCAAACAGGTGAGATTGAATCGTCTGAACTGGAAGATGAGCTTAAGTTCGAAGTGGATGCGTTTAACCGCAGAGTTATCAATGAGAACTTTAATCGAGTTATCTGTGAGCAGCTGGTGCAGGAACTGGATCCATTTGGTGATGAAAAAACCATGATCTTCTGTGCAACTGATCTTCATGCCGATATGGTGAAACGACTGTTGGATGGTGCATTCAAAGAACTTTACAACGGCGAATACAATCAAGCTGCAGTAGCTAAGATTACTGGCCAAAGTGACAAAGTCGATCAACTCATTCGCCAATACAAGAATGAACGTTATCCGAACATTGCCATTACCGTTGATTTGCTGACGACAGGCATAGATGTTCCCAAAATATCTAACCTTGTTTTTCTTCGTCGCGTAAAATCACGCATCCTATATGAGCAGATGATTGGGCGTGCTACTCGCCGTTGTGACGAGATCGGTAAAACCGTATTTCGGATTTATGACCCCGTCGATATTTATGCAGCGTTGAGCGAGGTCAACACCATGAAGCCTTTGGTGAAAGATCCGAATATCACCATTGAGCAGTTAGTGGATGAGCTGACGGATCCCGAAACGTTGGATAAAGCGCTAAATAGTCCTGGTGAGCAACAAGGTGAATCGCACGCGGACGTCATTCTTAGCCAACTGAGCCAAAAGCTTATGCGAGTGTTGCGTAAGGCCGAGAAAAAATCTGAATCAACCCCAAATCTGAAAGAGAAGCTAGGGGAATTGCAGGAGTTATGGGGGGTTGAACCTAAATTGCTGCACAAACACTTGCATCAGTTGGGACCCAAACAGGCGGCGCGGTTTGTCACTCAGCAAAGTGGTCTGCTGAACCAACTGGCGGAAGTGTCATTGCTGATTGGCAGTGAGCGTAAACCTGTGATCTCTAACCATGAAGATGAAATACGAGAGCGCACTCAAAGCTATGGTGCTTACCAACGTCCGGAAGATTATCTCGATAGTTTTAATCAGTTCATTAAAGAACAATTAAATCAATCTGCAGCGTTAGCGGTAGTGGTCAATAAACCAAGAGACTTAACGCGAGAGCAGCTTAAAGAAGTGCGTTTGCTTCTGGATGGAGCCGGTTACGCCGAAGCGAAACTACAAAGTGCAGTGCGTAACCAAACCAACCAAGACATTGCAGCCAGTATCATCGGACACATTCGTCGTGCTGCCTTTGGTGAACCGTTAGTGCCATTTGAACAGCGTGTTGCCCAAGCCATGGAGCGGATTTACACCATGCACCAATGGATGCCAGCACAGCGAAAATGGCTTGACCGACTCGCCAAACAGCTTGTTCATGAAGTCATCGTTGACCGTGAATTTGTGAATCTGCGCTTTGCGGATCATGGTGGTGCTAAGCAATTAGACAAAATTTTGGTAAACCAACTGGATACCGTACTCTCTGAGCTGAGTGAAGCTATGTGGCCAGTACAAAGCGCCAGTTAATCAGAAACAATTTAAATCACTTGGCGCATCTTATAGATGAGCTAAGAAAGAGAACTAGGAAATAACATGACTAACGATAACATCGTACAAAAACTCTGGAACCTCTGTGACGTGCTGCGTGATGACGGTATTAACTACTCAGACTATGTAACTGAACTAGTGCTGCTACTGTTCATTAAGATGGTGCACGAGAATACCGAAGCCGAAACATTGGACAAGCATATTTTGCCAGAAGGTTGTCGTTGGACGGATTTGAACAACAAGTCAGGTATTAAATTGCTCAACCACTATAAGCAAATGTTGCTCGACCTTTCTCAAGATACCGACCCGCTTATCAGTGCGATTTATGCCGACGCACAAACTCGTTTGCGAGAACCTCGTCATTTAGAACAACTCGTTAAATCACTCGACCAGATTAAAGATTGGTTTAGTAACGAAAAAGATGGCCTTGGTAACCTATACGAAGGTTTACTGCAAAAGAACGCCAATGAAACTAAATCCGGTGCAGGGCAATACTTCACGCCAAGAAGCTTGATTGATTCTATGGTGCGCTGTATGAAGCCTCTACCAGGTGAAGTGATTCAAGACCCTGCAGCCGGTACAGCAGGCTTCTTGATTGCAGCTGATCGCTACATGAAAGGTCAGACTGATGATTATTTCGACCTTGATGCTAAGCAGCAGGCGTTCCAAAAGAACAAAGCATTTATTGGCGTAGAGCTCGTACCGTCGACTCGTCGACTAGCATTAATGAACTGTTTGTTGCATGGTATGGAAGGTGATGATGAAGGCGTGATTCACTTGGGTAACGCGTTAGGGCAAGTCGGATCTAACTTAGAAAAAGCGGATGTTATTCTGGCTAACCCTCCATTTGGTACGAGCAAAGGTGGTGAGGCATCCATCACTCGGGATGATTTGACCTATCCGACTAGCAACAAACAATTGGCTTTCCTACAGCATATCTATCGCAATTTGAAGCCAGGCGGACGCGCGGCGGTTGTGTTGCCTGACAACGTGTTATTTGAATCAGGCACAGGAACAGATGTTCGTCGGGACCTGATGAACAAATGTAACCTTCATACTATTCTGCGGCTACCAACCGGCATTTTCTATGCCCAAGGCGTTAAAACCAATGTGCTCTTTTTCACCAAAGGCAGCGCAAAGGACAAGTTACAAGTAGAAAATTGCACAGAGAATGTGTGGGTATACGATCTTCGTACCAATATGCCTAGCTTTGGTAAGCGCAACCCATTTAGTGACAGCCACCTTGCGTCTTTTGAAAAGGTCTATGGTGAGGATGCCAATGGCCAAAGCCCGCGCCAAGAGGGGGAATGGTCATTTGACGCGTTTGAAATTGAAGTCGATAAGTCCGCTAGCGAAGAAAACCAAAACGTTGATAACGATTTAGTACACAGTCGTTGGCGTTGCTTCAGTCGAGATTGGATTCGTCAAAGCAAAGGTGATTCTTTAGATATTAGCTGGCTTAAAGATAAAGACAGTGTCGATGCGTCAAGCCTTCCTGGACCAAGTGTGCTGGCTACTGAAGCAAAAGAACAGCTAGTAGTTGCCTTGGCTGAATTAGACGCAATTCTTGTGTCATTAGGTAAAGGTGAGCAATGATGAAAAATTTGTCTTTACCTAATTCATGGGCTTCATGTGAAATCGAAGATATTTTAGAGGCTCAGTCGGATGGCAAACTCATTCATCAAGGATGGAGTCCGCAATGTGAGAAGGAGCCTGCGGGTCTTGATGAGTGGGGAGTGCTTAAGACAACCGCAATTCAGGATGGTTTCTTTCTGGAGCACGAAAATAAACGATTACCAGAAAGCAAAGAGCCAAAAACTAGGATAGAGGTAAAAAACGGCGACTTACTAGTAACCAATGCGGGCCCAAGATCTCGGTGTGGGGTTATTTGTTTTGTTAGAAGTACCAGAAACAAGCTCATGATTTCAGGGAAAATGTATCGGCTCAGGTTTCCTGAAGGCTTGATTTGTCCTGAATATATAGAGTCATGGCTTCGAACATCATTTGCTCAGAAAGCATTAAATGAGAGAAAAACTGGCATTAGTGAGAGTGGTCTAAACATGACGCAGGCAAAGTTTAAGACATTGCCTATTGTGGTAGCCCCATTTGCTGAACAGAAAGCGATTACAGAAAAGTTAGATACTTTGCTCGCACAGGTTGAAGTGACCAAAGCTCGTTTGGAGAATACGCTCGAAACGCTCAAGCAATTCCGTCAATCGGTGTTGGCTGCAGCAGTGAGTGGTAATTTGACTAAAGACTACAACTTTGCAAGTAATGATTATTTCAAAAAAATAAACAATGAGATTTCTTCTAATAGAAAACTCAGTCGTATTAGTGCGCTAAGTAATGAAGAGGTTGAGCTTGCTCAAGTCCTTTTTAATTCTAAATTTAAAAAGGAGTGGATATTTTACGCTCTTGAACAGTTAGTCGATGAGGCTAGAGGCATTCCTTACGGTATTGTTCAAACGGGGGACGCTCAGGAAAAGGGTGTTCCAACAATCCGTTGTGGTGATGTTAAATCCTTATCAATAGATAGTGGTCAACTAAAATTAGTGCATCCTGAAATCGAGGAAAAATACTCAAGAACTCGATTGATTGGTGGCGAGGTGATATTAGCTATACGAGGTACGGTAGGCAATGCTTCAGTCGTTCCGAAAGAGTTAGCGGAACATGGACTCAACATTAGTCGTGAAGTGGCAATGATCCCAATTCGTCCATCAGTTAATGCAGACTTTATTGCTCTACTTTTACAATCTCCTGGTGGGTATAGAGCATTAGCTGAAAAAACTAAAGGGGTTGCACAAAGAGGTATAAATCTCGCTGATGTAAAAAGATTTGTTACTCCTCTTCCCCCATTAGATGAGCAAAATGAAATTGTGCGTCGTGTAGAAAGATTATTTGCTGGCGCAGATGCAACCGAACTGCAAGTCAACCAAGCACTTGAACGAGTAAATCACCTTACTCAATCGATCCTTGCGAAGGCTTTTCGTGGTGAGTTGACCGAGCAATGGCGCAAAGAAAACCCAGAACTAATCTCCGGTGATAACTCAGCAGAAGCGCTACTAAAAAAGATTAAAGCAGAGCGAGCGGCAGCAAAGCCTAAGCGCAAGACAAGGACAACTAACGCATGACCCCGAGTGTTGAAAATCAGTCACAGCTAATAGAGCAAGAGGCGCTGATTGGTCAAAAGCGCGGTTTTAGTGACTTTGTGGTTTATGTCGATGAAAGTGGCGATCATAGTCTGACATCAATCGATCAGGATTACCCTGTCTTCGTGTTGGCGTTTTGCATTTTCTATAAGGGGCACTATCTATCTAATGTTGTGCCCCAGCTTCAACAGCTTAAGTTTGACTACTTTGGCCACGATTTAGTGATTTTACATGAGCATGAAATCCGCAAAGAGAAAGGCGATTTCACCACGTTCAAAAATCGATCAGACAAAAATCAATTCCTAGGTCGTTTAAGTGAAATCATCGACGGCAGCAACTTTATTCTTGCTTCCTGTGTGATTGAGAAGAACAAGATACGCAACCCTGAAGAGATGGGTAACCCTTACCACATTGCTCTCAAGCACTGCTTGGAAACCTTGTATGATCTGGTCACCGAGAAAGGGCAACAAGAACTTGAGACTCATGTGATTGTAGAGTGCCGAGGCAAGAAAGAAGACAATGAACTAGAGCTTGAGTTTCGTCGCATCTGTGATGGTGAAAACAAGTATCAACGAGATTTGCCGTTTAAGATCCGCATGGCATCGAAAACTTCAAACTCAGCCGGGTTACAGTTGGCAGACTTAGTGGCGAGGCCCATAGGTAGACATGTGCTTAACCCTGCTCAGGCAAACCAAGCGTTCGATATCTTGCAGAAGAAATTTTACTGTGAGGGTGGTAGATGTGCGGTTGGTCAAGGCTATGATCAATGGGGATTAAAGCATTTTCCTTAGTATTTGAGCGAGATTGTACTGAGTTTACTAACCTCCAGATAGCGAAAAACCTCGATGATACTCACCGAGGTTCCAACGCCGACCGGGCACTCCCAATCCACTTGCTGCTAAGTATAGAGGATTGCCCTTAAAAAATTCAAGCACTATATTACCACATTGCGTAGTAAATCATTCTCTCCATGAGCGTGGGATGATGCTGTAAGCGCACAGGATAACATTCGTGAAGTTACTTTCGTTAAAATTGAACGGTCAATATAAAGGCCTTAAAGATCAGTATTTTGATTTCTCCCAAACTCAGGGAAACATCGTTGCATTAATCGGACTCAACGGCTCTGGTAAGTCACAGCTCTTAGAGGTGATTGCTGAAGCTTTTGCTTTTTTGGAGCGATGTCAACGTGATGATTTTGTCGTTCGAACCCCTTTGGGTTTTGGGTTTGAGTTGGTTTATCAGCTATCTGGTACAACGGATCATGATCTTGGCAGCCCCGGGATGGAGTGTGGTAGCCCTTTAGCTGTGTGTGGTGGCATTCCCACCCCAACCTTTAAGGTTGTTTTGGCGGAACGCAGTAAAACACCTCAAACTTTTATTTTGTCTGATGCAGATTGGGCGGAAATAAGCATGTATGAGTTGGAACTACCTTATGTAGTAGGTTATTCATCTGGATTGAATGAAAACTTACAGCGTAGCTTTATGAAAAATGCGGTGCAGTATTTTGAAGTGCAACGAATCCGCCTTCAGTATATGAAAGAGTTCCGTGCTGCAGAAAATGGCGCCTTACGGAATGAGGTTAACCAGAAGTACTTAGATAAATATCCGCATGCCTTTTCCAGTGAAGCAGGCGTAACGAATAGCTTTGATGAGTTTACACCTCTTCGTCATGCTGCCATTCAGACCAGTAAGTCAATCTACCTCGATTATGATAGCGCAGGTTTAGTTCTCGCTAGCCTTGCGATTCTTCCAGCTCAAGAAATTGAACAGTTACTCAGCGAAGTGACGTTTAAGCATCCAGTAAGTGTAACGCTTCAATACGATTTACGCGGTGGCGTGACCGATGAGGCTGATGCGAGTAGAGATATCAAAAGGCTTATAAGTATCGCTGGTCCTGACCAATTTAAGCCAGCTGGTCGTCCTGCGACAGAAGAGCAGTTTGATTTATACGAACTTGAGTATTTGGCTGGCGACATTAAGCTTGATTTGGCGAACCCAAATGTAGTTTCTGCCCTGCGTGAGGCAAATTATGGCGACCCTATCGCCTTTTTCAATCGACTATATAAACTTCAACAGTTAGGCATAAAAAAGTGGCAATACTCTTCACGCTTACTACTCCAAAAAGATAACTTCCAAGGTACGGTGAAAAAACCTTTGAAGACAAAATTACCTCTATCTGTTAGTGAGTTAATCTTGTCTGATGGGCAAGGAAGAACTGTGTGTTTGGATGATTTATCTGACGGTGAAGCCCAATTGATAGAAGCCTTGGCTGTAACCAGAATTTTTAGTGCTGAGCGAACGTTATTTTTGTTTGATGAACCTGAAACGCACTTAAACCCCTCTTGGCGTACGTATTATCATAGCTACTTAAGCAAGGCTATCGTGGACAATGGCAATGATATGTCTAGTTCGAGCGTTATATTGTCTACTCACTCGCCATTTATGGTGTCATCGCTTAAACGTGAAAATGTGCTCTTTTTCAAACGTGATGAAAGTGGTTCTATCCGAATGTCGCCAGTAAACAGCCAGACGTACGGTGCATCATTTGAGGTGCTGATTAAAGACCTGTTTGAGCTTCGTTCACTGATATCTCATAGTGTTATTGATGAGATTCGAGCTCAATTACAGCATGGGGACAACCATGCAAGGGACTGGATCGAAAGCAATCTTGGCTTATCCGCTGAAAAAGCTTATTTGATAAGGAAGTTAAGTCAGTAATGTTGTTCCGTTTATCATCCAACACACCTAAATTCGAAGTGTTCAGGCTACTGAATGCTGAATTGTTGCACTTCCTTGAACATTCATTAAATAGGAATGATTTTGACCGAACTCTGTTCTCTGCTGGTGATATTGGTCAATCCTGCTGGGATAACGCGAAAGCGAACGATGCTAGAGCGACAAAAGACTTAACCAGGGATAAGTTTGAAAAGCTATTTATCGCTTTAAATCAATCAGGGGAAGCTATTAAGCAACAACTGTTCGAAGTGGTACGTGATCATCAAAACCTGCGAGACTTCTTCACAAACCCGAACAGAAATCTTCTAATTTTTCTCCCAACCCCGTGCTTACAGGCTTTGAAGAATGTGGCAACGCACCTTTACTGCGCAACGAAAGATTTGGGACCAGTAATTACAGCATCTGGTGGTAATGGCATTACGTCCCATTTCAATGTGTTTCGTGCACATGATATTAATGGAAATATTTGCAAGGCTTGCGGTATGGAGAAGCTTGCTGCTTTCAGGGCTGGAGTAGCAGATGGTGATCAGTGGCGTTCTGATTATGATCATCAGCTTTGCAAGTCCAAATACCCTATTTTTTCCGTTCACCCAGATAACCTGATCCCTTTGTGCGATGTTTGTAATCAGGACGCCAAGAAAGCAAAGGATTTGTTCAGAGATTCAAATGATGTTGAGCGGCTTGCCTTCTATCCATTTGATGAAGAGGCAAAAGGATTGATACAAATTCAATTTGAAAACTTGCGAGACCCTGAGCCTACTATCAAAGTCAGGTGGGCAACACGTGATCATGACCTTCTAAACAAGCTTGAAACGTGGGACGAGGTTTATGAAATACGAAATCGAGTGGAAGGTCAGTTTCGTTCGTTGGAAGCAATCATTGAAGATGAAATTAATCCAATGGATCAAGCGCACCTTGAAATGAGAATACGAGATGAAGCACGCCCCAAACCGATTGAGACGCTTAAAAGAAAAGAGTGGGCGTTTTGGTATCAGCTGCTTTTTTCTACACTTGAGCAAATTGACATGAGCCCTTTTGTCGCTAAATGGAACTTTGTTCAGGAGCAAGCTGTTGATGGTGGCGACTACATACTAAATTCTATTTAAGGTACGTATTCATGAAATTACGTTCCGATGAATACGCTAAGTGTGCTGAACTGGAACATAGTAAAATAATAAGGCAACGTTATCGACAAGGTCAGTTTGATTTTGTCGATTTGCTATATAAAGGAAAGTTTTGGTTATCAAAAAGTGATTGCATGGGAGGCTCTCGTGAAAAACGAAGAGATTACACAACTTACGGTTACTCGACATCTCCTGTTACGTTTTGCTTAGATTGTATAAGAGAAAGCATAAAAGAGAATGGCTTTGGCTACTTTAAAGCGATTTGGTGGCGAAGCCATTGGTGTCGTATTCATCTAAAGCGTCTAGCTGTACTTTGCTCCGAGGGGAAAGATTTATCCCAAGACATCTCAACGATCTTATCGGGGCAAAGTGTTGCATCAATGGCAGTTGTGTCACATCAGCATTTCTTTCGATATGGAGATAAGCCTTTTTACCTTTCAATTGATTCTTCTTTTGGGCAATTCATCAAACAAGTGAATTTCGACTATGGAATACCTCGTTGTATCAAAGATATTTCCTTGTTTCATATGTCACCATGTTTCAGTAGCAAATTTTTTTCTTGGTTTATCGATAATATTGAAGTGTTTAAACAGTATGAGGTCAGCCGTTACTGTCGAATATGGTTAAACTTGTTTAATAAAGACCATTCAGTGAAGTATAAGTATTCGTACGTAACGCTGATTGATTATGTAGATGTGTTTTTTAACTTTTTGTCCCAAGAATCAATCGAGGATTTTCGAGAGTTTGTTAATACTCATTCTTTCTTTGACGAAGAGAATGATGTCCTTATTCTGAAGCAAATGAATTGCTCTAAATGTCCTAGTTTTTCTTGGAGTACTGAATGTTCAAGAAATCTTGATATTGTGAGATATCGATTAACTCCCCCAGTGATAAGGCGGAATGATATTGAGAGTTTTAATCGCTTTATGGAACGCGTCGGAAGTGATTCACGCCTTACACATACTTGTGAAGATCTAAAGGCTAGATCGATTGAAAGTGATATGGGATCAGTATTTGAGCTAAATGATAGGGACTATGTGTGTCCTGGCTTGCAACCTACTACACATGAGTTGCCAAAACATGGCTTGAGTCTTTTAGGTTGGGCAGATCTAGAAAACATAAACCATGCTTTAGAGTCGTCGTCTCAATGGCAGATTGACTACCCTCTATATAGTGATGTACCAATATATGTAGTTGATGAATCTGATGGTATAAATGGCTTTTGGCCTGAAATTCCGTTCAATAAGCCCATTAGTTGGATGGAATTCATGTGTTTAGATTTAGAATGAATATTAGATTCTGCTTGTAGATAGTGTCTTGCGGGCAAACTTTATTGTCTCAAAATACTCTTACGGGCAATCTTTATTGGCGATGCACAGTAAACAAAACTTTCTGTAGGCTGAGCATTGTCTAAGCTCAGCCTATCCTTCACTTCAAAACACCATATAGTCTCGTGGGCATGTTGCTTTGGTCGGGAACTCTTTTTCTGAGCTATGCAGCTGTACATCGATGTGCGATATCAACGCTTGGCTATTTTTTACCTCAAATTCAATATTGAACGTGATGGGCTCATCGTTTGAGTTTTTACCATTCACACTAAGGCAGCTATAGTCGTTGAAATGCGCCTCATAGGCACTGCTCGTTGACCTCATCAAGTGTTTGAACAGTAACTGCTCTTTTGTTGTTGGAGAACTTACCTCGACACCTGCGAGTGCTTCTTTTGAGAAATACTGCCAATAAGTCTCTGAGATATTTTCCTCTGATGCGCTTGTTAAGTAGTTAGCATAGGCAGCGAGTAATGAGGGTGGGATTGGTTTGCTAATTGCAGTGAAACTCCATAGCGTCGTCGCAGCTAACAAAAAGAAACTCTTCATTTCTACATTCCCATTGCTGTGGCTAGTTGACGCTCTATTTGTGCTGGTCTGTTCTTGTAAGCCCTTGCTGCTCGGCAAAGCAATCCAGAGCAAGACAGAATAAGCTCTTCTGCATTAAACATACCTTTGACGGAGACGCTAAAGAACCCCCATGTCATAGTCCCTGAATATTCAACATTTCCATCCTCGGCAATTTTAAAGTTTACCCCAATCCTTTTTACTTCGACGCCAAGTTCTTCCAGAACACCTTTGCCTTTGAATGTAACAATTCCCGCTTTACCGGAGAGGACGCAATCACCGTTTTGATTGACAGTTAGCTTTGCATTTCCCGCTTTCAACATGATCGATGTCGTTATTCCCTTTTTGGATGAGTAAGCCACTTCAATTAGTTTGGCTATAGTGATTTTGAATTCGGTTTGAGATATAGAGCTTTTTTTGACCGTCATAGATATTCCCTTACTTTTCAGTGAGAGTGCTCTCAAAGGCCATATATTTCTAATAAAGAATTGAACTTCGGGAAGTCATCCCGATGATTTCAGACTTTGTTTCATCGGGATGGTTTAGTTATGAGAGAGGTGTCTAATGAAACAGCCTTTCTGGCAGTACTGGAGCGCTAAATCGGTAGCCTTGCCCGTACAAACATCCTTTCTCTTTTAGATATTTTGCTTGTTCGTCTGTTTCAATACCTTCTGCGACTACTTTCAATGACAAGCTATTGCTCATTGCGATGATGGCATCAACAATGGCTTTACTATCTTCATTACTTGGCACATCAGAGACGAATGAACGGTCTACTTTGAGCTTAGTAATAGGTAAGCCTTTTAGGTATGACAATGAAGAGTAGCCAGTACCAAAGTCATCCAGTGAAATCTCAACGCCGAGCTCTCTTAGTTGGTTTAACGACTCAATGGCATGTCGCGGGTCGTTCAACAAAAAGCTCTCGGTAATTTCTAGATCCAACAAGTTTGCGGGAAATTGAGTGCGTTCGAGAATGTCTTTCAATCGCTCAATAAAGCCGTTTTTTTGCAATTGAAGTGCTGAAACGTTGATCGCCATTTTTCCGAAGGCGATGCCTTTATCTAACCAGTATCGGCCTTGTTTGCAGGCTTGCTCCATGACCCAAGGGCCAATTACTTGGATCAAACCGGTCTTTTCAGCGATCGGGATGAAATCCGCCGGAGACACTTGGCCAAGCTCAGGGTGCTTCCAACGTAGTAGAGCTTCTACGCCGATTAGACTTTTGTTATCGAGTTGGTACTGTGGCTGATACACAAGGTACAGCTCGTCTTTTTCAATGGCTTCGTGCAAAGCAGATTGCAGGCGGACGTGAGATACCGATTTATCGGTTAGCTCTGGAGAGTAGAAAGCATAACCATTTCGTCCATTCTTCTTAGCAAGGTACATAGCCGTATCGGCATTTTTAAGTAAGGTTTCACTGTCTCGACCATCTTCAGGGTAGAGCGCAATACCGATGCTGGTTGATACTCTCAGTGATTCGTGGTTTGCCAATGAAAAAGGCTTTTTAAAGACAGTGAGAATGTCTTTAATCGTCGTGATTAGGTGCTCATTGTCATCGATCTCTGGCAAAATGATCACGAATTCATCACCACCAATTCGAGCTACATGAGCCGATAGATCTAGGACATGTTGCAGTCTTTCCGCAAGTTTTGTTAGCAATTGGTCGCCACAAAAATGACCTAAGCTGTCATTGATATGCTTGAAGTGGTCAATATCAAGGAATAGTGTAGCAAAAGACTGTTGGTTTTTTTGTCCGCTTTCAATGTGTTGTTCTAGCAGGGTGATTAGGTGTGTGCGATTTGGCAGATTAGTGAGCGGATCATAAAATGCCATGCGTTGAAGCTTCTCTTCATGCGCTTTGCGAACGGTAATATCTTCAAATACGCAAATATAATTAATCAGATGATTCTTATCATCTTTTACCGCACTAATGGTCGCTAACTGCGGATAGATACACCCATCCTTTTTGCGATTGATAAATTCGCCTTTCCATTGCCCTTTTGTTTCTAGCTGATGCCACAGCTCTTGATAAAAGCGGTCATCATGATGTCCAGAACGAAGAATATTAGGGTTTTTTCCTATCACTTCTGTGGCTGAGTAACCCGTGATATGAGTAAATGCGCTGTTAACATCCAAGATATTGGCACGACGATCGGTGATCACCATCCCTTCTTGAGAGTTATTGAATATCTTTGACGCGAGAGAAAGTTGCGTCTCTATCATCTTCCTGCGGGTAACGTTGCGTGTCATACCCAAAATACCAATCAGCTCACCTGCATGGTTACGGACGGGTGATTTGATGGTTTCTAGCCAAGTCGGATTATTGTTGTCATCAATCAAAGAGCACTCTTCAACTGTGTTTTGGCTGCCTGTCGCGATCACCAACTGGTCGGTATCGATGAACTTTTCCGCGCGAGCTTGGCTAAATAACTCAAAGTCATTTTTCCCAACAATGTCATTGCTGGTCATGTTCCATGCTTGTTCCACACTGCGATTGGTCAAAGAGTAGCGGCCATCAATGCTCTTTATCCATGTATGATCATCAAGACAATCAACAAACTCTTGCAAGCTTGGTA
>Ga0209272_10000588_pt1 | contig 28553 bp, 24 predicted proteins | sample tdDd002_FD_187125 | JGI IMG/M metagenome (GOLD analysis project Ga0209272, IMG submission 187125) | Marine sediment microbial communities from the Atlantic coast under amendment with organic carbon and nitrate - tdDd00.2 (SPAdes)... | ecosystem: Environmental > Aquatic > Marine > Coastal >... | reverse complement strand
AGATCACATCATAAGACCACTTCTTGGTATTCATAGAAGGGTGATTGAAACATACTGTAAAGAACATGGTTTGATGTACCGTACCGATCATACAAACTTTGAAACCGATTATACAAGAAATAAGATTCGATTAGAATTAATACCGTATATAGAAAAACATTTTAATGAAAAAGTGATAGAAAAGTTATTTGATACCACTCAGTTATTGTCAGATGATTTAAAGTTTATTGAAAGTTATGTGAATGACATCTACAACAGATGTGTTAAAGAAGAGAGTGTTTTTTTATCGGATTTGGAACTAGATGATGCAATTTTAAGTCGAGTTATAAGAAAAATCATTGATCAGCAGGTTTCGTTAAAAGGTGTTTCTTATGAAAGCGTTAAAGAAATAATGGATATGGTGCGCTTACAAAAACATGGTAATGAAAAAAACGTAAAAGGACTGGTATTTAAAATCAGTTATCAACAGTTGTTGTTTTATAAAGACTGTTCCAAAGGTTTGGAATCAACTCGGTTTGTTGGGAATTATGATTATAACGGGATTAGATTAGAACAGTTGGGCTCGGTTGACGCAAATAGTAGTGAAATCGTTACAGTTGATAAAGATAAAATAAAGGGCTCATTATTTATACGAACCAGAAAACCAGGAGATCGATTCTCGCCTCTAAATATGAAGGGGACTAAAAAGTTAAAAGATTTTCTTATAGATCTAAAAGTACCAGCACATTTACGTGATGATATATTGCTGTTATGTGATGAAGAACAAATCATATGGGTGGCTGGTTACCGGTTGAGTGAGTTGTATAAAGTTGACAGTCAAACTCAAAATAAAATAAGTTTTAAGATATCTAAAATACCTAAATAGGCAACTCTTTGGGTATTTTTTATTTTCAATTGTAATATCCATAATTTAGTACTATAGTTGAATTGTTGGGAAATGATAGAGGAGGAGAAAATGAAAAAAATAGCTCTTATAGTTTTATTTGTAGTTATGATCATACCAATGTGCTTTGCAGATGGAAATATTACAGAGGATCAAGTAGAAGTTACTTTGCCCGGATTTGATGTGACGGTAAACGGAAATGTTATTGAGAACAGATCAGAAGTCTATCCTTTTATAGTTTATAAAGGTATTACTTATTTGCCGATGACTTGGGATATGTCATACGCTTTAGGATTGGAACTTAAATGGAGTGAGATAACAGGCCTTCAAGTAAATAAACGAGATAAAATGAGACCTTATGTATCTGAGAGAGAGATACTTAATGTTACTGGTATGAGATTTAGAGCAGATGTTGTCGCTTTTCCTGTGAATGTAAATGGCAAACAAATTGATAATAAGACAGAAGAATATCCGCTTTTAAACTTTAGAGATATCACCTATTTTCCGATGACTTATGACTATATGGTGAATATGTTTAATACAAGCTATAAATGGGATGATGAGGAAGGGTTGATGTTGAAGGTGGATTCTTCTTTGGAAATTGTGTTACCTGACCCTTATACTATTGAGTTTGACTTTTATGAAAATGAATTTGAAGATGACCAACTGATGTCTAATGAAATGGCGTACTTAGAAAAGGTTGGAGATGAAATATACTTAAGAGTAAATTACAATACACACCCTGAATATGATGGTTATGTTATTGATGTTAGAATTGATTACTTAGATGATTTAGGTAATTTAATCGGAACCGGTTATCAGAGAAACAGAGCTGTCTACGAAGGTCTTGGTGATATGAAACATGTTGGATATAGTAAATTGATAGAAGTCAAAGACTATTCTCCAAGAATTAAAGTGAAAGTCAACTTTGAGCCTTATGAAATTGCTCTTGCAAGAAAAGATAAAGAATATCCAGATGTGGAAGTGTATTATTATAATGATACTGAAATTAGCCTTGAAAGTATTAAGAATATGGGAGCATCCTATATTGAGGGGACTTTTGTAGGTCATTCTAAGGATACATATCCATTGGAGTTGCTGACTTATGATGCTGTGGAGTGTGGTGCTGGTTCGGAAATTGATGATACAAAAGAAAAATATTATATTTATTTGAAGTATGATGGCACAATTACAAGGGTGAAGACTTCAACGACTTATGTCTCTCTTAACAAATTAACAAGATTGTTTGTTGATCCAACTCAAGGTTTTAGACAATTAATGGCGATGAATGGTGATGTTATTATTCAAAATACCTTGGCTCACGGTATTAGACTTTATGATAAAGACAAAAAATTAATTAAGATATTAATTCAGAACTCAAGATTAGAAGAACTTTATTAACTTAAATGAACCTTAAATATACCTTAATTCAGGACAGTCTGATTTAAGGTATATTTAATTTTTAATGAAATTTTTATATGCTAAAATTTAAATTGGGTTATTGAAATGAGCCTTAGGAGGGTGAAAATGAAGAGATTAATATTAATTGTGATGTTACTGGTTTTAATGATACCGGCTACATTTGCAGAAACAAAGGAAGTAGAGGTTATTTTGCCAGAATTTGATGTGACTATCAATGGTAATGTAATTGACAACCGAACAGAGAAGTTTCCGTTTATTCAATACAAAGGTATTACATATATCCCAATGACTTGGGATCTGTCTTATTCTTTAGGTCTTGAACTGAAATGGAGTGATGTAGACGGATTGAAAGTATCGAAGAGAGACAAGATGCAAGTGTATGTACAAAAGGAAAAAACATTAAACAATCTTGGTGGTCGTTATGATGCAAGTATTGTTACATTTCCTGTGATTGTAAATGGTGAGATCATTGACAATCTGAATGCTGAGTACCCGCTTCTTAATTTTAGAAACATAACTTACTTCCCAATGACTTACGATTATATGGTAGGAGAATTTGGAGCCGGTTATAAGTGGGAGAACGCTACAGGTCTTAAAGTATCGGTAGATCCTACTTTAGAAGTTTTTATTCCTGAACCTTATTATGTTTCGCTTAAAGTAACCAATGCTGAACTTGAAGAAAAAGGATTATTATTCAATGAGATGTTATACATTGAAAGAGAAGATGGATCGGATAATGACTATGTTAAAGTATATACTAACTTAAACAATAATTATGATGGTTATTACTACAATGTGACTATTACATATTATGATAAAAACAATGAAGTATTGTATATCGAACCGTTGGCAAGTGGCAATATATATGAATCAGATGGTGGTAAATCCATGGCATCGATACATCATGGCATCTTTAGAGAAGGTATGATGAAGGAAGCCTATAAAGTGATTGAAATAGAGTTTTTACCGATTTCTATTGCAAGAGCGGATTTCAGAAAGAATCACAGCCAAATCTCTTATGCTTATTTTGATCAAGATACAATAGATTTGGATTATATCGAATCTCAAGGGGCGAAGTACATTGATGGCGATTTCTTGATGGGTTCTATACATTTGATTCCAGATGATTTGTTACCTTATGCAGCCGCTCTATCCGAACAAGGCTATAAAAAAGAAGGATCGAATGAATTGTATCACATATATTCATATACTGACGGCACTGTAAAGTTTGAAAAAAATGGTGTTGATTATGTACAAGTAAGTAAACTGACCAAACTTTTTGTCAAAGGTGATGAACTAAATGACGGATTGAAATGTTATGCTGGTGAACGTTTACTTGAGGAAATGAATAAAGGTGTTATCAGATTATATGATAAAGATAAAAAGTTATTTAAAGTATTGTTAAATAAAGAAGAAGTTGATCGTGTTAGAAACTATTAAATTTAAAAATCCACCTTATGGTGGATTTTTATGTTTATGAAGTTATGTTTTATTCATTCAAGAGTTTTTTTGCATGGAATTTTGAGTAGTTGTAATGATACCATTTGAAGTCTTCTTCTAAACTGTATTCTTTATTGAGTAAGACATTTCTTATGTCTTTAAAAGCTTGTTGGTGATCCTCTTGCTCGCTGAATTCTATATAATACTTAATAAGAGAATCAGTGGCATCGTAGGTAAGTGTTTCAAAGTAATAGACATCAAGTTCTTTGCCGTCTAAGTATCTGTTGATATTACCTTCTACAATGAAATGGTCCACATTTGTAAAGTTTAAACCGATATATGCAATTAGATAAATGCTTGCGATAATCACATGGATGTTGATGTTCCTATACCATAAATAGATGGCTGTAATAACAAGGAGTATCATTTGTAAAATAATGAAACTGAGTGAAACAATACGAAGCCATGTATAACCATAAGCCCATATATAAAGGTTCATTCTAAAGATAGCCGAATAAGCGATGACCAATGTTGTTATTACGGTGATGCTCATAAGGATATTATTGACTTTGTTTTTAGTAAATCGAGAACATGCTAACAATAAACCGATATTCAACATTGAAATAACCGTTAATTCAAAGAATCCTTTTCTAGCATAAGAGGAATACGTCAAACCGTCCAATCCGATGTTGGCTTTTGAAAACAAGTACTTAAATTGAATAAACGTAAAGATCAAAAATAACAGATTCATTAAAATCAAAACAGTTGTAACTGTGATATCTTTAGAGGTCTCACTCTTTAGGATGGTATCATCAGAGACAAAAGGTTCCGGTTGTATCTCTTCTTCTTTTTCTTTGTATAAAAGAAAATAGAAAAACGAAAAAATATAAAAGGTTGAAAACAACGCAACTATTATTTTTGGTATGGTTGTGCCATCGAAAAAGTCATTTAAAAATGAGAAGTCAATATTAACCATTGAACTGAACACATCATCAGCTGAAGCCAATAATGCTGTAAATATTATAAGCAGTGGTAACGCGATGATGAGACCGATTAAAACACTTCTTATTTTTGGATCTAAATCTTTCAGTTTTTTATTTTTCTTATTTTTGAAAAGTAGAGTAATCGGTACAGAAAATTCACCGATTGGATAAACCAACTGTTCTAAACTCTTTATGATCATGCGACTGTTTATCTTAAATGCTTGATTGTCTAACATTTGAACTGAATAAACAATCGATAAACCAAAGAATACAACTAGATTTAGTAGATGTAATAACATTTGATCTCTTAATAAAAAGCTAAGACTCAAACAGATTAAAGCAATAAAGAGTAGCAAACCTTTCTTTAGAGTGAGTTTGCCTGCTTGTTTAAAAGAAACAATAAAAGTGATGAGTAGTGCTGCTGTAACGGACGTGGCCATAAGACCTAAACCACTTCCGAATAATAGGGTTGTGATAAGCAGGGCTGAAATGATACTCATTAAGAGCAGAGTATATTGTTTCATGAGTCACCTCCTGATTGGTATTCTAGTATATCGCCAGGTTGACAGTCTAGCACCTTACAAATAGCTTCGAGTGTTGAAAACCTGATGGCTTTAGCTTTGTTGTTTTTTAGAATGGATAGATTGGCTTTGGTAATACCAATTTTGTTAGCCAGTTCGGTAGAACTTATTTTTCTTTTTGCCATCATGACATCTAGGTTCACTATAATTTTCATATCCGCCCCTTATATTGTTAAGTCGTTTTCTTCTTTTACTCTCATCGCTTCTTTAAAGAGCTCTGATAATGTAAAAGAGAAACAACCTGCGATGATAAGGACGAGGATCACAAAATACGTCAAAAATGATTTGAAAACAAAAAGCTTATAAATAAAAACAAATGAGAGTAATATTGATGCGATGCCCATTCTAAATAAACCGTTAACGTTACTCTTGATAAAAGGAGTTCCTACTTTTATTGAATGGAAAATCTTTCTCAGTTCATATAGAACATAAATAATGGCGATATCAGATAAAACTAAAAGCATAAAAATATTTTTGATAAGATATTCAGTCGCTTTTGATGTGTAAATGTATATGGCGTCATTGATTAATAGAGGTGATGCAATCAGACAACCAATGCCTAGGAAAAATAAAATGTCGAGTAAAAGCTTTACGTATCCAGCAAATGTATTGTATTTCATAGAAATCTCCTTTTGATGAGTGTTATGTTAATGTTTTTCTTTCAAGATTAGCCTAACAGGAGGGATATTCTTTTTCAATACTTTTTTATCGTTTTTCGATAAAAGGAGGCTTGTTTAATAGATTTTTAAGCTTTTATTAAGAGGTTTTTAGTATCTTTAAGGTTCTATTAATTTTCATCTTTTACATTCTGAAGTCAATTGCAAAATAAATCTTTTTATATGATTTCTTCATGATATAATAAAGAACTGATTTAAACTTAGTATAGAAGGGGACTCCATGAGAAAGAGAATATATGAATATGACATTGTAAGGACGATCGCAACTTTTTCGGTTATTTTTGTTCACATCAGTGCCATTGCTATAGCGGGTTATGAACCAGACAGTATGCAATCTGTTTTTATGATTTTATTGAATCGGATGTTAAAGTTTACAACGCCGGTGTTTATCTATTTAGCAGGTGCTTTGATATACGATTCAAATAAGAAAAAACCTTTTGATTACAAATACTTTTTAGTAAGCAGAGGAAAGAGAATATTAATACCTTATGCGATTGTTTCGTTGATGTATTATATGATGATTTCATTGATTGCACATCAATCGTTGAGTATTTCTGTATTTGTAAAACAATTTTTAACTGGGTCAGCCCAGTATCATCTGTACTTTATACCGATTATTTTACAGTTGTATCTATTAACACCTGTGTTTTTATGGATTAGAAAAAAAATATCACTTAAGTATTTGATGCCACTTTTGATTGGTGTTAGTTATATCTGTATTATGACAATGAAGTTCAATTACAGTGATCGAATTTTTCTTAAATTTATTGTACCTTACGGTTTAGGTCTTTACTTTGGTAGTGACTTAATGACGTGGATGAAAAATTTAGGCAATAAGTTGTATGGTTTGCTTGTTTTGATTTTATCTCTTGGTATTTATTATACGTATACACATACACATAGTTTTTCTTTGATGTTCAAGAATTATTATGTCTTAGAAAAATTCAGAGATACAGGATGGTTTTTATATTGCACTTTGGCTTGTATTCTACTGACTTGGGTTGGTATGAAACTGGCAAAGAAAGACTTTATTAAAAAGGGTTGTTCAGCTTTTTCTAAGATATCTTACTATGTGTATCTATTACATCCGTTATTTATTTACCTTACAGAACGTGTTTTAAATCGTTTGGGTATTGTATCAGTTTCGATTCGATTTGTTTTAACGCTGATAATAGTAAGTGGTGTTAGTACGTTAGTTGCTTATGTCATTAAAGGCATACCTTGGCATTCGTATTATAAAGCGCTTAATAAAGGTAAAAAAGTGGCGGTTGTTATCATTGCTTTTGTATTAGGTGGTTTTTCAATGGTGGTCGTATATGGTGAATTGGTAGATAGAGGTTATATCTCTTCGATGAAAAGTTATTCTGATTCTAAGAGGGTGAAAAATCTTCAATCACAAAACGATGCATCAGATCATATCTATACCAATAAGAAATTTGGTTATACTTATAATTTTGATGGATTCGATATTGATGATTCCAATGAAGTGATTAAAACGACTTTTATTAATGATCAAACCATAGTTGATGTTTATTATGAAAATCTAAACGGGACCATACATAGTTCTCAAGCGTTTACGGTTTATGGCAATCGATCGATTGTTGATGACAAATATGTCAGTGTTAGTGAAGATTCGTGGATTAAACTTGAAGATTACAATGTCCATCTGTTATCATGGTCTCGAGAGAGTTTGAAACATCTTAAACAAGATTACAGATATTATGTTTCTCTGGATATCATTAAGAATGACTTTGAAGTATATAACATCACCATTAATTCAAAGAATGAATTGGATGCTCTTGCATATTTAGCGAGATTTGAAATCACGGACATTGATAATGATGCCGTTGTGAAACAAATCCAATATGAAAGAGAAGACAATCCGAATTGGAGTCAGGCAACCAAAACGTTTTTCTATGATGAATTTGTAGAAAGAGAAGAGATGGCATGGGGCATATTTGAACCGAGTAGTGTTAAGGGATTAGATTCTTTAAATGCTATAGAAGAAAAGATTTCATACGACTTTGAATATGTGCTTCAATATTATGATTTGGCTTACTTTATAGATGAAGATAATATACAATCTATATATGATCAAGGAAAAGTATTGGAGTTTACACTTCAAACCAGTGTATATGGGGCTTATGATCCTAATTTCACAATGGATGTTTTAAATGGTGTCTATGATGAAGAAATTGATACAATTATAGAAAAAGTATCACGCATCAACGGTCCAGTTCTTTTTAGACTGAATAATGAAATGAACGGTGACTGGTGTTTCTATAATGCGTTCTTCTTCCAAAAGGATACCAGGATTTATACGGAGATGTGGCAGTACTTCTATGATAAGTTTGAAGAACAAGGTGCTGATAATCTGATTTGGGTATTTAATCCAAATGAATCCAGTTTCCCAGGTTTTAAATGGAACCATTACTCGAATTATTTCCCGGGAAAAAAATATGTCGATATTATTGGTGTAACAGGGTATAATACAGGAAACTTCTATAACGGTGAAATATGGAGAGATTTTGAACATATCTATGATGAGTTTATGCCAGAATATGAATCAGTCTTTAAAAATTATCCTTTTATGATCACAGAGTTTGGTACAAGCACTTTTGGTGGTGATAAAGAGGCTTGGTTAAATGAGATGTTTGAGGTCATTTCGAAGTATGATTTTAAAGCAGCAGTGTACTGGAACAGTATAGATTATACAACGGAAAGAGAAAAAGCTAGAATTTATAAGTTTGATGATGACCCTAAAATGATAGAAGTCTTTAAGAAACAGTTAAATATTAAGTGAGTCGAAATATTAGAAGTTTATAAATTAAATTGTTTGACTACTTCTATTGTGTTAAAATGAGTAAGTATTAAAAACGGTATTATATAATTTAAAATACATCAGGAGGAATACATGAAGAACAGAGTGAAGAATATTGTAATTGTGATTGCAATTACAGCATTTGCATTAGTTGCTTTTCGTGGCCTAGGCGGAACTGAAACGACACAGTTCACATACGATCAATTATTAAGAGAATTAGAAGTTGCTAATGTTAGCGAACTTTTTATCGGAGATGATAATTATGTTAGTGGTACCCTAAAAAGTGGCATTACATTTGACGTTTATGTGCCTACTAAGCATACGGAACAATTAGCGCAAGTAACAACCCAGTTAGCTTTAGAAGATGAAAGCTTTGAATTAAATGGTGTACCATTGTCACCTTTATCAGGTTTTGTAAATATTTTCTTATATTTAATTGTGTTTGCTGTGATTATTGTTGTATGGATGTTATTCATGCAAAATTCACAAGGTGGCGGTAATAAAGTGATGTCTTTTGGTAAAAGCAAAGCAAAACTTGTTAAACCAGAAGAGATGCAACGTATTACATTTGAAGAAGTTGCAGGATTAACTGAAGAAAAAGAAGAAATGGCAGAAATTGTAGAGTTTCTTAAGAACCCTAAAAAGTTCCTTGAGATTGGCGCTAGAATTCCTACAGGTATTTTAATGGTTGGACCTCCGGGTACAGGTAAAACTTATTTATCTCGTGCTGTTGCTGGTGAAGCCAATGTACCGTTCTATAATATGAGTGGTTCAGATTTTGTTGAAATGTTTGTTGGTGTTGGTGCATCAAGAGTAAGAGATTTATTCGAAACAGCAAAGAAAAATGCTCCATGTATTATCTTTATTGATGAGATTGATGCAGTGGGTAGAAAACGTGGCGCCGGTCTTGGTGGCGGTCATGATGAAAGAGAACAAACGCTTAACCAATTATTAATTGAAATGGATGGTTTCAGTGTTAATGAAGGTGTTATTGTTATAGCAGCTACTAACAGACCTGATATTTTAGATCCAGCACTTCTTAGAGCGGGTCGTTTTGATAGAGAAATTACAATTGGTCGTCCGGATGTAAAAGAACGTGAAGCGATTCTTACAGTACATACACGTAATAAACCATTATCTGATGATGTGGAATTAGGTGTTATTGCAAAAGGAACCACTGGATTTACACCAGCTGACTTAGAAAACTTAATGAATGAAGCAGCGCTTCTTACTGGTAGAAAGAAAGAACGTACGATTCGTATGGAGACAATCGAAGAAGCAAAGATTAAAGTGCTTATCGGTGTTGAGAAAAAGAGTCGAGTGGTTTCTGAGAAAGAAAAGAAATTAACTTCTTACCATGAAGGTGGACATGCACTTTTAGCATACTTGTTACCTGAAACAGATCCGGTACATCAAGTGACTATTATTCCTAGAGGTAGAGCTGGTGGATTTACACTACAATTACCTGAAGATGATGGTATGTTCCAAACTAAGAAAACTATGTACCATGATATCATTATTAGTTTAGGTGGTCGTGTGGCTGAAAAACTAATTTTAGATGATGTTAGTACAGGTGCAAGTGGTGACCTTAAACGTGTAACTGCTATTGCAAGAGCAATGGTTGAGAAATACGCTTTCAGTGAAAACTTAGCATCAATGGCGTTTGATACCAATGACGAAGTATTCCTTGGTAGAGATATGACATCAAGTAAACATTTCTCTGAACATGTTGCTGCAGAGATTGATAGAGAAGTCAGAAAACTTGTTGATCAAGCATACAATGAAGCTGAATTGCTATTGAAAGAAAATATTGATAAACTTCATAATCTTGCTAAAGCACTTCTTGAATTTGAAACAATTGATGCAAAAGACTTTACTACTTTATTAGAAGAAGGTTATGAAGCACTTGTTGAGAGAAGAGCACATTTAGAAGAAAAGCTTGCTGAAGAAAAAGTAGCTCAAGAAGAAAGAGCGAAAAAAGAGCAGGAAGCAATGGAACAAGTAATGAAAGAAAAAGATGAAAATTTAGAACAAGAAATTGAAAATATTTTAAAGAATTAATAGGATGCTCTAGCTTTTGCTAGAGCATTTACTTTTATAAGTAGTCTTGTATTAGAGGTGCTCTTATAATCTCTGTTTTGTAAAATACTGAATATTATAAAAATAGTGTTGAGTTTTTATAGCGTAGAAGTTATACTATTGATGATGATGTGGATATTGAGTAAATGACCTTTACTTTGTCGTGTCCACGAGGAGTTAGATTTTTTTGTCTAGCTCTTTTGTTGTTTTTGTACAAGAAGGTTTATTAACTTTGTAAGTAAAATCTCTTGTTTTAAGGATTAAATAATCATATGATATCAAGTGAATAAGGGGGAATTATGAAAAAAATTTCAGTGAATTTGATAACCGAACAAATAAAAGAAATGTGTCAAGAAGCCAACTTTGATTTATGTCAAGATATAGAAGAAGCGTTGGTATCGTTTAAAGGTAAAGAAGAGTCGCCAGTTGGTCAAGCCATACTCGGTGATATACTTAAAAATGCAGAAATCGCAAAGAAAAATAGAGTACCTATGTGTCAAGATACTGGTATGACGGTAGTATTTGTAGAAATAGGACAAGAGGTTTATATAGAAGGTGGTTCTTTAGAAGAAGCCATCAATGAAGGTATACGTCAGGGATACTCAGAAGGTTATCTTAGAAAATCTGTGGTAAAGGATCCACTTGATCGAGTGAATACAAAAGATAACACACCTGGAATCATTCATTATGATATTGTCCCAGGTGATGAACTTAAACTGACGGTTGCACCTAAGGGATTTGGCAGTGAGAACATGAGTCGTATGAAAATGCTCAAACCTTCAGATGGCATAGAAGGTGTTAGAGATTTTGTAATAGAAACGGTTTCTTTAGCAGGACCAAATCCATGTCCACCGATTGTTGTCGGTGTTGGTATTGGTGGCACCATTGAGAAAGCTGCTTTGATAGCAAAAAAGAGTTTGATGCGAGACCTGGGATCTTCTCATGACTCCAAACATATTGCTGATTTAGAAGTTGAACTACTGGAATCAATCAATAAGCTTGGAATAGGACCTCAAGGTTTGGGAGGTATCACAACAGCTCTAGGTGTAAATGTTGAAACATATCCAACACATATTGCTGGATTACCGGTTGTTGTCAATATCAACTGTCACGCTGCAAGACATGTGACAAGAAGTTTATAGGAGGCCCAGTATGAAAAAGAATATCACACTACCTCTAACAAAAGAGAAAGTAAAAACTTTAAAAGCAGGGGATCAAGTTTTATTAACCGGTACTATTTATACCGGAAGAGATGCGGCGCATAAGCGATTGGTAGATACTATAAAAAGAGGTGAAGACTTACCCTTTGATGTAAAAGATGCTATTATCTATTATGTTGGACCAGCACCCGCTAAACCAGGACAAGTGATTGGATCTTGTGGACCGACTACCAGTTATAGGATGGATGATTTAACACTGCCGCTTTTGGAACTTGGTTTATCAGGTATGATTGGCAAAGGTCAAAGGAATGAAACTGTTATTTCAGGTATGAAAGAGCATGGTGCTGTTTACTTTGCAGCAATCGGTGGTGCAGGCGCTTTAATAGCAAGTTCTGTTAAATCTTCAGAAATTATAGCTTATGAAGACTTAGGGGCTGAAGCTGTTAGAAGATTAGAAGTTGTTGAATTTCCATGTGTAGTTGTTATAGACTCGGATGGTAGAAATATGTATGATGTTGAAAGAAAGAAATATGAGAGGTAGATATGGATTATAATAAGTTAGCTTTAGAAATGCACAAGAAGTATAAAGGCAAGATTTCAGTAGAATCAAAAGTGGAAGTAGCAACAAAAGATGATTTATCAACAGCGTATACACCTGGTGTAGCAGAACCTTGTAGAGAAATTCATAAAGATACAAACTTGGTTTATGATTATACCTCAAAAGGTAATTTGGTTGCAGTTGTATCAGATGGTACAGCAGTGTTGGGTCTTGGTGATATAGGACCAGAGGCTTCGTTGCCGGTTATGGAAGGTAAAGCTGTTTTATTTAAAAAGTTTGGTAATGTAGATGCTTTTCCAATCTGTTTAAAAACAAAAGATGTAGATGAAATCGTCAGAACGATAGCTTTGATGGAGCCTGTATTTGGTGGTATCAACTTAGAAGATATTGCTGCGCCGAGATGTTTTGAAATCGAAAGAAAACTAAAAGCTATATTGGACATTCCGGTATTTCATGATGATCAACATGGTACGGCTATCGTAGTTGTGGCAGGATTGATTAATGCATTAAAACTGAAAAACAAATCATTTGATGAAGTAGAAGCCGTTATTAATGGAGCCGGTTCAGCTGGTATCGCAATTGCGAAACTTCTTTTGAGTGTGGGTATTAAAAATATAGTGCTTTGTGATAGAAGTGGTGTTATCAATGATGATTTAGAGAATATGAATGAAGCCAAGAAAGAAATGGCTGCCATTACCAATATACATGGTGAAAAAGGTCTTTTAAAAGATGTACTAAAAAACAAAGACATCTTTATTGGTGTATCAGCGCCAAATGTTGTAACAAAAGAAATGATAGAAACAATGAATGATAAACCTGTTGTTTTAGCGATGGCAAATCCTACACCGGAGATATTCCCAGAGGAAGCTTTTGCAGGTGGCGCTTATATTGTTGGAACTGGTCGATCTGATTTTGATAATCAAGTGAACAATGTACTGGCATTCCCTGGTATTTTTAGAGGTGCATTAGATGTACGTGCAAAAGATATCAATGAAGAGATGAAACTTGCAGCTGCATATGCGATTGCAGAGACACTTTCAGATGATGAATTGGATGTAGATAATATCATTCCAAAAGCTTTTGATTTAAGAGTTGGAAAGAATGTTGCAAGTGCAGTTGCAGAAGCGGCTCGAAAATCGGGTGTTGCAAGACTGTAAATGAAAGGTATACACCCTTAGTGTAAATTTTCTGAAAACGCTTGCAATAGCTACACGAATTGTGATATTATTAACATAGTATTTAACAAATGCATAGAGCCTTGTTACTTATTTTGACAAAATGCCCTTTTGTCATCCAATGAGTATGTGACGGCATAAATTTAGAAACCTCGGTTTTTATATTTAATGTCGTCTTTTTGTGTTTTTGTTATTAAAGAGAGAAAGGGGATAGACATGGAGTTTGAATTAGCAAAATGGATAATGAACCCGTTTGTACTGATGTTTGTTGCAGTATTCACAGGCATGATGTTTGGTAGAATTAAATTTGGTAAATTTAATTTTGGTGTATCGGGCACGTTGTTTACAGGATTATTATTCGGATGGGTGGTAGTGAAGTATGCTAAAGGATTCGTCGAAGGAGATGATTATTTTAGTGCAGCACAAAGTTTTTTAGGTAAAGGTATTATACCGAAGGACTTCTTTTATTTATTTTTAATTTTATTTGTAGCAACAGTAGGTTTATTGGCTTCAAAGGACATTGGAGCGGTACTAAAAAAGTATGGACTTAAGTTCGTAATATTAGGTATGATAATTACTTTCGCAGGTGCAGCTACGACATATGGTATGACAGTATTTACAACGAAAGTTTTAAATAGTGATTCTACACCATATGAAGTATCGGGGGTGTATACTGGTGCGTTAACAAGTTCTCCAGGACTTGCAGCAGCAACAGAAACGGCTACTAAGCATGCGACGAATTTAGTTTCAGAATATGAAGAAATGACAAATGATGAAAAAGAAAAAGTTCTTAAACAGTTAGATAAGAGCTATAAAGCTTCTGATTATCCAGAGTTGACGGATGAGATGAAAGCTCAGTTTATCCAAAATGCGGAAGCTGGAATCGGCGTAGGTCACGCGATAGGCTATCCGTTTGGAGTCATCATTGTTATTATTGCAGTAAACTTCTTCCCTAAGATTTTCAGAATCAATATTGATGAAGAACAGAAAATATTTGATAGAGAGATGGAAGAAGCTAGAAAAGCAAATGGTGGAAGAGAAATTGCTGAAACGGACTTTGATCTGATTGCTCTTTGTATTGCGATGTTATTCGGTTATACCATTGGTAAATTCGGTATAGATCTTGGATTCATCGGTATTGATCAAGTCTTCTCATTAGGATCAACAGGTGGTGTATTGGTTGGTTCATTAATTCTTGGTTATATTGGTAAAATTGGACCGATTAACTTCAGAATGAACTCGAAAATACTTGGTATTGTAAGACAATTATCACTTGCTTTCTTCCTTGCGATTGTCGGACTCCGTTACGGCTTTAAAGTATTTGATGCTTTAGCTGGATCTGGAATGATTTTAGCAGTTGTAGGATTGGTTGTAGGATTTGTAGCGATGATGATTGGTTTCCTTATTGGTAAATACGTATTTAAGATCAATTGGATTATGTTATCCGGAGCAATTTGTGGTGGTATGACATCTACACCAGGTTTAGGTGCAGCTGTTGATGCTATCGGTTCTGATGACCCTGCTGCCGGTTATGGTGCGACGTACCCGTTTGCACTTCTGGGCATGGTATTATTCACAATTATTTTACATGGTTTACCAATGTAATACTTGATTGAACACCCTTCGAGTGATAGAATAATCATAGAGATAGGTGGTAAAATGAAGAATGAAGTTTTTGTAACAGGATATGCAAAACTCCCTCAAGGGATCACAGCGAGTGAACTTTATACCGTTATCTGTGTTGGACTACTCGTTGATAAAGAAACAGGCATCATTTTAGATGCGGAATGTTCGTTAGTGACAAGCTTAGCTAAAAGGGTTTTTAAATCTCTTGTAGTCGATCATGATTTAAATGATATTGAAACGATTGAAGCAGGATTTGTAAAACATTATTATGGATCAGCTAAAAAAGCACTTATTTCCGCAATGAGAACATGTCATGAAAAATTGAATCAGATTTAATATTTAACAAATGACTATTTTGGTAAGATAACCTCTTGCCTATCCCGTGATCATTAGGCGTTAGATATAAACTTTATGTTTATTTCTAACGCCTTTTTTTACGGATTTTTTAAGGAGGAAATATGATTTTAGACCGTATTAGAATGGAAAAGTTAAAAGAGAAAGTTATGACTGCTGATGAAGCAGCCTTATTCATAAAAGACGGCATGACGTTAGCAACAAGTGGTTTCACACCGTCAGGTTACCCGAAAGCAGTTCCACTCGCACTTGCTAAACGGGCTGATAATGGAGAAGAGATTGGTGTGACTTTGATTACAGGTGCTTCTGTGGGTGATGAACTTGATGGTGCATTATCTAGAGCGGGTGTTTTAAAAAGAAGATTCCCATATCAAACAAATAAAGATTCAAGAAATGGTATCAATGCCGGTACTGTAGCTTATCAAGATATGCATTTAAGCCATGTGCCTCAGTTTATTGAATATGGTTTCTTAGGTAATATTGATATAGCAATTGTTGAAGCGCTGGCAATCACCGAAGAGGGTAATATCATACCAACAACATCTGTTGGTATTTCACCTCAGGCTGTTGCTGAAGCAGATGTGGTTATTGTTGAGATTAACACGTCACAATCTATGGCTTTAGAAGGTGTTCATGATATTTACATGACAAAAAAACCGCCTTTTAGAGAGCCGATTCCAATCACACATTCCGGTGACCGTATTGGTACACCGTATATCGTTTGTAATCCCAAAAAAATAGTAGCGATTGTAGAGTGTGATATTGCTGATAAAGTAAGACCGCTTGGTTGCATTGATGAGGATTCAAAAAAAATATCTCAGCACATCATTAAATTTTTAGAAGCAGAAGTTGCAGCTGGCCGGTTGCCAGAAAACTTACTACCCCTACAATCGGGCGTTGGTTCAGTTGCAAACGCTGTTTTGGGTGGATTGGTAGAATCAAACTTTGAAAACTTAACCTGTTATACGGAAGTTATTCAAGATTCTATGTTCGACCTTATAGATGCAGGAAAAGTAACCATTGCTTCAGGTACTTCTTTCACACCTTCTGAAGAAGGGTTGGTAAGATTAAACGAAAACATGGAGCATTATGCTAAACACTGTATTTTAAGACCAATGGAAATTTCAAATCATCCAGAAATTGCTAGACGTTTAGGTGTTATAGCAATGAACACAGCGATTGAATTTGATATCTATGGTCATGTTAATTCAACAAACATCATGGGTTCTCGTATGATGAATGGTTTAGGAGGTTCTGGTGATTTCACTAGAAATGCATATTTATCATTCTTTACAACCGTTTCTACAGCTAAAAATGGTGATATTTCTTCTATCGTACCATTTGTATCTCATGTAGATCACACGGAGCATGATGTTGAAGTATTTGTAACAGAGCAAGGTCTTGCTGATGTTAGAGGCTTATGTCCAACCGAGCGTGCAAGAGTGATTATCGAGAATTGTGCACATCCAGATTATAAAAAAATGTTATTAGATTATTTAAACCGTGCAGAAACGGGTAAGTTTAGTCATGAACCGCATTTAATGGATGAATCTCATTCGTGGCATGATCGTTTCTTAAAGACAGGTTCCATGAAAAAGTAAGAAAACGTATACAATTATGACATGGTCCTAAAGTATACAATTATACTTATGCTAATTATGTGAAAAGCATAGCAATTTATGATATCCTATAGGGGATGTAATGGTGTAAAACTGGGTATATTTGACGTATCCAGAAAAATAAAAGGGAGGCAGTTCAATGTTTGATAAGGAAAAAATGGATCAAGTAAATGAAGGACTTGATAAATTTAATGAAAAAACAAAGAGCATGTTAGAAAAACGTCCAGAAAGAAACTCAGTTTTCTACTCTGGTTCAGGTGATGAAATTAAAGGGTTATATACACCTGCTGATGTTGAGGAGTTTGATTATAGCGATATAGGATTCCCTGGACAATTTCCATATACACGTGGTGTACAACCAAATATGTACAGAGGCCGTTTATGGACAATGAGAATGTATGCTGGTTTTGCAACAGCTGAAGAATCAAATAAGAGATACAAGTATCTTGTTGAGCAAGGTTCGGGCGGATTATCAGTAGCATTTGACTTACCAACTCAAATCGGTTACGACTCAGATCACGAATTGTCTGAAGGTGAAGTAGGTAAGGTTGGAGTTGCAATTGACTCACTTGCTGATATGGAAATTTTATTTGATGGTATTCCACTAGATAAAGTATCTACTTCAATGACAATTAATGCACCAGCATCAGTATTATTAGCAATGTACATTGCAGTTGCTGAGAAGCAAGGTGTTAGTTCTGAAAAATTAAGAGGAACAATTCAAAACGATATTCTAAAAGAGTACATTGCAAGAGGAACATATATTTTCCCAACAGAGCCATCTATGAGATTAATCACTGATATCTTTGAGTTCTGTTCTAAAGATGTTCCACAATGGAATACAATCAGTATTTCGGGTTACCATATTAGAGAAGCAGGTTCTACTGCAGCTCAAGAAGTTGGTTTCACATTAGCTGATGGTATTGCTTACGTAGAAGCAGCAGTTAAGACTGGTTTAGATGTAGATACATTTGCACCTAGATTATCTTTCTTCTTTAACGCTCACAATGACTTATTAGAAGAAGTTTCAAAATATAGAGCAGCTAGAACGTTATGGGCTCAAATCATGAAAGAAAGATTTGGCGCTAAAAACCCTAAGTCTATGGCACTTAAATTCCATACACAAACAGGTGGTTCTACACTTACAGCTCAACAACCAGAAAATAATATTGTACGTGTTGCTATTCAAACACTTGCAGCAGTACTTGGTGGTACTCAATCACTACATACAAATTCTAAAGATGAGGCGCTTGCTCTTCCAACTGAAGATTCAGTAAGAGTAGCACTTAGAACTCAACAAGTGGTTGCTTATGAATCAGGTGTGACAAACACTGTAGACCCACTTGCTGGATCTTACTTCATTGAAGCGAAAACTAAAGAAATCATGGATAAAGCGATGGAATATATCACTAAGATTGACGATTTAGGTGGCGCTCCAAAAGCAATCGATAACGGTTATATCCAACAAGAAATAATGGATGCAGCTTATTACTACCAAAAAGAAGTTGAAACAGGTGAAAGAATCGTTGTTGGAATGAACAAATTCCAAATCGAAGAAGAAGCTCCTAAAGATCTTTTAAGAGTAGATCCTTCAGTAGGCGAAATGCAAAAGCAAAATCTAGTTGATTTAAGAGCTAAGAGAGACAATGCAGTTGTGGATGCTAAATTAGCAGCATTAAGAACAGCTTGTGAAGGTACTACTAATGTAATGCCTGTAATCTTAGAAGCTGTTAAAGCTTACGCAACACTTGGAGAAATCTGTGGCGTAATGAGAGAAGTATTCGGTGAATACCAACAATCAGTTAACTTATAAACTGAATAGGAGGATTAAAATGGATAGACCAATTAGAGTATTAGTTGCTAAGCCTGGATTAGATGGACACGATAGAGGCGCAAAGGTAGTAGCAAGAGCTTTAAGAGATGCTGGTATGGAAGTTATCTATACTGGTTTAAGACAAACTCCTGAGCAAATTGTAAATGCTGCAATTCAGGAAGATGTTGATTGTATTGCTGTAAGTATCTTGTCAGGTGCTCATAGTACATTATTCCCTAAGATTTCAAAGTTATTGGCTGCACAAGATGCATCTGATATCTTATTCGTAGGTGGTGGTGTTATTCCGGATGACGACATTCCATTCTTAAAAGAAAATGGTTGTTCTGAAATCTTTACACCGGGTACACCAACTACAGTAACAATTGATTATATTAAGGCAAATATTAAAAGATAAATAAGGTGATGTGTATGAACTTAGAACAGAAACTGCAAGAAGGCAACAAGAGAGCCGTTGCTCGATTGATAACTTTAGTCGAAAATAAAGATCCAGCAGCTTTCGAGTTATTAAAAAAATTACACAACAAGACAGGTAATGCCTATGTAATAGGCATTACTGGTCCACCTGGTGCTGGTAAAAGCACGCTTACTGATAAATTGGTAAAATCTTATTTAAATGAAGGTAAAAAAGTTGCTGTTATTGCAATTGATCCAACCAGTCCTTTTACTGGTGGCGCAATACTCGGTGATAGAGTTCGTATGAACGATTTATCAACTCATGAAAATGTTTTTATCAGATCAATGGGTGCAAGAGGTAGTTTAGGTGGTATTTCAGAGGGTACAAGTGCAGCAATTAAAGTATTAGATATTTATGGTGCTGATTATATATTTGTAGAAACAGTTGGTGTTGGTCAATCAGAAATTGATATTGTTAAGAATTGTGATACAACAGTCATGGTAATGGTACCTGGTCTTGGTGATGATATTCAAGCCATAAAAGCGGGTATTATGGAAATTGGCGATGTATTTGCAATCAACAAAGCGGATCGAGATGGTGCGAAAAAGACCGCTCGTGAAATTGATGCCATGTTAGACTACAATTCAAATGAGTGGCGTCCGCCTCTTACAATGACCGTTGCAGTAAATAACGAGGGTATTGGTGACTTGGTTGATAGCATCAAAGAACATCGTGATTACATGCAAGAAAGTGGATTGTTTGAAACCAGAAGAATAAATAATACTAAGAATGAAATTGTTGAACTTATAAAACATAGAGTTTTAGAACATATTTTTGATAATGCTTATAATGAACAGAAGATCAATAACTTATCAAAAGAAGTTGTTAAAAGAGTAACCGATCCTTATACAGTGTGTGAGGATATAATGCATAATATTAAAAGGAAATAGGAGGCAGGTATGAAAGTATTGAAACTTGACCACGTAGGTATTGCTGTTAAAAGCTTAGATGAAACATTGAAATTTTATACAGATGTTTTAGGATTAGACCTAGCAAGTGTGGAAATTGTGGAAGAACAAAAGGTAAAAGTTGCATTTTTGCCAATCGGAGACACTGAAGTAGAGCTGTTAGAATCTACTGCTGATGATGGTCCAATCGCTAAGTATATTGAGAGAAGCGGCGAAGGCGTACAACATCTTGCGTTTTTAGTTGAAAACATTGAAGAAGCTATTGCTGAGATGCAAGATAAAGGCATGAGAATGATTGATAAAATGCCAAGATACGGAGCTGGTGGTGCTAAAATTGCATTTATGCATCCTAAAGATTCTTATAGAGTACTAGTTGAACTTTGTGAAAGATAAGGCTCTAAAACTTTCATTTTAATATTGTAATTATATAATTATCGGTTATAATGTAACCATCATGTATTTTATATCGATCATTATTGAGTTAATAGGAGTTAGGAGGTAGCTTAATGGCTATGAACAAACTTGAGGATCTGCGCCAAAGAAAGCAAAAAATTGCTTTAGGCGGGGGTGTTGATAGAATTGAGAAGCAACATGCTAAAGGAAAATTAACTGCAAGAGAAAGAATTAATCTGTTATTTGACGAAGGTACTTTTGTTGAATTAGATGCTTTTGTAAAGCACCGTTGTACAAACTTTGGTATGGAGAAAATGGATGCTCCAGCTGAAGGTGTAGTAACAGGTTACGGACAAGTAGATGGTAGAGTTGTTTATGCATTCTCACAAGATTTCACTGTAGTTGGTGGTTCTTTAGGAGAAATGCACGCTTCAAAGATCTGCAAAGTTTTAGATTATGCAATAAAAGTTGGTGCACCAGTTGTTGGTCTTAACGACTCAGGTGGGGCAAGAATTCAGGAAGCTGTAGATGCATTATCAGGATATGGTAAAATATTCTTCAAAAATACAATAGCTTCAGGTGTTATTCCACAAATTACTGCAATCATGGGACCTTGTGCAGGTGGAGCGGTTTACTCTCCAGCGCTTAATGACTTCATTTTCATGGTAGATAAAACATCTCAAATGTTTATCACTGGACCACAAGTTATTAAGACAGTAACAGGTGAAGAAGTATCAGCAGAAGCATTAGGTGGTGCAATGACTCATAATGCAATTTCAGGAGTTGCTCAATTCTACGAGCAAAACGATGAAGAGTGTATTATGGAGATTAGAAGATTATTATCTTTCTTACCATCAAATAACACAGAAACTGCACCAATATTCGAAAGTGAAGATGATTTAAATCGTATTGTTGAAGAGTTCAACACGATTATTCCTGATAATCCAAATAAAGCTTATGATGTTAAAGATGTGATTCACGCTTTAGCTGATGAAGGTGACTTTATGGAATATCAAGAACATTTCGCTAAAAATATTGTAACAGGTTTCATCAGATTAAATGGTCGTTCAGTAGGTGTTGTTGCTAACCAACCTAAGTTCTTAGCAGGTTGTTTAGATATCAGTGCATCTGATAAGGCTGCAAGATTTGTTAGAACATGTGATTGTTATAACATTCCACTACTTAACTTAGTAGATGTACCAGGATTCTTACCAGGTACTGCACAAGAGTACGGCGGAATCATTCGTCATGGTGCTAAGATGTTATATGCATACAGTGAAGCGACAGTTCCAAAAGTAACATTAATTTTAAGAAAAGCTTACGGTGGATCTTACTTAGCAATGTGTTGTAAAGAGTTAGGCGCAGATATCGTTCTTGCTTGGCCATCAGCACAAATCGCGGTAATGGGTGCATCAGGTGCAGCTGAAATTATCTTTAGAAAAGAGATTAAAGGTGCAGATGATCCAGTAGCAGAAAGACAAAGATTAATTGATAACTATGAAGCAGAGTTCTCTACACCATACAAAGCAGCTGAAAGAGGTTTTGTTGATGATGTAATCGAGCCATCGGCTTCTAGAGCGAGATTGGTTGATGCGTTTAATATGCTTTCATCTAAGAGAGAAAATAGACCAGGTAAGAAGCACGGAAATATTCCACTATAATAGCGAGGTGCATTCATGAAAATTAATATGTTGTTCAACTCGATGTTAGCTTTTGCAAGTGATGGTAGAGGTATAAATGAAATTTTAACAATGTTACAATCAGATCCTAGATCAGTTGATTTATTGACTAATTCTGAAAAAGCATTTTTAATCTTATTTGTAGCTGGGCTAGGAATGGCCGTAACATTTGCAGTTTTACTTTTCTTATGGTTCAGTATTGGGGTATTAACAAATGTTATGAAAGCATTTGGCGGAAAAAAAGCAAAGCCGTCTCAACTGGCACAAGTTAAGCAGACAGAGCAAGCAGTAGAAGTAGTTGAAGAAGACCAAGACGAAGAGTTAATCGCAGTTATTGCAGCAGCAGTAGCAGCAAGTCTTAACACTTCAATTCATAATATAGTAGTAAAAAACATTGTACGTGTAAATGATCATTCTCCAAGTTGGGCAAAGACTGGTAGAATAGAGCAGATGAATACAAGATTTTAGGGGGATTTAACTCATGAAAAAGTTTAACATAACTGTAAATGGCAAGTCTTATGAAGTAGACGTTGAAGAAATCGGTGGCGTGCCATCAGCACCAGTAGCACCAAGAGCAGCAGCTCCAGCTCCAAAAGCAGCTCCAAAAGCAGCACCTAAAGCAGCAGCAAAAGCAGCGCCTAAAGCAGCAGTAGCAGGTGGAACTCAAATCACTGCTCCAATGCCAGGAACTATCTTTGACTTAAAAGTAAACGAAGGTGACACAGTTTCTGCTGGTGATGTAGTACTTGTATTAGAAGCAATGAAAATGGAAAATGAAATCTCAACTCCAGTAGACGGTACAGTTTCTCAAATCCTAGTGAAAACAGGCGAATCTGTTAATGGTGGAGATGTAATGATTGTTATCGAATAATCTGTACTGATAGGAGGAGACACATATGGGTCAGGCGCTATTGAATTTTTGGCAAGACACAGGTTTTGCTAATATAGAAGGTGGCCAAGTTATAATGATGCTTGTATCTTTTGTGTTGCTATACTTAGCAATAAAAAAAGGTTTCGAACCATTATTACTTGTTCCAATTGCCTTTGGTATGTTACTAGCGAACTTACCAGTGGCAGGAGTTATGAACGCTCCAATTACACAACTGGTTCCAACAGAAGTAGCTCATGCATTAAGTATGGAAGGTAATTCGCTTCAACTCGTAGGAGAAGGCGGAACCATGGTTGGTGAATTCACCCTTTATTTAAAAGAAATCGGTGGTTTACTTTACTACTTATTCCAAGGTGACCATTTAGGAATCTTCCCACCACTTATCTTCTTAGGTGTTGGTGCGATGACGGACTTTGGTCCACTGATTGCAAATCCAAAATCATTACTTCTTGGTGCAGCAGCTCAGTTTGGTATTTATATTACATTTGCAGGTGCAATCATGTTTGGCTTTACGGCTCAAGAAGCATCAGCAATTGGTATCATCGGTGGTGCAGACGGACCGACTGCAATATTCTTAGCTTCTAAGTTAGCTCCACAGAAGTTAGGTGCAATCGCAGTAGCGGCATATTCTTACATGGCTTTAGTGCCGGTAATTCAACCACCAATCATGAAGTTCTTAACAACTAAAAAGGAAAGAGAAATCAAAATGGAGCAATTAAGAGTTGTTTCTAAAGTTGAAAAGATTATCTTCCCTATCGTTGTTACAATATTAGTAGCATTAATCGTACCACCAGCAACAGCTTTAGTTGGTATGTTGATGTTAGGTAACCTATTTAAAGAGTCTGGAGTTGTTGGTAGATTAACTGATACAGCTCAGAACGCACTGATGAACATTGTAACAATTTTCCTTGGTGTAACAGTAGGTGCAACAGCTTCGGCTGAGTACTTCCTACAAGCTGAAACACTTAAGATTATTTTCTTAGGCGTTATCGCATTCTCATGTGGTACAGCGGCGGGTGTTTTACTAGCCAAGCTAATGAACAAGTTAACGGGTGGTAAGATTAACCCATTGATTGGTTCGGCAGGTGTATCTGCAGTACCTATGGCAGCAAGAGTATCACAAGTTGAAGGACAGAAAGCAGATCCTTCAAACTTCTTACTGATGCATGCTATGGGACCAAACGTTGCAGGTGTAATCGGATCAGCAGTATCTGCTGGTGTATTACTATCACTATTTGGTTAAAACAAAGATATCAAGAATCTAGCATTTTGCTAGATTCTTTTTTCCTTTAACTTATCTTTGATTACTCCTAACCATTGTGGTTTCTCGCTTTTTTTGATATATTAAATATTGACACATTACGTTGATATGTATGATATGTGTTGATACTGGAGGGGTTATGAAATCTAAGATTTTGAACATGTTAAAAGCAAATGAAAACAAGTTTTTATCTAGTGCTGAAATAAGTGAGGCGCTTAATATTTCTAGACAAGCAATATCCAAACATATGACCCAACTGAAGAAACAAGGTCACCACATTGAATCGGTTTCAAGAAAAGGGCACCGATATGTATCTGCATTAGAAGAAATATACAACAAAGCTGAAATCGTCAGTGAATTGCAAACGGATGTTTTAGGGAAAAATCTAATATTTTTGGAAACCGTTGATTCAACAAATGATTATGCTAAAAATATTGCTTTGGACCATGATGATATGACGGTTGTTCTTTCTGATGAACAAACTGCTGGAAAAGGCAGGCTTGGGAGACAGTGGGCCAGTGAAAAAGGTTCGGGTATTTGGATGTCAATCATCTTAAAACCGGATATTGAACCAGCAGAAGCACCGAAGATAACGCAGATAGCAGCGGCGGCTATGACTGAAGCAATAGAAAGTGTTATTGGAGAACCTATTGGAATCAAGTGGCCAAATGATATCATATATAAAAAGAAAAAAGTTTGTGGTGTACTAACAGAAATGTCAGCAGAATTAGGCGGTATTAATTATGTTGTAGTGGGTATAGGTGTTAATGTGGCTCAAACTCAGTTCCCTGAAGAACTAGTTGAGAAAGCAATATCATTAAAAATGGGACTTGAAAGAACTGTTTCCCGTAAAGAAATTGTATTATCTTTTTTAAAGTCATTTGAAGTATTGTATCAAGATTTCATTACGACAAAAAGTTTGAAACGTACAATAGAAATATGTAAGTCGCGTTCTATACTTTTAAATGAAACAGTAAGAATTATAACAAAGGCCAGCACTAGAACGGTAAAGGTCGTTGATATAAATGAAAACGGACAATTGGTCATCGTTAATGAGAGCGGTGAAAGAGAACAAGTCTTTTATGGAGAAGTATCCGTAAGAGGGTTGTACGAATATGTTGATTAGAGGTGTTTATGTTATTAGCAGTGGATGTTGGTAATACAAATATTGTATTAGGTCTTTTTAAAGACGAAGAATTAATTATGAATTGGAGAATTTCAACTGATAAAAGTAAGTCAGCCGATGAACTTGGAATGCTGATAGATCAGTTGTTTTCATATAACGATTACAACTTGTCTATGGTTTCGGATGTGATTATTTCATCTGTTGTACCATCGATTATGTATTCATTACAACACATGGCTCAGAAGTATTGTAATTGTGAAGCCATCATCATTGGTCCTGGTATTAAAACCGGTATGAATGTTAAGTATGATAATCCGAAACAAGTTGGAGCGGATAGAATTGTTAATGCTGTAGCTGGTTTCAAAAAATATGGCGGACCACTTATTATCGTCGATTTTGGTACAGCTACGACATTCTGTGCGATTAATGAAAATTTTGAGTATCTTGGTGGTACCATTGCACCTGGTATTATTATTTCGAACGATGCATTGTATCAAAAAGCTGCAAAACTGACGAAAGTAGAACTGGTTAAACCAGACCGTGTGATTTGTAAGAACACCAATGAAAGTATTCAGGCAGGTGTGTTATTAGGTTATGTGGGATTAGTCGAATATATTGTAAAACGTATGAAGAAAGAACTTAAAGCGCCTCATGCAAAAGTAATTGCAACGGGTGGTTTGGCAACGATGGTTTCTGAAGAGACAGATTGTATTGATGAAATAGATAGATGGTTAACTTTAGAAGGGTTATTACACATTTATCAGTTGAACAGAGGGTAAGATGAAAATAGGTACATTAGATATAAAAGGCGAAGTGTCATTAGGACCTATGGCAGGTGTGACTGATAGAGCATTTAGAGAAATATGTAAATCATTTGACTGTGGTTTGATGTTTACAGAGATGGTGAGTGCAAAAGCCTTCTATTATAAAGATGAAAAAACTAAATCGTTAATGGAGATTGCTGAAGAAGAAAGACCTGTTGGTCTTCAAATCTTTGGACACGAACCGGAGATTATGGCACATATGGCAAGAGAACTTTCAGAGTTTAACCATGATATATTAGATATCAATATGGGATGTCCAGCACCTAAAATTGTTAAAAATGGTGATGGTTCTGCTTTGATGGACAATTTGAGATTGATTGAGTCTATTGTGACAGAAGTGGTTAAAGCATCTAATAAACCAGTTTCTGTTAAAATCAGAAAAGGTTATACAACAACCAATGCTATTGAAGTGGCTAAAGTCATAGAAGCTTCAGGTGCATCACTTTTATCCATTCATGGTCGGACGAGAAACCAGTTTTATGCTGGACAAGCCGATTGGAACATTATTAGAGATGTCAAAAACACTATTGCGATACCGGTGATAGGAAATGGAGATATCTTTACATTGGATGATGCCATTAGAATGAAAGATCATACTGGTGTGGATGGTCTAATGGTGGCTAGAGGTGTACAAGGCAATCCATGGTTGATTAGAGAAATTAATGCCTATTTCAAAGATGGTACTAGGTTAGATCCGCCAACACCGAAAGAGAAAATGGAAGTTGCTTTGAAGCAGCTAGACCTTATGATAAAATATAAGGGAGACCACCGTGGTATTATGGAAATGAGGAAACATGCTGCGTGGTATTTAAAAGGAATTAAGGGTAGTTCGAAGATCAAAGACCAATTGAATCGTGTAAACAGTCGGGAAGAAATTGAAGAGCTGTTATATGGTTTTGTTCGAACCTTGTCGTTTGATTGACAAAGAGAGGGTGCTACTTTATAATTATACATTATGTAAATAAACTAGGAGGTACAGGCGTTGAGTGAAGAAATGAAGTTAAGTGAAGTATTACAAGTAAGACGTGATAAGCTTAAAGACTTAGTAGCGAATGATCAAGATCCGTTTAAAGTGTCAAAGTATGAAAGAACTGCATTCAGTGTAGAAATTGCTGAGAACTTTGAAGCCTTTGAAGGTAAAGAAGTACAGATTGCTGGTAGAATCATGGCTAAACGTGGCATGGGTAAAGCGAGTTTTCTTGATATCTTAGATAGAGATGGTAGAATTCAATCATATGTTAGAAGAGATGCTATTGGAGACGAAGCGTTTGATATGTTTGCTACTTATGATATCGGTGATATTGTTGGTATCAAAGGTACAGTATTCAAAACTAAAAAAGAGGAAATTTCTGTACGTGCAAGTGAAGTGTTGTTATTAACAAAATCACTTCAAATATTACCAGAAAAGTATCATGGTCTAAAAGACAATGACTTAAGATATAGACAAAGATACGTTGACTTAATCGTTAATCCAGAAGTGAAAGAAGTTTTCTTAAAGAGAAATAAAATTATGAAAGCTGTTCGATCATTCTTAGATGATAGAGATTATTTAGAAGTTGAAACGCCTATCTTAAATACAATTGCTGGTGGTGCTTCTGCAAAACCATTCTTAACACATCACAATACTTTAGATATTGATATGTATATGAGAATTGCTAATGAATTACCGCTTAAGAGATTAATTGTTGGTGGTTTTGATAGAGTTTATGAAATGGGAAGAATGTTCAGAAACGAAGGTATGAGTATGAAGCATAACCCTGAGTATACTGCAATGGAAGTATATACGGCTTATGAAGATTATGAATT